>Ga0307377_10007084_pt1 | contig 11632 bp, 9 predicted proteins | sample TR3MG_FD_202535 | JGI IMG/M metagenome (GOLD analysis project Ga0307377, IMG submission 202535) | Soil microbial communities from Risofladan, Vaasa, Finland - TR-3 | ecosystem: Environmental > Terrestrial > Soil > Coastal area > Acid sulfate soil | place: Finland: Risofladan, Vaasa | collected...
GCACTTTGATGAACCCAACATCCTCGCCCACGTGCGGTTCAATGAGCGGGTGGACGCCGAGGGCAGGCGGGTGCTATTCATCGAGGAAATTCAGAGCGACTGGCACCAGAAGGGGAAGAAGGAAGGGTACAAAGAACGGGGATGGGAACAGAAGCGGGCAGAGGCTCTGGATCGGGTCAATAGGGCCCGTGATGCTTGGAAGCAAAAGACGAACGAAGCTGATGATCGTTGGGTTGAACTGAATCACGCCACTTTCGATAAGACGGCAGATGAAACAAACGCGATTATTCAAGCAGACCCACGATATCGTGCCTTGAAAACGGAAGCTGCGGAGTTTCTCGCCGCATACAACGACGCGAGTGCCCTTTATGGACAACTTGAGGAGGGTGCCGTCCCCGACGCCCCCTTCAAGAAGACGTGGCCCGAGCTTTCCATGAAGCGGATGATCCGCTGGGCGGCGGAGAACGGGTTCGACAGAATCGCGTGGACGACGGGCGAGCAGCAGGCCGCGCGCTATGACCTCAGCAAGCATATCGACAGCCTCACCATCAAGCGGCGCGCGGACGATTCCGGGTGGAACATCGCTGGCAAGAAGGGCGGTGTCGGCGTGGTGGGCACCGACGTGAAGGAGCTTGCCGATCTCGATGGGGTCGTAGGCAAAGACCTGGCCGACAAGGCCCGTGCACATTTCGCGAGACCGGGCGTGAGCGAGTACGATGGAGTGGTCTACAGCGGGGTTGACCTCAAGATCGGCGGCGAGGGGATGAAGGCATTCTACGATGTGCAGCTTCCCCGCGTAGCAAACGACATCGGCAAGAAGTTCGGCGCGAAGGCGGGGCAGACGCAGATTCAGGTTGCAAAAGGACAAAATAGGTACAGGCCGCGTGTCTATCATGGGGAAAATCACGTTTACGATGCTCTCACTGATACGTACGTGTCCGGGCCTTTCCCCAACCCCGAGGCGGCAGATCACATGGCCGCTGAATTGAACACCGATGAGGCAGCGATAGGCCCTAAACTCGAAACCGTCCACTCCCTCGACATCCCGCCCGCAATGGCGGAGTCTGCCCGTTCGGTGGGGCAACCGATGTTCGTGTTGGCACGGCGGAAGTTCGCGCAGCGGCCCGGCATGCCTTCCAGTGCTCCGCCTCTCATCAATCCAACGCAGCAGCAGGCGGCGGACCAAGTTCGCAACTGGGTGAGCCGCACGGGCAAGCCCGTTGAGACGACGCGGCTGCGCGACAAGGCCGCGATTGCCATTCACAAGATCGTACGGCATTGGGCCGACGATCAGATTGCCGTGAAGGAGCTGCGCGACGAGGCGATGGTCGGCAGGTCGCTCGCACTCAATGCCGATCCCTACAAACTCATGCAGGCGTTCACCTTCGCGTCAACGGCAATGGCCCGCGATGCGATCGACCACGGCGTCTGGTCGCTGGTGACGGGTGACCGCTTTGGCACGGAAAGCCCCGTCGAGGCGTTCAAGATGCTCGACAGCACGGGCGGACTGGACGCCGACCGCATTGCCCAGTTCACCGACTTCGTTGCCGCGCAGACTGCTCTTGAACGCATGGAGAACAGCAAGGACGCCCGGGGGAAGATCCGCTACAACCCTGGCATTGACCCCGAGAACGCCGAGAATTCTTACCTGGCGGCGCAATCTGTAGTACAGCAGTATGCCAACACGCCAGGCTTCGGCGAGGCATCACGCATCTTCACAACGTTTCATAAAAACCTGGTTCACATGGTCGCCGAAGTCGGACGGCTGTCGCCTGAATCCGAAAAGGCAATCATAGACATTCTGCCGGCGTACATGCCGCTGATGCGAGTACTGGCAGAGAGCGTGCCGGGCAAGACGCGGGGCGGCAAGCGCGGCGTGGCGAACGTTCCCGATCCCGTCAAGCATCAGACGAAGCGGGGCGGCCCGCAGCAGGTGTTTGATCCCGTTGCGGCGACGATGAAAATGACCGAGCAGTTCTACATGGCGGCAACGCAAACGATGGTTGCTCGGGCGGTCGTCGACACGGGAATACAGGCCGGCTCCGATCTCGTTCAGCAGGTGCCGGCCCCGACAGAGACGATCAGGCTTGCCCTGCAGAAGCTGCCGCAGCCGGTCCACGTGGCCGGCGGACACGTGCCCGGCCCTGTTGGCACGGACATTCAACGCATTGCCAGTGAGCTGAAAGATGCGGGCTTTCAGCTCGACGACGCCGGGCTGACGGCTCTTGTTTCAATCACGCGGGCAACGCAGTTCTACCGCGGGGCAGAGCCCGTCATTGTCATCTTCCGCAACGGCCAGCCCGAGTGGTACAAGCTGCATCCGGATCTCTACACGGCTGTTGCGGGGATGGAGCAGCCCGGGCTTGGCTTTGGTCTTGACGGGACACTGGCAGGCAAGGCGATCACCGGGGCAACAAAACTGAAACGCCTGGGAGCAACGGAGCTGCGTGCGTCGTTCGGCCTGATAATCAACGCCCTGCGCGATTTTGTTACCCACCCTATGCGCACGGAGGGTTTCAGTCCAACGGCGCCTATCCGCGAGTTTGCCGCCATTGTGCACCAACTGACATCGTTCGTGGGCGAACTCTCAGGCCGGGGTAAGGATCCGATTGTCGCTTTGTTCGAGCAGTACGGCGGGGAGCTGTCGGGCTTCATCGGTCAGGACGCTCATTCCATGTATCATACGATGCGGGATGTGATGCGGACGGCCCAGGGCCGCCAGGCGCAAGGGATCATCATGCATCCTGTTGACGCGATACGTGCGGCGTTCGGCTTCTTCGAGAAGTCGCCCAGGTTGGCTGAATTCGAGATGATCCTGAAGCGACTGGGCTACACCCGCGCAATGATGCGGCAGGGTGTGATTCCTCCGCCTATGGTGGTGGCAGAGGCGATGTTTGGCGCACAGAAGGTGACAACGAACTTCAGGCGTGCAGGTACCGTTGGCCGCGTGTTGAACAAAGTGTCGGCGTATCAGAACGCGGCCATTCAGGACGTTGTGGACGATTGGCGGCTGCTGCGTTCCCATCCACTTCGCACGATGGTGCGTGGGTTCATGTGGCTGACCCTGCCAAGCCTTCTCTACTGGATGCGGGTGAAGGACGAAGACTGGTATCGCAAACTGCCGGCATGGCGGCGGCTCAGCGGCTGGAACTTCCGCATCGGCGGCAACGACATGGACGGTCGGACACTCACCATTCCAACGCCGTTCAACCTGGGGATGGTGTTCGCGCAGCTTCCCATTGCGATCATGGACACGATGTACGCGAAACGCATGGAACGCGACGATCCGAACAGGGTGAAGGAATGGATCGATCAGTTCCTGCCAGGCGCCGGCGTCCCGGTGGACAGCGTAGGCGGAGCAGCGGAGCGCGTGGGCCAGGCGGCGTTGAGCTACACGCCCGACGTTGCGGGGCCGGCGCTCGAGCTCTTGTTCAACAAGAGCATCTTTACCGGCAAGCCGGTGATCAGCGAAGAGCTCGAAGACCGTGAGCCTGAGGATCAATATTATGACTATACCTCGTCGGCGTCGAAGTACTTCGGCTGGCTGTGCGGGATCTCGCCCGCAAAGCTCGACTACGTCATCAAGGGCTACACGGGCGGGCTGGGCACTGATATTCTGAACATCCCCGAGCAGGGCGTCGCACGCGCCCTGGGCTATGGCCGCGTGCTCCGCAATCGCGAGGAGACCGACAGCGTAAACATGTTCTACGCCGAGCAGAAGAAGGTCAACCAGGCGTACAACAGTGCTCTGTTCCATGCCCGGACCGAGAGCGACAGGCCGGACGAAGCTGCTGTTGGTGACGAGGAGCTTGTGCGGAAGCGTTATCTGATGCAGCAGATGGCGACCGTGATGTCTGACGTGCGCAAGCTGTATAGGGAGGAGAGCGACCCCGTCGTGCTCAATGAGAAGACACGACTGCTCACGGCCTTGGCCGATGTTGGAATGGGAAAGCAAACACTGGCAACGTTCCCAAGCATCTTCGAGGCGAAAGAACTGCCGTACGATGTGCGGAAGATCCGTGACAAGTACATTGGCTTGAAGCTGTGGCAGGCCACGGGCAACCCGGCTCCTCGGCGGCGCGGCGAGACGAGCGCGGAATACACGGCCCGGAGTGCCGAGCGGCGACACGAGCAGATGTTGGCACGTGGCATGCTGTCCGCCATTGGCGTCTCGGCGTCCGAGTATCGCGCCATCCTCCGTTCCGAAGCGAAACGCCGCGGCTACAACACAACAGGTCCATCGTTTACGGCGAGGCTTCGCGAGCTGCGCAAAGCCAAAGAGTAGGTGAACGCAATGTGAACACACCCGCGTCACATTCGGCACCTGCAGGCATCCGGCAGCATCCGCAGTAAAGGCGTACAATGCAAGGCCCGGCAAGCAGTTAGGTGAAAATGCTTGCCGGGCCTTGACATGCGAAAAAGGGCACAATCGCTTTAGAAATCCGATGCTCTATCCGATTGAGCTACGGGCGCAAATGCCGTAAGTCCTTGCTACGCCGACACTTCTGCGATTCCTCTCAAAGCCCTCTCCATACAATGTGAACGCGCTGCGAACACGCGGCTGCGGTTTTCGGCCAAGCGGGCCTGTCCACGCGGACGGAGATGGGTATACCACTGCTCGGTGGTCGAGGCGGTTGCGTGGTCGCACCAGGCGGCGATGTCGCGTTCATCCTCTCCGATCATGGCGAGCCAGGAGACGAACGCATGGCGCAGGGCGTGGAGCGTGTAGCCCTTGGCCTTGACGACGGGATTCTTTTCCCATGCCGTGCGGATGTGGCCAGCGGTAGGGGGGAGTTCATTCCAGATGCGCCGGGCCAGCGTGGTGAGATCGGGTTGCCAGAGGGGGCAGCCGACATCGTACTGCAGATGGAAGCGATGGCGGCGTTTGGTCCAGACCGAAAGCTCGTGGGGTCGAATGTCTTCGGATGGGCTGATGCGAACGACACTGCCACGGCGGAGTCCGGTGCAGAGGAACAGTGTCCAGAGTGCGGCGTCGTAATTGGTGGAGGCGTCAACGAGGTCGATGAACTGCTCGGGCTCGGGAAATTCCTTGTCGTGTGTCTCCTGTGTGGTGCGTGCGATGGCGGCTGCGGGGTTGGCGCTGAAGGCTCCCTGTTTGATGCCGAAGTCGAACCAGGCGTAGAGCGTGTCGCGGTACTTGTTCTGCGTGCGGGGTGATGCGGGCTGTTCTGTTTTCCCTCGTGTGAGGCCACGGAGGAATCGGCCGACGAGATGCGTGTCGATCTCGTCACAGCAGGTAACGTGTGCAAATTCGGTGAAGCGCTTGAGTGTGTGCGTCACGTCAACGAGATGGCTTTCGCTGCGGTTGAGCCGGCGCAGTTCGGCGAGATAGTCGGTTTTGAGACTGGCAACCAAAGATCGTACGGGCATGCCGAGCTTGCGTGCGTTGAGCATGGCATGTTGGCGGCGGACGTGGTCTTGTAGGGAGTCGAGCGGCAGCAGCTCATTGGTGCACGCCCAGCGGCGGTAGACGGGGCCACGGCGGCCCTGGGGCCGGTAGCAGATGAAGTAGTAGCCGGGGCGGGTGGTGTCGCGCCACAGGCCCCATTCAAGCTGCCGGAGCAGGCGGCCGCGGTAGAGCCATTCTGGTTGCTGTTTCACCATAGTTTGGGTCCGTGCTTGCTGGCCCACCGAATGAGATACCCGATGCCGCTGATGAGCATTACTGCTAGAAAGAGGGAGAGGACTTTCATGTGTTCACCTCACAAAAACCATAATCCGAGGACAAGACGGTAGTGCTGGATGTCGCCGGGCGCGATGTGGCGCGGCGGCTGCTGTTCGTGCGGGGCAACGAGCGTGTACCCGTCGTCGTTGGCGTAGATGCGGTAACAGACGGCCTTGTCGGGTGCGTTGCCGATGTGTGTGACGAGCTGGCCGTTGCTGGGGCGGTGTGCTTTATCGGCAATGAAGAGCGCGTGCTTGGTGCCGGGGACGAGCGGAGGCTGGTCGGCAGGCTGCGTGACGTATTCGGCGTCGGGCGGGATGATGAGTGTGGGCTGTGGGCGGTGGTGCGGGGGGATGGTGACGGGCGCGCCGGGCCGGGGGTGCGTGACGTATTCGCGGGGATAGGCGATTCCCTCGCCGAGGATGAGCCAGCGGGGATCGCAACCGGTGTGGCGTACGATGCGCTCGATGGTGTCTGCCCCCGGAGGATTGCCTTCTCCACGCAGATACTTGATTGCGGCGTCTTTTTTCACTCCTATTTTCTCGCCGATTTCAGAAAAATTTTCAGTGCCAAAAAGGAGCTGTAAACGTTGTGCCAGTCCAGACTTAGGCGTCATGTCGCCTGCCGGCCTGCCGCGCCTTTTACGCGATCTTGCGACAATTTCTCTTGACATTTTCTGTGCTCCCCGTATAATAAGACACATTCGTGTAGTCGATCCTCCGCTTCAGGAACATCACGAGGAGGACAATACGGTGACGCAGGCAAGGCACACAACGGCAGGCGCGTTGGCAGTCGCGCTCCGTATGGGCGCGTGGACTGAAACGGCGATCATCCATGAAATGGCCACCGCGCCCTGCGGTGCCTTGTCGAGCCTCACGACGAACCCCTGAAGCTTGTCGTGGGGCTTTTTTATACCCTGAGAAAGTATACCACGTTCTTGGGGACCTGTCAAGCAATAATCCGATATGAGCCGCAAACCAATCAGAACGATTAACGAACTGTACGCTATGGTTGATGGACGTTCCGGGGTGCCGGGGGACAGGTGCGCCGTCGCAATGGAGGCCGAGCCGCATCAGGCAGCCCCGCTGGTGATGGTGCTTCCGGCGCCCCGGAACGGCGTGTACTACGAGCAGGTTGAACTTGCGTCGGTGCTTGGAAGGAAGTGGAGTGCGTTGCATTCGTGGATCTCGCGGGGGGTGCTGGTGAACGGGAAGCGTGTGAAGATGGGGACGTTGCGCGTGCCGAAAGGCGGCGTGGCGGCGGAGAATGTGGCGCAGTTCTTTCGGCGGGTGAATGGTGTTGAGGTTGTGATTGCCGCGTAGCTCAAGCGGTGGAAATCAATGGCTAACTCGAAACAGATTGGCGATGAATCGGCAGGAATGGTAATCGCTGCCTTGCTACAAAGGAAAGAGATTGTTCTTGTCCCCTTCGGCGACAACCAACGGTACGATGTAGTCGTAGACAGGAATGGGGCCTTCGTTCGTATCCAGATCAAGACAGGAAGACTTGAGCGAGGGGCCATCGAGTTCGACACATGCAGTTCTTACGCACATCGTGGGAGGGGCCACAGGGACTATAGAGGGGATGCCGACTTATTCGGCGTCTACTGCCCGGATACCAAAAAGGCATACCTGGTTCCTGTTGATGAAGTTGGCACGAGGTCGGGATCTTTGCGGGTCGCCCCGCCAAGAAATGGTCAGAACAAGAAAATCAGGCTTGCACTTGATTATGAGTTGTAGCCAATGGTCATGATGATGGACAGCACCCTTGATCTCTACGATGCTCTGCCGCCCGTTGCCGGCTGGGGCCGGTGGAAACGGCGAAACCCGCTTCGGCTCGTTGTGCGGATGACGGCTTGCTGCGTCTGCGGCGACATCCCAACACTTCCGCTCGCGCGGGCATTCCCGCCCAGGACGGGTGCATGCCGGGAGGCACGGACGCCAGCCGCGCGGCGGATGTCATTTGTGAGGCGTTTAAAACGTCAATCGTTTTTCGGAACGACGTCGGGATTCACCTAGCGATAGCTGCCAACATGTGTGAGTTCCCTCTTGTGGCAATGACACGCCGGGCCTTGATCCATTCGGCCGACACCGACGAGGCCCGGCGCGCGACTGAAAGCTGAAAGGACCAGATTGTGACGAATGAACAAGCCAACCCGCCGCCGACGCCTTTTGCCGATCCAGCCCGCTACATTCTCACCTACTCGGCGCTGAACATGTTCCGCACCTGCCCGATGAAGTACCACCTCCGGTACGACCTGCAGGTTGCTCCGAAGGAAACAGACGAGGACATGGACTTCGGGACGCTCATCCACAAATGCCTGGCCGATTGGTATTCACTTCCCAACGAGATGCACGCCGACCGTAAGCAGGAAATTGTGCTGAAGACCTTCGACATCGTCATGCAGCAGGCCGGCAACGATCCGAAAGCCCGGCAACGTGCGATGATGGGCAAGACGATGATGATCAGCTACATGCGGCGGTACGCCGTCGAGCCGTTCCGCGTGCATTCCATCGAGAAGGTCTGGACGGGCCAGATCATCAATCCGGATACGGACGCGACAAGCCGGACGTTCACGCGAGCCGGGAAAGTGGACGGCGTTCTGGTCATGGAGTTGCCGGGCGAGCCGTTTTATCTGTTCGAGCACAAAACGGCTTCGCGCGTGGACGCGGCGTACATCAAGAAGCTGTGGTGCGACACGCAGATCCACTTCTACGCGGACGGCCTGCGCGAGAACGGGATTCCAATCGCCGGCGTGCTCTACAACGTTCTTGTGAAGACGCGACTTGAGCAGCGCCAGGGCGAGACGGAAGAGGAATTCCAGATCAGATACACCGAGCTGTGCGCGAAGAACAAGACCGGAAAGTCAAGCGCCAAGCGCCAGCTTCCCGAGACGGACGAGGAGTTCATGGCGCGGCTGCTGGAATGGTACGAGCAGCCGGACGCCTTCCACCGGGAAGAAATTCTCATCACGCAGGACGCTCTGGACAGCGTCCGTGACGAGGTGTGGACGATAACACAGGAGTACCTGTGGGCGCGGCGACGGGGCAAGTACCCGATGCGCCGGAACTCGTGTTTCTTCTACTCGACGGAATGCCCCTACTTCAACCTGTGCTCGTCAAACTTCGATGATGGGATCCGGGACAACTTCTACTGCCACAAGGCAGTGCATGACGAACTCGGCATTCTGCCGGCCGAGCCGGTGCCAACATCGTATCCACAGACGCGTGAGCAAATCGTGCAGGACGACGCCTGGTGGCGGTTCTGATCGAAGTAGCCCAACTGTTTTTCTGAAAGGACACCGAACGTGCCAATCCCAACTGCAAAATCAAGGCCGGCCGCAGACCTGTCGCACAAGAGCGTCATGTTTGTCGGCCCGCCGGGTTGCGGGAAGTCGAGCATCGCAGCTCAATTCCCGAACAGCATCTTCCTGGCAACGGAGCCGGGGCTGGACAACATCTCGTGCATTCGTTGGGAGGACGAGCATGGGAATTACGTGATCGACGACTGGGACGTGCTGTTGAAGGCAACGAAGGAGGTTGTCGGGTCAGGCCACTTCAAGACGATCATCCTGGACACGGTGGACATGGCGTACGAATGGTGCCGCGAGGCTGTGTGCGCCAAGTACAAAGAGGAGTGGCAGAACGACGGGTCGCTGGGGTGGGGCAAGGGATCGGGGATCATCGCCAGCCATCTGCGCCGGTATCTGATGCGGCTGCAGGCGTTGAAGGTGGGGGTGGTGCTGCTGTCTCACGTGAGCCGTGAAACTATCGGCAAAGGCGAGAGCGCCTACGAGCGCTGCGTTGCGAGCCTGCCCGACAAGATCCGCATCCCGGTCATGGCAACCATCGAAATCTGCATGTTCTTCGACCTGACGACGGTGCAGCAATCGGACGGCACACCGGAAGCCGTGCGGTGCCTGCGAACGAAACCGAGCAAGTTTTGGGAGGCGAAAGACCGGACAAAGCCGGGCCTGCCGCCGACCATCATCATCCCGTCCAGCGACAAAACGTACGGCTACCAGCCGCTGCTCGATGCGTGGAGCCAAGCGCATCCGGCCGCAGTGGTAACCGCCAACCCGGCCGAGCAAAAGCCCGTGACAACGGCAACGAAGTAGCAGTACCGACATGGTACGGAAAGGACATGTACAATGTGCAGACCGGCATCAATGATCGTGACCAAGAACAAGGTGTTCTGGTCGAAAACGACGGATTCGCATGAAGACATCATCGCCGAGTTCGGGCTGACGGAAATTGTTCGCAACGCGGTGACGTTTGTCCGTGTAGAAATCATTCCGCCTGAAGACCGATTCGAGGCTCCCCGCGCCGACTGGCACTGGTGCGTTGACCAGGATGTCTTGCCGGCGTGGTGGGATGCAAAGGATGCGGAGAACCGGTGCCGTATTGAACTGAAAAACTGGATCAGGGCAAAGGTGCGGAGGTCGGGTAAACACACGGCCAAGGATGGTTTTGTGTACCTTTGCTGCACCGCCCAGGGCGAGTTCTACGGCACCGCCCAGGCCACGCTTTTCGACAACGCCAAGGCCACGCTCCACGGCAACGCCAAGGCCATACTTTTCAACAACGCCCAGGCCACGCTCGACGGCACCGCCCGGGCCACGCTCCACGACAACGCCCAGGCCACGCTCCACGGCAACGCCAAGGCCATACTTTTCAACAACGCCCAGGCCACGCTCCACGACAACGCCCAGGGCGAGCTCTACGACACCGCCCAGGCCACGCTCCACGACAACGCCCAGGGCGAGCTCTACGGCACCGCCCAGGCCACACTTTTGGACAACGCCCAGGCCACACTTTTGGACAACGCCAAGGCCACGCTCTACGACACCGCCCAGGCCGAGCTCTACGGCACCGCCCAGGCCGAGCTTTTGGGCCAGGCCAAAGTCACGGCAGACCAGAATTCAACCGTCATCAAACGCTCGATCGCTGCATCCGTTAGGCTGAAAGGCAAGTGTTCCATCATGATTGACCGTACCGACAAAATTCCCGTATGCACGATTGGCAAGTAATTCCAGCATCATCACAACGAACGACAGGAGAAACGACGTGACGCATCCCGAAGAACCGTTTGCGGAACCGCTGCCTCAGGAGTCGATGGACGAGCTGTCAGGCACCCCAATGGACAACGACGCGGTGGATTTGACCAGCCTTGACGACATGTTCGACAGCACGGAATCTGTGCAGTCGGGCGAGGTGGACGATGGCACCTATCAGTGCATCGTCAAAGGCTGCAAGATACAGGCCAGCAAGGACAACCAGTATAAGTTCCTGAAATGGGAACTCGTCATCATGTCCGGTCCGAACAGGAACCGGCACATCCAGAAATCCGACCTGTTCGAGATCGGCGGGCAGGTGCAGCTTGAGCGGCTGCCGTACATTAAGGGCGACTTCAAGACGGTTGGGATCGTGCTCGGCAAGAGCGATGGCAAGGTCGGCTTGCTGCAGGCGCTGCAGCTCGCGGCCGGGCGGTCCGTGGAGATCACCAAGAAATCCGGCAAAGCCGCGAAGTCGGGCAAGTCGTTCGTGAACGTCTACATCAACAAGCAGCTCCAGCTCACGGACGACCAGCGGGCGGCGTGGGACGAGATGACGGCGGCCGATCAGCTTCCGTTCTGACGGGCCGGCCGGGGAGAACCAAACGAAAGGACAACGACATGAATCTGACAAGGCAGAGCCTGGCGGTAGTCGGCGTGGCGGCCGATAGCTGCATGCGGTTTGCGATCAACCATGTCTGCGTTGATACGGACGGGACAACGATAGCGACCGATGGCCATTGTCTCCTTGCCGTGCAGCCGCAGGAAAAGCAGGATCCAATGGAAAAGGCCGTGCTGGTGGACGGCAAGGCGGTGAAAATGCTGTTGGCACGCATGCCGCGGGGACGTGATACAACAGCCGAAGTGTCCGTGGCGGATGCCGAAGAGGCCAA
>Ga0307377_10007093_pt1 | contig 11625 bp, 19 predicted proteins | sample TR3MG_FD_202535 | JGI IMG/M metagenome (GOLD analysis project Ga0307377, IMG submission 202535) | Soil microbial communities from Risofladan, Vaasa, Finland - TR-3 | ecosystem: Environmental > Terrestrial > Soil > Coastal area > Acid sulfate soil | place: Finland: Risofladan, Vaasa | collected...
TATCTCTTCCCCCTACCTTCTAAATATAAGCATTGTTTAAGCGTGTGTCAAGATGTAATCGAGCTTTCGGCGCGATCGACACAGAGTGCATGTGACGTGATCTGGATTGGCACATGTAGAGTGATAATCGCTCCGTTTGCCACATGCACTCCAAAACCACATGCCAGCGAATTGGCCCTCTCCCTCTTCCGCAAGATGCACACAGCCTCGGCGCGTCCGCATATCTGCCGCTGCCGTGACGAGCACCCCACGGTCGGGCATGTCAATTGTCTTGGCGATGCGGACTAAATCCTCGGCCAAACATGTGCGGCACGCTGGATGTTTCATCACTCATGCCCCAGAGCGCACGGGTCTTCGTGCTCAACTTCGAAAATGCTCATCTCAGCAGCTCTAGCTATCGCCTCAATGTTGACCGGCTCATCTGGGCACTCGTCGATGTGTCGTCTTGCGGCCTCGACAATTCGTGACAGCGCCTCGCGCACGACCATTCGGAGCTTGGTTTGCTGCTTGTCTGCGAGATCCTCAAACTGTGATGGCAGAGTTGCGCCCCTCGCCGCCGCCCAAAGCATCGACGCGAGCGCATCTACAGTTATGCTGTCAGTTCTCGCCTCGCCAAAGCTACGATCCATGTACCGGCGAGCATCCTTGCGTCCCATGCGATACGCTGTTCTAGCTGCCTGTACGGTTGGACGATTGCACGCTTGGCACGGCTCGTCGCAATGCTCGTCACAAGTACATTCGGGCTTCCGCAGAATTGCTCCGTTGCCCATGCACGCCGGGCACCAGTGGTCGCCGTCGCCGTCGCACGCGGGGCATCCCACCTCGCCAACCAACTCCTCAACCGGCAGGTGTGGATCTCGGGGCACGCACTCACAGATCACTCTCTTGTGGCCGTCACATTCTGGGCATATCTGCGCCGAGCCTAACGTCATCGGATGTTGCATTACTCTCCCTTCGTTAACCTGCATCGCTCAAGTTCGAGTCCGTGATGCCCTAGCCAAGCACCTCGGCGATCCTGTCGAACAGTCCCTGGTCCTTCAGGGTGGTCGTCTTGCCGCCCTTCCAGTTCTCGCGCACGGCCGCGATGAACTCATCGATGAATCCGCCGCGCTCCGACCCGGTGCCTTCCTCGCGCATCCACTCGTCGGCCTTCGCAGCGGCGATCACGGCGTCGCGTTCCTTGGCCGTCATCTTCGCGCCGGTCCACAGGCATACCGCGCCCCAGACCTGCATGAACACGGAGTCGTCCATGCGCCTCTTGAGCAGGGCTACCAGCTTCGGCGACCCGGCCTCCACCACCTTGCGTGTGAAGTGGTAGCCGTGGAAGTCCGGGCCGTACTCGTCGTCGTAGTCGAACTTGACTCCGAGCGCGTCCGCGATGTTTCCGAGGTCGTCGAGCGGCTCGTCACCGCCCAAAATTGTTGCGCTCCACCATCCCATTAGCTGGCCTCCTTGTATTCGACATGGCGGACCCAGATGGTAACTTCGTCGTCGCCATCCCGATCTCGGTTGTGCGTTTCCTCGACGCCCTCGCCCTCCAAAATGGAGTCGAACACGGCGCTGTCCACGAAATCCTCTCGCCTCAAAACGATCATCGGATCCTCCTAGCCAGCCAACGCCGCCCGACGGCGACGGGTTGCAACGGCCTTCCGCGCTGCGGCCCGACGGCGCTCGCGCTTCTGAATCTCCTCGATGGCCTCGCGCTCGGACACGGCCTTCACAGCCTCGGGCGTCGCGTTCGCCTCGCGGGGTTCGGCCAGCCGAGCCAGGGGCTTGGCGACGTTCCACAGCGTCCCGACCGAGTGGTCCTTCAGCGTCCCGCGCCCTTCCAGTTGCCGGATCTTCAGGGACCGGGGATTGACCTTCACGACTTCTCCGAGGGTCTGTTCGCCGTTCCGCCGACCGAATATCACCTTGTCTCCGCGCTTGAAATTTTCCATCTTGAATCCCTTCCCGAGCATCGCGCTCGTTATCTCCCCTACCTTATAAAGATAACCATCTTATTGGGCTTTGCAAGGGGTTGGCGAAAGAAACTACTCGTAATGATCACCCTCTTCGTCGAACTCCACGGTGAGCTTCTCGCCGCACTTGGGGCAGTACTCCTCCTCGGCAGTCTTCGGGAGCTTGCAGTCGATGTAGTCGCAGCCCTCGGTCCAACACTCTCGGATGATACAGGCCATCTCAGCCTCCATTGCGGCCGCACGCGTGTGCGGGTTGCGAGCTACGCGGCCAAGCCGGCAGCTTCGATGATTGCACGGGCGTTGTAGATGATCACGTCGTTGGTCTTGTTCACGCCGGAGTTGACCAGTTCGACGACGGCTTCGAGCAGGGCGCGGACGTGCTTGCAGGTCGGGGGTCCGCCGGTGGCCGGAGCTTTCAGGCCGCTCTTGAACTTGAAGCTCGGGCAGGGCTGGCGAGTCGACGGGTGCGTGCAGTAGAGCACGCCGTCGCCGCCGAGGCGGATCACGTAGTAGGTCGAGCCGTTCGTGCCAGCCGTGGTCCCACAGCCCTTCTTGCCTTTGCGGGTCTTGCGGACGCGAGCAACGACGTTCGGCACGCCACGGTTGTTCTTGAACTGCAGGTCTTCGGCCTTCACGCGGACGTTCTCGAATGCGTCGAGGATGTCGGCTCCACAAAGGGCTTTGTCTGCGGCGGTGGCTGTTTCAAATGCTTTCGTCATTTTGCTGTTTCCTTCCCGACCATCTTGGCCGTTATCTCTGCCTCACATTATAAAGATAACACCTTTTTGGGCGTTTGCAAGGGGTAATCGACCGAAATCGACATCGGCTGTGCGCTTTTCTTGGACAGCAATCATTTCGGTACGTTAGGGATTCGCCGTTAGAGGCCCCCTAGAACGCCCGTAGAGCGCCGTTGGCCGAATAGCGGTTAACGGTAGGGGAGCCGGGAGAACGGCCAGTGGCGCCTCGTAAATGGTGCAGGTAGGAGTCGGGAGCGGCGGGTGGTGACTAGCTGGCCTTCTTGGCTGCGGACTTGACCCGCTCCAGCTGCTTGATCAGCTCGTCGACGGCCTTCACGATGCCGGCCATCTTGCCGGGGTCCTTCGTCGCCTTGATCCGGGTCATCGTCGCCTGGATCATCTTCTCGATTCCGCCGCGCTTGGCCGCGTCGTCCATGCGCTTTCGGGCACGCTGCTCGCCGCCCTTCGGGACGCCTTTGCTGTCGTAGCCAGCGCCCTCCTCGAGCGTGTCGTCACCGAGCACGGAGTCGACGATCATCTCGGACAGCACGGCGCCGAGCATCTCCATGTCCTCGCCGCGGCCCATCGCCGTGCCGCGCATCCTCTTCCGCGCCTTGCCGAGCAGCGAGCCTTGCACGTCCACGATGCCGGACAGGGCGACCGTGAAGGCGTCGAGCATGTCGTTCCAGATGAACGGCGTCTCGTTGACCACGCCATCTCCGAACGATGACAGCAGCCGCTCGAGCTTCGCCTCCGGCACGAGTCGGTTGAACACCTTGTTGATGTCGGTTCGGTTCACCGCGCTGGCCTCGCCGATGTACTTCGACAGGCTCTCAATCACCTTCTTCATCGTCGTCCTCCTCGTCGTCGAAAACGCTTCGCCCATCATCAGGCATCTCGTCCTCGTCCGAGTATTGCTGCACCCATTGATCTACCACATCGTCTCCGAAGAGGCTACGCAAAGCAGCATACCTCTTCGACTTTGGCTTGTTCAATTCGTCCTGGGTCTTCTTCAAGACCTCAGTCTCTTCAGCTTCCTTCTTTGTGTCGCGCCACTTTGCCATCAGACCAACCCCGCTTGCTTCACCGCGAACTCGACCAGCGCCGGGTTCACGTAGCTGCCGATCGCCACGTCTGGAGTGTTCCCGAGTACCTTGGCAACCTTCTCGCCGATCTCGTCCACGAGCTTCTTGGCCTCGGCGATCTTCTCTTTCCGTTTGAGGTTCTTGGCCGGCTTCTTCCGCTGGTTGATGCCGGAGATAACGTCGCTCGCCACGATGTTTGCGCGGACCGTCCGCATGTCCTTCGGCGTGTAGTGGTCGTTGAACTTCTTTAGCCGCCGACTGCACTGGCTCCGGCTGATCGCCTTCTGCTTGCCGGTCTTCTTGTCCTTGTACGAGAACAACGACTCGCTGCTGTCGTTGCTGTCCTTGCCGCCGAGGAACGCCTTCATCGACGACGCCAGGGTCTTCGACTTCACCGTCTTCGTGTGCTCGACGCCGGACTTCCCGATGTACTTGATCGTGGTCGTGTCTCCGCTCACCTTGACGTGGCGCTTCTGCAGCGTGCTGGCACCGAACGTGTCTACCACCTCGTCGGACTTCGCACCGCCCTCGACGCGTCGGCGCTTCGACTTGCCGGGGCCACCGTGGGCGCCGCCGATCCGCATCCCCGTCTCGTGGACGAGCAGCAATACCGTCGCCTCGGCCGTTCCCTGATCTGTCTTGCCGCTGCTGGCCTCGCGCTCGAGCGTCTTCCCGATCTGGTCGTAGTTGCGAGCCATCGAAGCTGTCTTGGCGAACTTGTACTTGGTCTTCCGCTCTACCCAGGCGTCTGGTTCCTTCTCCTCGTAGTAGACGGTTCCGTCCTTCTTGGTCTTCTTGACCTTCTTCATCTTGAAGTTCTTGGGCTTCTTCGGCTTCATCAACAGGGCCTTGGCACCGATGAACATCGGGTTTCCGTTGACCGTCACGAAGTAGCCATCGAAGTCGACCTCGTTCGCGGCCTCCTCGACGAACACCAACCCGCCGTACTGCAACGCCTCTGACTTCGCGCCCTTCGGATGACCGACCAAGATCTTCATCACAGATCCGCCGCCGCCGCCGATGCTGCGCTTGTACCAGCCGGGATTGTCCTTGTACTTACCCTGCGGGTGCGCTCCGACCCACTCCACTTTCTTGCCGAGCACCTTCTCCACGTCCGCGTGATTGTTCACCGTCGGGACGTTCTGCTTCAACAGGATGTGAGCTATCGCTCCGGACACCTCACCGAACACGCTGCCCTTCTTCTTGTACTCGCCGACGCTCCGCGCCTTCACCGCGGCCTTTGCCTCGCCGCCGCCGTCGGTTCCGAGTGCGACTCCCTTCAGGCCAGCCGGGTGCTCGCGGTACACCTGGAACGCGTCGGCCTTCGGGTCGTTGTCCACGTCGATGGCGTAGATCTTGTAGCCCGACTTCTCGAACGCGCTCGCGCTCTTGATCTTCTTGTGACCGCCCATCCCCGAGTACGATAGCTCGAGCATGTCCCACAGCTCGTTGGCGATCTCCGGGTTGTCCTTCAGGGCCGGCTTCGTGACGTGGATCCACTTCCGCTTCTTGCCGTACTCGCCGCCGAACGAATCCTCTGTCACGCCAGCGTAGTGCGTGAACAGCTGCGCCTCGCCGCCGCCCTTCACCTTCTTTTTCTTCTTCTTCTTTTTGGGCTTGATCTCGTCCACGTCGATCAGACCCGACCCCTGCCACGTCCTGCGGAGTGGACCGCGGCCGAGCGGAACCATGTACGGGCCGGCGTTTCCTGACAGCGTTGACATCAACCCTCCAACTTCACGACGACCCGCGAGCCGGACCGCGTGGACACGACGCGAGACACCACACCTTCTATCGACTCGAACCGCCGAGCGATCTGCTTGCAGACGGACATCGCGTCACGTCCCTCGAGCATCGCCAGGAACACTGGATGGCCCTGGCGCTCGCGCACCTTGAACCGCAGGTTCGACACGCTGCGACAGGCCTTGAACCGCTCTGCCTCGGTCTGCAGGGTTCGGTACAGCCGAGCTTCGGCGCTCGTCATCGACGGACGCTTCGGCGCCTCGACGATGTACCTCTCCAGCTTCCGTGACAGGTCGTTCATTCGGCTACTCCATTGGCTCGTCGCAGTTGACGCACTTCGGGTTCTTCTCGTGCGGGTTCATCCACTGTTTCTGGTGACACTTCTTGCACCGCACAGATTTCGCTCCGGCGAACTTCGTCTGTCCCTTTTTCTTCGCCTCGTGGATCGGGTAGTCGGGGTACAGGTTGCAGAGGATCGCCGCGTCGAGAACTTCGCTGTCCTCGCCGATGGACTTCAGAGCGGACATCACGGTCTGATCCTTGCCGTACTTGGCCGCGATATCCTTCTTGATCTTCGCGTAGTCCGCGTCGTCGCCCTTGCCAGCCTTCATGTAGCTGACCGCGAGTAGCGCGTGCTTCTTGTCGCCGATCGGCCACGCCTCCCTGTCGGGGAACACGAATCCCGTGCGTCTCTCGTCCAGTTTCATCTCGACCTCCTCGAAGAACTTTGCCGAGACGGTGCCGCCGAGATCGATCAGGATCTTCCGCACCACGTCGCGCTGCTTCTTGCTGAGTTGACGGCCGCGATTCAACTGGTCGCGCACCGATTTCAGGAACTTGCTTTTCGGCTGGTACTCGAGGGCTTGCTCGATCGCCTTCAGCTTCCTCGCGTCCGCTGGCGACTTCTGAGTCGATCGTCCGCGACCGTAGGTGGGGCGGCGCCGGGAGCGGTTGTGGCGCATGATGTCGCCCCACTCGCGCATCGAATAGTGGCCGTCCTCGACGTTGTGGACCTGCTCACGGTTGCCCTCGTCGTCGTAGGCCCATCCAGCCTTGACCACGATCTCGTACTCGACCAGCGACTCGCCGGACTCGGCCTTGTCGTCCCAGAACCCACGGCTCTGCGGAAGGCTCATCGACCAATCGCCAACCCGCTTCTCAGCCTTGTCGATCGGGCCGCGCAACGCCGACTTCGGATTCCGCAACCACGCCTCGTGCGAGATCAGATACCGCTCGTTCAACTCGTACTTGCCACCGGACTCGTCCAGGCCCACGTCGAGGTACACGTCCTCGAGGTCCCACTGGATCGTGACGTAGAACCCTTCGGAGTTCTTCGCCTCGATGAACTGGTCCTTCTTCAGCTGGTCGCGGACTTGCGGCCGGCCCTTCAGGTCCATGCCGTCGAACAGCTGGTTGTGGAGCTTCACCATGAACTGCTTGTTGATCTTGGCCTTGTTCGCCGCGGCGACGAACTCGTCCATCTGGCGCTGAGTCTCCTCGTCGAACTTCTCGAGCAGGACGGTCAACTGCGCGTTGCGCTCCTCGCTGATCGTGAACTTCATCCCTTGTACTCCTCGGCCAGCCCCTCGGCCAGCAACAGGTCGGACAGGTTCTCGTCCTCGGGCGAGGCGACCTCGGCGATGTAGCGGCCGTACTTCCCGCGCTCCTTCGTGGTCTTGACGATGATCTCGCCGTCCCACTTTCCAAACCACAGCTCGACGAACTCCTTGGCCTTCAGACCCTCTGGCCTCTCCTCGCCGCGTACCTCGGGCGTGTCCACCCGCGCCAGCCGGAGCCGCTGCTTCAGGAACGCCCCGAATCCCAGGTCGATCGTCACGTCGAAGGTGTCGCCGTCGACGACCCGGTTCACTTTCGCTCGATAGGTGTACATCTGTCCTCCTAGAACGCGCCGTGCAGCGTTTCGAGATCGTCCTTGGACAATTTCTTCTTCGCCGTCGCAAGCATCTCCTTGTACAGTCCGCGCCGGTAATTCAGAAGCTCCATCGGCATGTGCCCCTCGAGCATGTGCAGCTTCATCACCAGCTTGACGCGATCCGCTACCTTCTTGTCGCCGACCAGCTTCGCCGCGGCGAGTATCGAGCCGCCGTGATCGTTCTCGTCGGTCATCTCAGCAATCTTGGCTACCTTGGCGTCGAAGTCCTTGATCTTCCCTTCCGTAAGCTCTCTGAAAACCCTATCCATCATGTCCTCCCGATCAGGTCCTCGAGCATGTAGCGCCCGTCGGAGTGCGACGCGAAGTCGCGGTGAGCGACGATGCCGGGACCGGGCTTCGCCTTCGGTTTCTTGTCCAATCCGCTGATCTGGCGCTTCTTCTTCGACAGGTCACTGGTCGGGAATCGGAACGGCACGCCGCTGATCTCGCAGAGCCAGGGCGCCAGCAATCGGATCGCGGCCATCTGCGTCCGAGTCGGAGTCACGTACCGGCGATCCTTCTTGTCGGGGCACCACGTCCACCACTCAGCCGGGATCTTGTCTGCGAACACCGCGTTGTCGCGCACGTACTTCGGCGCGTAGGGGTTCACCACCTCGATCCCGAAGCTCGTCTCGTTCAAGTGGTTCGCGTGAACCATCCGGTCGCGCACGAGGTCGCCGTGGCACTGAAGGTGGCCGGACGGCGCCATGATCAGCTGCACGCCGTAGCCCCTCCTCTGCAACGTGCCCACGCAGCCGCTCGCCGTGTTGCCGCACGTCTCGTGCAAGACGAAGTGGATCGGCACCGCGCCTCGAGCGCGATGCTTGAAGTGGACCTCTCCGTCGTCGATGTAGTTGCTCGCCGACAGGCCAGCCGCCAGGAAGTCCTCGGGTAGCCGGTGCCGGAGTCCGTTGGCGATCACCACGTTGGAGTACGCGTCGGGAGCAACCACCGTGGCGAATCCTCCCGGCATCTCCGTCCCAGGCTTGATCAGCTTCTCGACAGAAGTGTCGTCCAGCTTCTTCTGCGTCGCCGGTCCGAACTTTCCGTCAACCGTCAGACCCTTCTCGCTCTGGAACAGGGCCGTCGCCCAGACGAACACCGTCGTGTCGCCGTTGCTCAACGGCCACGGAAGCTCGTTGATGTCGAGCCTGAAGTTCTGAACGCGCTTGGCGTTGTACCTTGTCGCGTCCTGTACATGTTGCTTTGTCAGCATCGTACTACCCTTCTATCACACCAAGCGAAGTCCCTGAAGCATCACTCTGTCGCTCACCGCCCTCTTCTTCTGTTTCTTGAACTGGCGGTTCGCGTGGTCGAGCTTGATCGATCCGTCTATCGTCCGGTGTGCGTGAGTCACCATCGGGATCACCGTCAGCACGCCCTTGCGAGAGTTGAGGCCGATTGGGTCCTTCACCTCCACCTTCTCGGTGTACCAGACGCCTCCGGCTTTCAGCGACCACGACATCTTCACCACGGCCGGCGCCAGCGGGTCGGGGTCCATCCGGCTCACACGCACCTCCACCCGCACAGCGCCGATCAGGTTCTTCCGCTTCCGGTAGGCATCTCCCACCAGACGGGCCTCCCACGCCGAGGGAGTCTCCCAGGCGTGCAGCGTCATCTTCACGCGCTTCACCACACCGCGGCGTTGCAGCATCTCGAGCACGCTGTACAGGATGTCCTGCGCCGCCATCTGCCGCTGCTCGTCTAGCTTCTGCTCGGGAGTTGATTCGGGCGGTTCGGCGATTGGAACGCTGACATCCTCGCGCAGCACTTTCTCGAAAACCTGCCGCACGATGACCTCCTGCTATCCGTTGATTCCCGCCAGTTGCAGTACTCGATCCATCTCGACATCTTCGACCTGCTGGCCGAGCATCCCGAGCCGCGTCTTCGTCCACTTCTCGGAGTCGGGAACGTAGCTCCACGTCCACTCGTTGCCGGACGGCGTGACTTGGATGTACCGAGGCTCCGACTCCGGCTTCTCCTGGCTCATCCTGTACCTACCGCTGGCACCGTGACAGTAGCAGGGTTTCCCGGTCTTCGACGCCAACGCGTGGGCACTCTTCATCGCGGCGCCGATGTTCGTGAACGCCTCTGAGAGCGGCTGGCCGTCCGGCTCCTCGGACTCCATCGCAGCGAGCGCACCGATGCTGGCGTTCATGTCCTTCAGCTGCTTCAGGATGTCGTCGATCCACTCGATGTCCTCATCCTGAGTCCCAGGCGACCGCGCCCACTTGCTGCGCTTCAGCTTCTCGAGCGCGTCTCTGGCCTTCTCGATCTGCTTCACCGCGTCCTTGTAGATGCTCATCACTTTCCTCCAAGTAGCTCTCCGAGGTCGGGCAGTTTGCGCCGCACCGGAATCTGTTGCTGACGTTGAATGAGATCGTCGAGGCTACCCTTCTTTTCCGGGTCCGGCGGCGGCGGAGGCTCAACAGCGCCCTCACACGCCTCTTCAGCGCCTTCCTCGTCCGAGTCGCTGTCACCATCTGCCGCGGCAGGGAACAGGTCCTCTGGGTCCATCAGGAACGCTCCTTCGCCACCTCCGAGTCCCATCAGCTGGTCGTCGAGGCCAAGGTCGGAGACGGGCATGTCTGCGAACGGACGTGAGCGTCCAATCACGACCAGCACCTTCAACCGCTCAATCTCGATGAGGATCTTCTGATTGATATCGTTCTGCCTCTTCCTGGCCTCGGTGTTGTCCGCGGCGTCCTTCGCCAGCAACGGGTACGCCTTCTCGATGGCCGCGAGCGCCTGTTCGTCGGTGTCGTCGAAGAACTGCTGCCAGATGCCCGGAGTAGACAGCACCGTGATGACCACGATCATGACCGGGTGGAACCCGGCGTTCTTCATCGCCGTCATCTTGCCCACTACGCTTGATCTGTCGCTCATCCGTTCAACTCCCTGGGATTGTCCTCTTCGTCCACCTCGCTGGTGTCGTCCCAGGATGGGCCGTCGTCATCGTCGGCTGCGTCGTGTACTTCTGGCGCGACGCTTCCAGCACGAGTACCAAGAGCGTTACCGACAGCTGCAGCGACATCGGCTCCCTTCGCTATCGCACGCTCGGCTGCCTTGGCCGCTCCCTGTGCCCCGTGGTCAGCGATGCCTTGGCCCAGGATGTACGTGCCCAGGATGGCGAGCGCGGAGTAGATCGTCTCCTCTCCGACAGGCTTGCCGAGCACGTCGTTCACGATCATTCCGACCGCCGCGAGCACAGCGATGATCAGCTTCTTCGATTTCAGGCTACCAAGGTCCATGCTACCTCCTACTTCATCGTCGCTCAGTCAGCGCCTCGATCCCCTCGAGCAGTTCCGTCGTCCTCATGCCCATCTCCTCCCGCACACGCGTGCGGTTACTCGTAGCCGTACTTCTGCTCGAGCTTCTTCAGGTACTGCTCGATGACCCGGCTGATCTTCTTGTCGCCCAGCTGTGCGAACTTCAGGAACGCCTCGAACGAGATCCCGAGAGGCTCAAGCATGGCGGTGCTCAGAGGCTTGCCGGCCTTCAGCGCACGGTACGCGTCCTCGCGTGTCATCTTCTTCTCGTCCAGGAGATCAAATACGCGCCTCATCCTCTGCTCCTATTCGTCGTGTGCCCAGGACAGCACGTTGTAGAGAGCGTTCTCCACGTCGGCCATGCCTCCTGCCACTCCGCTTCCGGCATCCCCTAGCTTCTTCGCGTCCTTCACGATTCGGTCGCCATCGGCGATCATCTTCTTGATGGACTTGTAGATCTTCTTCATGGCCGGAGAGTCGGCCTCCTCGAGCGGCTCACCATCCGGCTCCTTGCCCTCGCGCATCCCCTCGTGCCAGGAGTCCGCTACCGACGTGATCGCGTCGTCCTCGATGGCCTTCAGCATCTCTTTGAGATCCTGGGTCTTCGTCTTCTGAATGTCGCGGATCACCTTCTTGACCGCGCCCTTCGCGTCGTCGGGGTAGAACCGACCCTCGTTCGAAGCAGTCAGGATCACCTCGTCCAACAGCCGCTCCTCGTCGGGAGAGTACCGCTCGGAGATCGGCTTGCCTCCGCCCTCTACCGACTCGCGCTTGTACCGCTTCACCATGTCCTTCATGGCGCGGTCCACGTCCTTCTTATCGGGACGCACGGCGAGCATCTTCTCGATCTCCTTGTAGACATTCGGGATGGCGAACAGGTCGATCTGCACGCGGTCG
>Ga0307377_10007094_pt1 | contig 11623 bp, 18 predicted proteins | sample TR3MG_FD_202535 | JGI IMG/M metagenome (GOLD analysis project Ga0307377, IMG submission 202535) | Soil microbial communities from Risofladan, Vaasa, Finland - TR-3 | ecosystem: Environmental > Terrestrial > Soil > Coastal area > Acid sulfate soil | place: Finland: Risofladan, Vaasa | collected...
TTGAAACGTTTCCCTGTCTCAAGTCTACTCTGAACTGAACTCTGGTATAACTGGTGTGCGCCTTCAGGAGCTTCCAGCTGATGGCGACGGTACGCTCCTTTTCGGGAGTGATCTCCTGCCCAGTCAGAGACAGCCACGTCCGGTACGCTTCCTCATAGCAGCGTGCGTGGTTGTTCTCGCCGGAGTGGGCAACATATGGTCTACGCTCGAACTTGATGAGCGGATTCCGGGGGAGCTTCTTTGGGCGAATTGGCTTGAGCACAGAGTTGTGAACGCGATATGCCGTGCGAACAAACCGGCGCATCCGGCGCTGGTTGCCCATGTTGGGATCCATGACGACGCCATTGTTGATGACAAACAGATGACTGTTTTCTGTGCAAAGGAATACGCCTTCCGGATTCGCTTTGCAGAACTCGCCGACGGTCATGTAGTAGCGCTTGCGCTCGTACGTTTCCGTTGTGCCATACCAGGATGATCCCCAACGGATCGTCTGTGTTTTTTCTTCCAGTGGCTTGGTACTTATTTTTTTCGAGCACCAGACCCAGTTCCTTGCAAGCCGCAGTCCATTCGCGGTTGTACATGCCACGCTTCCCATCAGCGTGGAATCCGTGATTGAGGCAAGCACGGATGACTTCGGCTTCTGGCTTTCTGCTGACAAGCTGGATCCCAGTCGGGCAGCAGCTGTTGCCATAGCTCTTTATTGAATCACCTTTCCAGTTATCCATTACCGGACCCTCCTCACGACCTTCGTGAACCGGAAATGCATGCCGCAGTAAGGGCACTTCGTCCAGGAACCGACAGCCGTGTCCGTATCGAAAACCGAGTTGCATTCGTCGCAGTACGTAGCCTTTTTGGCTTCCTGCTTTTTCGTTATTGTAAACATCTTTTGTACCTCCTGCTATAGTGGTATAGCAAGATCCGGGCCGTTTTTTTGTTTCCCTTCGAATACAACAAGTTATGGCATCATGCTTCTTGAGCGTGTCGCTTTTCGCGATATTTGACTCGCGAATCCATGAACACCACCACTGACGTGGAAGTGCAACAAGAATCAGTATGTGATGCCATCGGAAAGCATGCACCGTGATGCGCCTTCCTGCTTGCGACCATGATGAGGCGAACCGTGAAAAGGTAAAAATTGTTGTTGCCTTCTGAGGCCGGACCGAAGTATGATGAAAAGCCTGATGTGGATGAAGATTCTTATATGGAGTAGCGCAGTGGCGCTTGGTTGGCTTGGGGGGAGCATTTATGTCGGGTATCGAAATCGTGCGAAACTTCGTCGTCTTCGGATGCGTGAGCCTGGCGCTGAGAAACTGGTGGACGGCATGGAGGGCGATGAAGATCAAGGCATATCTGGTAGCTGAATACCGATATCTGGCAGTTCCGCTTTGGCTCATACTTGCAATTTTGCTCTGGAAGGTTTGATATGTGGGGTTGGCTCGTTGGCCCTATAATAGGAGTGCTGTTTGGATACGTAATGCGCGTGGCCTTGGTGGAACGAGCTAATCGAAATCTGTACAGTGATGAGATCCTCCTTGAAGCCTATGATGAATACCGGCGCGTGACCGGTCACCCACATGAAACTGATCCACGTCAACTCAAAATTGTGAACGGAGACTGTCACGATGTTTGCACCAAAGATCACGAGTAAATACGTTGAGATCATATTTGACTGTCCATGCGGAAAGCAGGATGTTTGCATCAACACAGCAGAATGCACTTGGACTTGCGAATGTGGCTGCAAGTACACAATTGAAAAATTAAATCTACGAATGGATCTGCCCAGCTGTGGCATGGGGGATGGGCCAGACGTTCCGATTCCGACGGGAACATAATGAAAAAGCCGGAGCGCTTTAAACATCAAGCTGATTACCTCGACCACCATGCAGAATTGCGTGAGTGGGCCTTGTTCTGGGAACAGGGCACGGCCAAGACTCGACCAATTCTCGAGAATGTTGCAAAACTTTGGCAAGAGAGAAAAGTGGATACGCTTTTCGTGCTTGCACCCACTGGCGTGCACCGTAATTGGGTAGAAGATGAGATTCCATTATGGTTGGATGTGCCGTATCGGGCCATATTCTGGGAATCAAGCAAGACTGGAACTCAAAAGTTTCAGCGCAGCGCAAAACAGGTTCTGCATGCAAAAGAGTTGGCTGTGGTGACGATGGGCTATGACGCAATCATGACGCAGAAGGGCCACAATTACATCAAGAGCCTGTGCACTAAAAGGAACGGCGTGTTCTATGTCTTGGACGAGAGCACTGCCATCAAGACGCCAAAGGCCAAGCGGACAATTCGCGTAGTTGCTTCAGGCCGATGGGCTCAGTATCGACGCATTCTTACTGGCACACCAATTACCAATAGCCCATTCGATGTGTACAAGCCGGTGCAGTTTCTGGATCCAGACTTCTGGAAGCGCTATGAATTTCCAGACTATGCTACATTCAAGACATACTTTGGAATTTGGACAAAGGGAACGGTGAAAACACCGAGTGGTGATATACGCGAATACCCCAGCTGTTCTGGCTACCAGCACCTGGATGAGCTGCATGCCATGTTGCAGGAAATTTCAACACGGGTAGTGAAGGATGAAACGTTAGACTTACCACCAAAACTCTACAGTAAACGAAATTTTGAAATGACGAAGGAACAGAAACGGGTGTATCGGGAGATTCGGGATGCGGCAATGACGTTCCTTTCGTCTGGTGACCTGGTCACTGTGCCTCATGCACTTGTGCGGTTGCTACGGTTACACCAGGTCACCAGCAATTATTTGCCAACTGACGGAGTTGAGCCCGTAGTTGACATTGACAAGCGTAACCCTCGCCTGGAATGCCTTGAGGCATACATAAAGGAGGCAGCACATCAGACTATCATCTGGGCGCGGTTCAATCGCGACGTAGATCTTATCATGGATCTGCTCGGGAAGGACGCGGTGAGGGCAGATGGTAAAGTAAATTCGGACGGTCGTGCTCGAGCAAAGAGGGCGTTCCAAGCTGGCGATGTGCAGTGCTTCGTAAGCAAGCCATCAGTCACAGGCGTCAGCCGTGGACTTACTTTGACCGCAGCCAAATCCGTCATCTACTACAACAACAGTTTCTCCCTAGAAGATCGATTGCAGAGTGAAGACCGTGCCCACAGAGCTGGGCTCAAGCATCCCGTCGGTTACGTGGACATTGTTGCACCGGGAACGGTGGATGTGCGAATCGTACGGGCACTGCGCGATAAGGATAACATTGCTGCCACGATTACGGGAGACAAGTTGAAGGAGTGGATATGAAACGAGTGAATGGCGTTGTTTTTGAGAACGGCCAAACGGTCAGTCTTGAGGCAACAAAAAACGAGTTGGTCATAGATGACCACATTCGGATCCCACATGGTGAACTGGAATCGTTCATCCGCACTGTCCGGCGTTTGAGTCGGGATGCGTTGAACGGGCATGCACCACGCGAGCGCAAGCCCAAGGCATCGCCCATCCCTGGTAAATCCAAGCTGGCTTGGGTGAAAGGTGCCACGCCGAAGTGGGGGAGTGAAACGCTGATTCAGCGCGTAGCAGTCGCCACGAAGCGTTCCCTGGGCAAGCGTAAGGTGCCACGCCGAGAACTGGAAGATGCACTGGCAAAACAGCTGAAGGAATCGCGCAAGCGGATCATGCCAGCAGTGTCAACCCTGATTCATCAGGTGAAGATGGTGGAGGTAGTGCAGTGAGTGATCAGCTGGCACAGCTGGCCGAACTGGCTGATAAACAAATGAAGGCCGAAGCTGCGGTGGAACAGGCTGAAGTTGAGTTGCGCATAAAGCAAAAGGCACTGCGTGATATCAATGAGCGATTAATTCCGGAGCTCATGGATGAGATCGGAATTGAAGAGTTCACTACAACCAGCGGCCTGAAAATCACGGTGAAGGAGGCTATCCGTGCCTCAATCACCAAGGAACGAAGAGCGGAAGCCATGAAGTGGCTGCGTGAGCATGGGTATTCGAAGCTGATCAAGCATACGTTTACTCTTGCGCCACAAAGCCCAGACCAGGCGGAGGCCATGCGTGAAAAGCTCGAAGCGTTTGGGCTGGAGTATGGTGATTCGCCCACAGTTCACCCTTCAACGTTGGGCGCGTGGGTGCGGAAGCGTCTTGAAGAGGGAGAGGATATTCCTCTTGAGCTCTTCGGCGTATACCGTCAGCGCGTAAGTAAGGTGGAGATCTGATGACGCAGAAAAAGAATGTTCCTGCCAAGAAGGAACAGACGGATGTCGCCAAGTTCGATTACGGCGATCATGAAGGCCAGGGATTTGAGCACCAGACCAGGGACGACCTGGCAATTCCTTTCATCGCCGTGCTCCAGGCCCTGTCACCGCAGGTAGAGACCATGGCCGAAGCCAAAGCCGGGATGCTCTACAACACGGTGACGGAGGAGCTGATGAAGGAGGTATTCTTCGTATCGGCAACGACGCAGCACGTCTTCGTCGAGTGGGTCCCGAGGGATGCTGGTGGTGGCTTCGTCGCCATCCATGATATCAATTCAGAGCTCGTACTCAAGGCCAAAGAAAATTCCGAAGAGTTCGGAAAGCTCAAGCTGAAGAACGGGAACGATCTCATAGAGACGTTCTACATGTACGGCATCACCTGTGATGATGAGGACGCAACCGGCCTGGCCGTTATTGCATTCACGTCCACCAAGATCAAGGTGTACAAGCGCCTGAATACGCGCCTGAATACCTTCCTGCTGAAACAGCCGGATGGTCGCAAGGTCAGACCGCCGCTGTATGCGCATCGGCTGCGCATCACTACTGCGAGCGAAGAGAATAACAAGGGCAAGTTCCATAACTTTGTCCTGTCCCCGGCAGTGGAGGGCAACATACTGAAGTCACTCCTGGATCCGGGGGATCCCAGGTTCGTCTCCGCTGCTGAGTGCAAGAAGCTCGTGGAGTCCGGCGCTGCGCGTGCCGCGTATGAATCCGCGGATGCAGCTACTGATGACAATGATGGGGAGATGCCCTTTTAGGAAGAACAAGAGAGTAGCATGTCGGGGGTAGCACACTCTCCTCGTTAAAAGGTTCTCTCCTGTCCATGAAACATGCTGTAATGGGCAGTCTTCCTCTCGAGAAAGGAAATGGATGCAGTTCAACGAGCAGCAAGACCGGGCCTTGGAGTTGGTTGCCTCCTGGCTCCAGGATCCGGAGCAACAGGTGTTTCGGCTATTCGGCTACGCTGGCACGGGCAAGACTACTCTAGCCCGACACCTTGGCGCGGACGTATACGCTGCCTTCACAGGCAAAGCGGCACACGTTCTGCGTGAAAAGGGATGTCCGAATGCCACAACAATACACCGGCTGATCTATACTCCAAAAGAGAAGTCGCGTGAACGCCTGTTGCGCTTGTTGACAGCCTTGGGCGAGGATCCGGACAACGAAGATCTCAAGGGAAAGGTCCGGGAGGAGCGTGAAAATCTGCAAAAGCCTGCGTTCACATTGAACCTTGAAAGTGAACTGCGCCGGGCACGGTTGCTGGTCATCGACGAGTGTTCAATGGTGAACGAGCAGATTGGTCGGGATCTCATGAGCTTCGGTTGCAAGATCCTCGTCCTTGGCGATCCTGCGCAGCTGCCACCAGTCAAAGGTGGTGGCTTCTTTACGAGAGCAGACCCAAATGTCTTGTTAACGGAAGTGCATCGGCACGCGCTCGACAATCCTATTTATTACCTGGCGACATATATTCGCAAGCATGGTCAATTGCCCAATGGACATCCTCTTATACAGGAGGGCCGAGCAACAGAGGAGATGTTGCTCGGAGCAGAACAGTTGATTGTTGGTCGCAATGCCACGCGCCACAGCTTGAATCGTCGGCTGCGTGACCTGTTGAACCGAACCAGTCCTTACCCGGAACCAGGAGACAAGGTGGTCTGTACCCGGAATAATCATGAGCTGGGAATCTTGAACGGTGCAACATACACGATAACAGAAATGCTGGACGAGCATACATTGGTACTTGACCAAGATGATATTGTCGTCACCGTCCACCTAGAGCCCTTCGTGGGCGAGGAAGTTGATCACTGGGCCTGGCGTGATCGGCACATACAGTTCTTTGAGTATGGCTACGCACTCACTTGTCATAAGGCCCAGGGGAGCCAGTGGCCGAATGTTGGGATCATTGACGAGAGTAGAGCATTCGGCGTGGACCGAAAGTGCTGGCTCTATACGGCAGTGACCCGAGCAGCGGAGGGGTTATGGATAGTGTAGAAGAAAAGAAGTACCCAATTTATACAGTCAGCGCCAAGTGGATCCAAGATGGCGAACAAGATCCAGAATGGCCGCACAGCTGGGAAGGATTACCGCCGGGCCGGATCCGGAATAGCTCTGGCTGGGATTTCATGCGCAAGGAAGAGATCGACATTGAAGCGGAAACGGCACGCATTAGGGAAGAATTTTCAAAGCATGAAAAATACAAAGATGTCAATATGACGGACTTGGAGATTACAATCGAGTTGCGACATTATGAAACGTGGTGCCTTGGCTGGTTCCATCATTGGACATTTGATGAGGGCCAAGACGATGGTCAGATCTTGATGAGCTTCGAGCGTTTTGTGCAGCGCATGGAACTCTTCAACGCCAAGCACCGGTATGAAACCGGTGAAAGGCTCGACAAATATTGTTTGATGGGAGCGGAGGATCGTTGGCGTTGGCGCGGAGCGGACACTGAAGAAGGTGAGCAAACCGAAGCCCCGTGTCGTTGTGAAGGCTGCAAAAAGAATGGAGTGATTCGAATTGATCACTGAATTTGATAAATCGCAATTAATGCCCAAGGACTTCACCCGGAGCCAACGGATGCATCGGGATATCTTGGCGCATCATCTGCGCTGGACGCATCTCGCCAAATTCTGGTCTCATTGGGATACAGTAGTGGATGTTGGCTGTGGCCGAGGGACTCCACTGGCCTGGGCCTTGTATACCAATCGTTGCGCACCGGAGCTGTATGTGGGGATAGATTTTCGATCCCTGGTCCCCGAGAAAGAGCGCCAGTTCCTCTTTGTCCGCGAAGAGAATAAGAACAAGTCGCATATTGAAATCATCACAGAACACTTGAAGCAGGAAGGGGAGATCCCAAACAAGGATTGGATGCGCATCTGGGACTACATCGACGCTACGGACGTGGAAGAAATGATCAACGTTCAACAAACCTATGGCCCAGTGAGCGCAGTGGTCTGCCTGGAACTGCTCGAGCATATGCCCAAGGAGGCCGGTATCCGTTTGCTGGAGAGCCTCCACTGGCTCGCCCAGGGCGAGCCCAAGGTGAATGTGTTCCTTTCCACGCCAGTGTTCAACGGAAAGAAGGCCGGGCACCACGTGTATGAGTGGGAGTACTCGGAACTACGGGACGAATTGGATCGGCAAGGCTTCAACGTCATGGATCACTGGGGAACGTTTGCTTCACAGAAGGATCTGGCTCCGGTGTTGACGGAAGAAGAGCTGATCGTGTTTCATGCATTGAAGTGGTACTATAGTGCAGATTTTCTTTCTATTATCTTCGCGCCGATGCATCCGGCGGAAAGTAGGAATGTGCTATGGCGTCTGAATCGCAAGTAAGGGTACATGACATAGTGAAAAAGTACCTGGAAGAGAACGGTTATGAAGGCTTGTGCGGCGAGGAATGCGGTTGCGAGTTGGCAGATCTTTTTCCGTGCGGTGGGGACTGGGCACTTGAATGCGTCCCTGGTTACAAGGTGCCCTGCGATCCGGAAAAATGCCCAAATGGTGGTGGATGTGCTTGGCACATGTCACCGCAAAAAAGTGAAAAATAGTCCTTGTCTTTTCTGGGTAATGTAAGTATGATTGAATTCGTAATTCGAGAGAGTTGTCCTTAACAGAGGAGCGAATCATGAAGGACAAGAAAATCAGCGAACTGGTCGAGATCTACAACGGTGCTGCCAAGAAGCTCGGGCAGCCCACCATCAAGAAGTTCTCCACCAAGGCCGCTGCCATCAAGCGTACCACGGCTATCCTCGCTGAACTCGGCGACAGCAAGCCGGGACGTAAGGCCAAGGGCCTGACGTTCCCGATGCCGTTTCTCGGCGAGCAGCACAAGGTGCGGAAGAGCACGCTGCGTGGCAAGTTCCTCGAAGCTCTGCAAGACGGAGCCACGATGAACGAGCTCACGAAGATCGCCCAGAAGCATTACCAGGAGAAGGACAAGCATGTGCCGGAACGCATCGTCGAGAGCACGCTCAAGGTCATGAACTGGTATAACGGCTACGGCTTCAAGATGGTCGGCGACAAGATCAAGGTTGTGACCAAGTGAGTCGAAGCTACGAACGGCTACCTATACGGGTATTCGGGGATCACCTGCTCTTTTCAGGTGACCTCGATCCCGTATATGTAGCGCTCACTGGCGTGGACTGGCATTGGAAGACACTGTACCAATGGCTCATTGCATACTGGTGCTTCTACTCTTGCGGATTTGCCAGTTGGGTGGCTGGAAAGGATGGCCGGGACTTCTGGGGCCACATGATCATCGCTGCAGAAAACAAGACTTTAGCTCCATGCGGTGACCGTTGGCCGCGTGGTCGGGAGCGCCGACATTTTCGAGGAGAACAAGGGATCAGTACAGTGCGTGATCTGGCAAGAGTGTATGGCGACCAGCCATATGACATGGTACGTGTCATCCTGAACGGTGCGCCAGACTATAGGGAAGTAACGCGCCGAGTGAAAGACCACCGTGGCTTCGGCCCGTGGATCTCTTTTAAGGTAGCGGACATGGTAGACCGAGTAGTAGGTCAACGCGTGGACTTCGATGAAGCTGCAGTTTTCATGTTCAAGGATCCAGTGAAGGCTGCATTCATGTATTGGAATCAGCAGCATGACCGAGAACTAGAAGGCCCAGTGCCCACTGGACAGGAAGAGGAGATCATTCACTCCGTCGTAGCGGAGCTGATTGACTACTTCGCCGGGCACATGAAGCACATGGCTCCACCACGTAAGGATAGACTCGTAAACCTGCAGGAAATTGAAACAATTCTCTGCAAGTGGAAGTCACACCTGCATGGTCATTACCCACTGTTCAACGATATAAAAGAGATACGCGAAGGTCTGGAACCATGGCTTCCATATGCCAGCCTGGCGCGTGAATTCGATAAGCATCTGCCCAAGGAGGGTTGATGAACGACGTTATCATCATCGGCGCTGGCCTTTTCGGTCAGGCCATAGGAAACGAGTTGATTCGGTTGGGCCGGGAAGTAGTGTTCATCGATGATGAGCGTCCGGAAGCTGGATCGGCTCCCAGCGGCATGCTCACCAAACCTGGATGGTACCAGAGCATGGGCCGGAAGGTTTACGAACCAGCGCTCGAAAATCTTCAGATCAACTACAGCCTTCAGGAATGCCAGTTCGATCTCGGAATTTCAAAGCACGGTAAGGTCAAGGTGGGTGGCGTTTACTACGTTTCACCCAAAGACGTGCTGCGTAATCCTCACGAAAAGGCGACCGTGCAGTCCGTGGGCACGGATGGACAGGTGCACACGATGGGAGCAACGCTGAAGGCGAAGCTCGTAATCGTGGCAGCTGGTGTCTGGGCCAATCAGCTGGTTCCTGTACCGAAGATGCAGGGAAAGAAAGGCGTGTCGTTCTTCTTCAAGGTTCCGAAGGATCTGGAGACGACCGACATCATACGCCTGTGGGCACCGTACAAGCACTTGGTGCTCCACCGGCGCAGCCCGACCGAAGTCTGGACCGGCGACGGTACAGCCATTCTCCCAGAGAACTGGAAGGATGAGCGCGTGGCAGAATGTCTTGCGCGAATTTACAAGCACACCGGCTTGCCCAAGGATCTGCCTGTAAAGGCGATAATGGGTATCCGGCCTTACGTGCCCAAGGCGAGACCATGCTACGTAGAGCAAATCTCTCCGAACGTATGGATTGCTACGGGTGGAGCCAAGAACGGTCTCATTGCTGCTGGATGGGCAGCATGGAAGATTGGTCAGGAAGTTTGTTGATGATAGTTCCTTCACTCACTCGGCGTGAAGCAGAAGTATTATGCATTCTTTGTCTAACGCAAGAGAGTGGAGAAACACTTGTATATGAACGAGGGGAGGCATATGTAGGATTTGTGCGAATTTCAGCACGCCTGGTATTTTCGTTGATACGGAAAATGTGTATTAGTGAATCGCATTCCGCAGGTGTAGAAAACTATATCGCTAATGAAACAGGTAAACGTGCCTTAATGCAGTATTGGGGCATAAACTGGGAGGATATACAATGATCAAAATCAATGAGCGACTGGCCGCCAAGCTCGCCGGGATCGTCGTCCATCTGGACGAAGCGCTCGGCCCGGACGGACGCGAGCTGGATCTGGTACAGGCCAAAATGAGCCTGTGCGACAAGGACGTGCAGAACTTCATCACCAACATCGGCGCACTCGCGCCCAAGCCGCGTGTGGCGACGTTCTCGTCCACGCAGGAAGCTCCGGAGCCGGGCGCTGGTGCCAGTGAAGAGATCAAACCGGGACGGAGAAGGAGAGGACAGCGGTGAAGGAATTGAATCCGAAACCGACAAGGGACAGGAGTAACTGGCCTGAATGGGCTCGCGGACACTTTCCTGGGCCGGGTGATCCGACCGAGGGGTGGCAACCGTTGATTTCGGTGCATGCACTTGCATCCCGTGCATTGGTGGTTGCTACAACCCGAATCGAAGGCGCTTGGTGCGCCTATGCGGATGCGGTGCCTGGAATGAATCATGAAGCGGAAAAGTACGCAGTGTTACGGCATGGCGATAAAGTCTCTGAGGAGCTAGCACGTGTGCTGTTTCCCGGATTTGAAAGGATACCGTATGAGGGTTGAGATCCGTGCGGCGCAGCAAGATGAACATGCAGCTGTTATGCAGGTAGCGCGGCAATCACCGTATACACGGGATTTTTCCAACCATATCTTCTCAGGTGAAACAGCCTATGCTAAAGGTTGGATCCGCGTAGCCATGCATCAGGAACGCATCGTTGGTTTCACCTGCGTGCGCCACAAGGTTCGCGAGCCCAGCACTAGTCTGTATTTTATTGGTGTGGACAGTGAGTTTCGGGACAAGGGCATTGGTTCCCAGTTGCTCGAAGATCTAATGCAGCAGTGTCCGAATCCCTGTATTGCTGTCAATGTCATGAACGAGAATGAAGGTGCCTTGCGCTTTTACGCTCGACATGGTTTCAACTCCCAAGGGGAAGCCTTGAAGGGTAAGGGAGTACATTTGACGAAAGTTTGGGAAGGTGAAAAACCAGCCTCCCGATTTAACAGCGGGAGAATTTAACAGGAGTGAATGACGATGTGGCTGCCGGACGGATGGTGGATCATCACCGAGGTAACAAATAAAGGCGTGAGGTTCACCGCCGGCGCGAACGGACTGCCTAAAATTGAATCCTCATCGAAATTTCGTTCAGACCGTGAAGCCACCAGCATAGCGCGAAAGGCTTTGAGATCAATGGCTTACGAAAGACAGGATTCGGGTTGGTCGAAATTTCGCTGTCATGCTCGGATTCCCGGTCAGCCGAAAGCCTTCTGCGGGGTCTGGACCGAGGATGGCCCGAACACCAAGCACGCCTATTCAGAGCAATGCGGTAATTGCCTACGGATCGTGGAAAGCATGCCCGATCCCGATGA
>Ga0307377_10007097_pt1 | contig 11620 bp, 11 predicted proteins | sample TR3MG_FD_202535 | JGI IMG/M metagenome (GOLD analysis project Ga0307377, IMG submission 202535) | Soil microbial communities from Risofladan, Vaasa, Finland - TR-3 | ecosystem: Environmental > Terrestrial > Soil > Coastal area > Acid sulfate soil | place: Finland: Risofladan, Vaasa | collected...
CCACATTATCAGCTATATAGCGAAGCCTCTCAAAATCAATAATCCGAGAATAGCTGCTCGCCCCAGCTATTATTAGCTTAGGTTTATGCTCCAGAGCTAACCTCTCAATTTCATCGTAGTCGAGCATCTCGGTTTTGGGGTCAACACCGTAAGAGATAAAGTGATACCATTTTCCAGAGAAATTGACTTCAGCGCCATGGGTGAGATGCCCGCCATGGCGGAGACTCATCCCCATAACAGTATCTTCGTGTTCCAATAGAATTGAATAGGCGGCCATGTTGGCTTGACTGCCACTATGTGCCTGGACATTAGCATGTTCGGCTTTAAAGAGCTTCTTGGCCCTTTCAATAGCCAGATTTTCGATTTCGTCTATGTAAACACAACCGCCATAATAACGATGCCCGGGGTATCCTTCAGCATATTTATCAGTTAGCAAAGAGCTTTGGGCTTCAATTACTGCCCGGCTAGCATGGTTTTCGGAGGCAATGAGATTTATGGTGCTTGCTCGTCTCTCTGCCTCCAGGCTCAGGATTTGAGCTACTTCGCTATCACGTTGTGCCAAGGAAGATGCCTTCGCGGTTTTCACATTTGTACCGTAATAGTACTTAATATTTTATTTCTGGTCAACTACAAAATCCAATGAAAATAGATGCCAACAGGGGCTTTTTTCTTCTCCTGGTCTGTGGTTCATATGCTATCCCACTCGTGATCCTATGCACATGGTTTTTCTGTGGCTGACAATCGGGGAGGGCGTGTAAACATTATTAGCACTATGGCTAAGAGGGTGGCAACAATGAAAGCGATGAAGGCTGAGTTGTAGCTTCCGGTTGTATCGAATATGTAACCTGTGATATATGGGCCCGCTGCGAAGCCAAGTGACTGAAATGCCCATAACCCGCCATAGATAGCCGCGAAAGAATCCAGGCCAAAATACTCCCTCACTATCAGCGGTTCCAAAACGAACAAGCCGCCCATGGCCATACCAAAAATCGCTACAAACGCAGGAACGCTGGCCTGTGTTTCCGGGAAAATAAGCGCCAGCAGCCCGACCACCTGAAACATGAAGCACAGGGCAGCTATATATTTCACTCGTACCCTGTCAGACAGATAGCCGGTGATTATCCTGCCCAGAACGCTGACCCCGATTGTACTGCCGAGGATGGTTGAAGCCACTTGGTTGCTAAATCCTTGCCCCACAAAGAAAGGCACGGCATGGGCGAGTACCGAAGCAGTGCCCACAAAAACCATCATAAAGCTTATGGTGAGAATCCAGAAAGTTGATGTCTGCAAAGCCTTGGGAAGAGTCCATCTTGGTATTTGGATATTGCTGGCAGGCACAGGCGTCCTTTGATGTTTTTCTTGGGCAGTGTGCTTTTCACCATCAGGCAACATACCAATATCATCTGGATTATTCTTGATGACCAATGCTATGAGCGGGACAAGGACAAAGCAAATTGTCATGCCAAGAATATGGTATGTCCACCGCCAACCCGGCAAGGATATAAGATATGCCGCTAATGGCAGCATGACCATGCCTCCCAGCCCATATCCAGCCACCGAGATTCCTATGGCGAGACCTTTCCTCTTTTCGAACCAGTGGGATACCAGGGTTAATACAGGAATGCTTAAGATAGCCATCTGTCCGGCAGCCGCGACAAAATACAGAGCGTAGAAATAATAAATGGAGAATGTAAAGCCCAAGCAGGCAAAGGAGATGCCCATGAGGAGAGCTCCCATGACCATTATTCTTTTGGCACCGTATCTGTTTACCCATGTCCCTAATAACGGACCTATAAGGCCTACCAAACCCATTATGGACATGCTCAGCGATATCTGGGCTCTGTTCCACCCAAACTCGTCTATCAGCGGAGTAAAGAAAGCCCCAAAACTGTAAAAACCTATCCCACCAGACAGCAGCAAGGTGATAGCCGAAACTACTACTATCCACCATCCATAGAAGGGCTTAAATGTTCTCGGCACAGAATACACCTGGTCCCCTATTATACATTCTGAAGCTAATAATTAGTAACATGTTCGTGGCGGTCTTGAAGTGACGTTAATCTTAGGTAGCATGTCAAAGCGCTGGCATTTCCCCCGAGATTTTCTTCTGCTATTCTCCTTGACCAGCACTATGCCCACCGTGTCAGAACTAATCACCATTAACATTGACAGAATGTGTTTGTAGTGATAAATTAATTTAGCTAGCAATTAAAAGGGAAGAGTGCTAAATGGACGTAAGAGAAAGAAGAGAAACTGTTCTCAGAGTGATAATTGAAGATTACATCACTGGAACGGTACCCGTAGCTTCAAAGGCCATTGTGGAAAAGTATGGCTTGAAGGTAAGCCCCGCTACCATCCGCAACGATACAGTATATCTGGAACGAGAAGGATATATTATCCACCCTCACCATTCAGCCGGAAGTGTACCTACTGATAAGGCTTACCGCTATTATGTGGAATCAATAGGGGAAGAAATTGAACTTTCCCCTGCTGAGCAGCATCTAATTCATCAAATATCCCAGGAAGCAAAAGAGGAGCTAGAGCAATGGCTAAAGACGGTGGCAGCACTTCTGGCACGCCTTGTTCACAACCTGGTTGTGATAACCACTCCTAAGGCAACACGCTGTCGCTTCAAGCATCTCGATTTGGTAGCCTTGCAGGATTTCATGTCTTTGCTGATCGTAGTTTTGTATGAAGCAAAAGTTAGTCGGCAGGTCCTGTCTTTCAATAGAAAGGTTAGCCAGGATGAGCTAACTAAGCTAGCTAATAAGCTTACTTGCTTTTATGCCGGGATGACCGGCAGCGAGATCATGGCTAAAAAAGAAGGCCTCTCTCCTGAAGAAAGTCAAATATCTGAATGTTTAGCAGCAATGATAGCGGCCGAAGACAAGCTAGAATATGGTGAACCTTATCTTGAAGGACTACGTTTGCTGCTAAGCCAACCAGAGTTTACCAACAGTCCTAGAATGCTCAGTATCTTAGAAGTGCTGGAAGGTGAGGATTGGCTTAGAAATATATTTTGTCAGGAATTTAGCAAAAAGGGGATGAAAGTAGTCATTGGTGGAGAAAACCCAGAGCCAGCATTACAGGGCTTGAGTTTGGTAGCCAGCCAGTATGGAGTACCTGATAAGACCAGTGGTATTGTGGGAGTGATTGGCCCAAAGCGAATGGACTACGCCAAGGCTATCTCCTCACTCACCTGCTTCTCAACATTGCTAAGCAACTCAGTGGTTGAATATACTTGAAGGAGGGTTACTGTTGGCTGAGAATGACAAGGCAGTTGAAGCAGAAATTGAACAAGTTGAGGATATAGAGACGTTACAACAAGCTCTAGCTGAGGAGAAGGAAAAGGCAGAAAAATATCTGGCCAATTGGCAAAGAAGCCAGGCGGATTCTGCTAATTATAAGAAACGTAACGAGCAAGAAAAAGAGGAGGTTATCGAGTTTGCCAACAGCGTGCTTACGTGCAACCTGTTACCTATCATGGATGACTTGGAGAGAGCTTTTGCTTCAGTTCCTGCTGAGCTCGATGAATCAAATTGGACAGAAGGCATCAGGCTCATTTATAATAAACTCAAGACAACTCTGGAGGCACAAGGACTAACCGAGATTAAAGCTCGGGGAGAGCCCTTTGATCCTCGCTTGCATGAAGCTGTAATGCAGCAGGAAGGGGAGGAGGGGATGGTTGTTGAGGAAACACAAAAAGGCTATAAATTTAAAGAAAGGGTAATTCGTCCTAGCCTGGTGATAGTTGGTAAGGGAAATGAAAGAGGAACAACAGAGCAAAAAACTCCGAAGGAGAAGCGAAAATGGGAAGAGCAATAGGAATTGATTTCGGCACTACACTAAGTGCAGCAGCAGTGATAGAGGGGGGCGACCCCAAGATCATACCCAGTGCGGAGGGTGGTAATCTCGTTCCTTCAATTGTAGCCATAGGTAAAAATGGGGAAAGGTTGGTAGGAGAGTTAGCCAAGCGCCAGGCAATAGTCAATCCCGAGAATACCATATTCAGCATAAAGCGCCTTATCGGGCGTAAATTTAAGGACCCCACTGTTCAGAACGATATCAAGCGCCTACCATATAAGATTACCGAGTCTCCCAATGGTGATTGCCGGGTGGTAATGGGGGGCAAGGAGTATAGTCCCCAGGAAATATCAGCCATGATATTGCAGAAGTTGAAGACTGATGCCGAGGCTTATCTTGGAGATAAGGTCGCCGATGCTGTAATCACCGTGCCAGCATATTTCAACGATAGCCAGCGAAATGCCACTAAAGATGCTGGCACCATAGCAGGACTTAATGTTTTGCGCATTATTAACGAACCTACAGCATCATCACTGGCTTATGGTTTGGATAAGAAAAAAGAGGAAACTATTGCTGTCTATGATCTTGGTGGCGGTACTTTCGATATCTCCATCCTTGACATAGGAGAGGGTACCTTTCAGGTTAAGGCGACCAATGGCGATACCCACCTCGGTGGTGACGACATTGACCAGAGGATTATGGACTGGGTATGTGATGAATTTAAGAAAGAGCAAGGTATCGACCTGAGGCAGGACAAGATGGCATTACAGAGGCTGAAAGACGTTGCTGAAAAGGCGAAGAAGGAACTATCTACGGTAGCTCAAACAGAGATAAACCTCCCCTTTATTACTGCCGATGCCAGCGGGCCCAAGCATCTTAGCATGACATTAACTCGCGCCAAGCTGGAACAACTATCCGCTGATTTGATAGACAGGAGTATCGAGCCTTGCCGACAGGCGCTGAAGGATGCCGGACTCACAGCAAACCAAATCAATAATGTAATTCTTGTCGGTGGTCAGACAAGGATGCCCAAAGTTCAGGACACCTTAAAGCAATTCTTTGGCAGGGAGCCGGTCAAGGGGGTCAATCCCGATGAGGCAGTAGCTTTGGGTGCCGCTATTCAGGCTGGGGTGCTTAAGGGTGAAGTCGGAGAGGTCCTCCTTCTGGATGTCACCCCACTCACTCTAGGAATAGAGACGCTGGGAGGAGTAGCGACATCGCTTATTTCTCGTAACACCACAATACCCACACAGAAGAGCCAGATTTTCAGCACTGCCAGTGACAATCAGCCAAGCGTCGAGATACATGTTCTTCAAGGGGAACGTCCTATGGCTGCTGATAACCGAACATTGGGACGATTTATGCTCGATGGTATTCTACCGGCACCCCGAGGTGTGCCACAGATTGAAGTGACTTTCGATATAGATGCCAATGGCATTCTTAATGTTAGCGCTCGTGATAAAGGCACGGGGAAAGAACAAAAAATTACCATTACTGCCTCCAGCGGACTGAGCAAGGAGGAAGTGGAGAGGATGAGGCAAGAGGGCGAACAGCATGCTGCTGATGATGCTAAACGTAAAGAGGAAGTGGAGGTGCGCAATTCTGCCGACAGCCTGGCTTATACCGCAGAAAAAACTCTCCGTGACCACGGAGATAAGATACCCGCCGATGTAAAACAGGACACAGATGGCAAGATAGCCAGTGTGAAGTCAGCCCTTCAAGGACAGGACGTAAACGCCATTCGTAATGCTATGAACGAGCTGTCGCAGGTCATGCAGAAGGTTGGGGCATCGGTGTACCAGCAACCAGAACAGCCGCCACCTGGCGAACAAGGAGCTGGTGAACAGGGACCTGGCGGTGAAGAAGACGGCACGGTGGAAGGGAAGTTCCGCGAGGTCTAAACAATAAATATTAGCACCTAGTTCCTGGAAATTGGAGCCGCGAAATCGCATTTCTCCCAAGGAATATGATGGTAACGTTTGAGTTGGAACAATTCCTGATAACTGCCAACAGAATCTGGCTAAAGGCGCGAGAAGAAAATCGGTTGACTCATAATCCCTCTGATGAGGAACTGAGAGGGCTTGTGGAAAAACAGCCGGGGGTTAGGAAAACGATTTATGGAAACTTTGTCGCCCGAAGTGAACCTACTTCCAGGTCAGCAATGTTCACCAAAAACAGTGTTGACCATACTTTTGGCAAGGATGAACTAAAGCTATTAACTCAGTGTGAAAAGGCTTTGGGCAAGGAAAGATTGATTTCCATAGACAGAATCGTAGGCAATGAGAATAGTAACACCACAGTCAGGTTAATTGTTCCTGAGCGGTTTGCCCATGTCGCCTACGGAGGCAAGAACCTTTTTATATCCCCAAAGGGAGAAGTCAAAAAACCAACCTATTACATCTTATTCTTCGCTGATGAGGCTTTTGAAACTAACCATTTAAAGCCGCTCCCCGATAAAGATATCACCATCAGATTGGCTATGTTGGATGACGGAAGGTTTGTCAAGATAATTAGGAATGGTAACTACATAGGTGAATATAAGAAGGGAGTTTTCGCCGCCGAGGATTGGGTAGCTAAGACGAGAAAGAGAGGCATCTTCCTACATGCTGGCTGTAGAGAGGATTACCTTCAATCAGCACACGGTGACTATCGGATGGCGAGGACGTTACTTGTGGCATTAAGTGCCAACGGGAAAACAACTACAACATGTAGAATTCTGGCCAGAAAAGGTAAGGAAAAATCCTGGCTTATTCAGGACGACGGGGGGATTCTTACGCCCGATGGTTCTTTTCATGGCTTTGAAGCCGGGGGAATATTTGTAAAAACAGAGGGTGTCAACCCCGGGGAGCAAACCGAAATATTTTACGGACTGTTGAAAGCGGAAACTGTCTGCGAAAATGTTTACGTAACCGAAGACGGAGATTTTGACTTTTACAATTTCGAAAGAACATCCAATGGCAGAGCAGTGGTATTAAGAAGAAATTTTATGCATGCCAGTTCCTATATCGATGTGGGTAGGATTGACAATCTGATTATTATCACCAGGGGGCCACTGATCCCGGCAATATCAAAGCTAACCCGGGAACAAGCAGCAGCCTTGATGGTGCTGGGTCAGGCAATGGAATCCTCGGCTGGTGACCCAACCCAGGCAGGGAAAATTAGAAGCGAATTTTTCTACGACCCCTTTATCGCCGGAGACCCAGCTGAGCACGCTAATATATTTTATGAGATAATAAAAGGTATCCCTCATCTGAATTACTATTTGATAAATACTGGAGGAATAGGGGAAGGGGAATATTACAAAGATATAAGATTGGAATTTACCATGGCAATACTCGATTCTTTGCTGAGAGGAGGTTTAGAGGATTGGCTAGATTCCCCAACAGGCTTTAAGGTGCCTAGGGCGATAAGATATGTAGATGATATTTACTTGCATCCTGAGAAACTTTACTCCACAATTGAATTTGAAGAAAAGCAGAGGAAACTTAACAAAATTAGATACAAATCAGTGAAAGAACTCGGAGACTCCTTACATCCTGATATAAGAAAGGTTTTTAGCAAGCCCAACGTCGCATAGTGGAACTGCAAGTCCACGCGGTTCGTGTGGAATTTTGGTCTAGAATAGCTGTAAATCATACGGAGGACAAGAAGTGGTAGAGTTCGCTGAACTTTATGAAATGTTAAAGAAGGAGAAAGCAGAGCTGTTAGAAAAGCTGGAACAGTTGAGAACTCTCGGTCAACCATCGGCAGAGAGGAAGGAAGGCAGCCCGTTCGGCAAAAGGGAAGAAGGAGCCGATGAAGCCTCCGAACTAGAGAAAAGACTGGCCTTGGAAGAAAGGCTGGGAGAGTCTCTTAATGAGGTTGAGCATGCCTTACAAAAATATGAAGCCGGCACTTATGGATTGTGCGATTCCTGTGGGCAAGCTATAGAGCAAGCTCGCCTTGAGGCTATACCTCAAGCAAGCTTATGTCTAAGATGTAAGGCAAGCCTAGCAAAGGATGCAAAAGGTGCAAGATAATGGGTCTCCCAGTAAATTGGTGACCAGCAAAGAAACGGATTTCGTGGGTGAAGATAAATCAAAGGTCTCTCCAGGTAAGTATAGGAGCAAATTAAGGTTACTTCTTATTGTCACTGCCCTGGTGGTTACCCTTGACCAACTGAGCAAGCTATGGATCAGAACTCACTTAGCACCTAGGGAATCGCTCCCCATAACTGACCGCTTAAGTTTGGTCAATATTGAAAATACGGGAGGTGCATTTGGTTTACTTGCCAATCAAACCTTTCTTATCATCATTATTAGCATAGCTGGTTTGCTCTTTATCTTGTTGTTTCTTCGTTACTTATCCCCGGCTACTACCCTGAGCATAGTATCTATTGGTTTGATTATGGGTGGTGGTGTAGGCAATATAATAGACCGCATCCGTCTTAGTTATGTCACTGATTTCATTTACTTCCGTTTGTGGGGCGACTTCCATTGGCCTGCCTTCAACATCGCTGACGCAGCTTTAACAGTGGGTATCTTTGCTCTCATCTATTACTTTTATAAGTCGGGGGCATTTAGAAAAGCATATGGACGCGACCACGGACCCCAAGATTAAAAAGTTACAATTCAACTCGCCTGTTCCAGACATCCGCCTTGATAAGTATTTAACCCAGGTCCTTCCACAATTCTCGCGCGCTTATTTACAGAAATTAATCAGGCAAGGTTATATTTTAGTCAACGGGCAAAGGACAAAGGCGAACCAGAGATTAAGCAAAGTCGATAAGATAACGGTCGAGCTTCCTCCCTCGCCTGTCCATCCTTTAGCTGAACCAATCCCTTTAGCTATAGTCTATGAGGATGACGACATATTGGTCATAGATAAAACTGCTGGATTGACAGTTCACCCTGCCCCGGGGCATCCCAGCCATACTTTAGTCAATGCTGTCTTAGCTCATTACCCCGGCCTGGCCATGAGCAATGAGCCAATGCGCCCGGGCATAGTTCACAGACTAGATAAAGATACATCAGGGCTCATAGTCATTGCCAAAAACAACTTTGCCCGGGAATATTTAGCTGCACAGTTCAAAAGCCGCACTGTGACCAAAGGATATCTTGTCCTTGTTAGAGGAAGGCTATCCCCGGAGCAGGGGATGATTGAAGCAACTATCGGGCGAGACCCTCGTAGTAGACGGAAAATGGCAATAGTAAAAGAAGGAAAAGAGGCTAGCACCCAATATCAAGTCCGGAAATACCTGGATAACTACACTTTAGTCGAAGTCACCCCCCTAACAGGGCGCACACATCAAATCAGAGTACACCTGTCAGCTATCGGCTGTCCGGTCGTCGGTGACCACGTTTACGGAATAAAATCGGCGCATCTTAACAGGCAATTTATTCATGCCTATCGTCTTGGCTTTCGCTTGCCATCAACCGAGCAATACCAGGAATTTACCTCACCCCTACCTATAGACTTGGAGCAAGCTTTGGAATACTTGTGCAGGTCATAGTTGCCTTTTTCAAGCGCAGGGTTTTCGAATCACTATTCAGATGAACAAGCACAGTGTGTCTTGCCAGGAGAAGCCTTTGTTTGTTATGATTGGGGAGATAAAATGGACAAACTAGAGTTAAAGGTTACCAGCCGAGAGATTCTCGGCAAAAAAGTCAAGCATTTGCGCCGCCGGGGAATTACTCCGGTGCATCTTTTCGGGCACGGTATCGAGTCTCTAGCACTACAGTGCGACACTGTTCAGATTGAGCGAGTATTAGCTCAAGCTGAACAGACAGGACTTATTAGCCTCAAGCTAGATAACGAGAAAAAGCCGAGGACCGTCATGGTTCGCGCATTCGATAGAGATTGGCGGAAGGGGCAACTGCTCCATGTAGATTTTTATCAGGTCAAACTGAGAGAAAAGCTAAAGTTAGAGGTTCCTGTTGTCTTAGTCGGCGAAGCGCCAGCCCTGAAGTCCAAAGATAGTATGCTGGAACATGAGCTTGACACTTTGACTATCGAGTGTTTGCCGGCAAAAATCCCCACTAACATAGAGGTGGACATCAGTTCCTTCACCGAGCCGGGGCAAGCAATAAGAGTCAAGGATATCACCCTGGGTGAGGATATTGCCATTCTTAACGACCCAGAGTTGGTTGTGGCAAAAATGAGTTGGCGACCTGTGGAAAAGGAAGAAAAAGAAGTGGCAGAGGAGCTAGTAGAAGTGGCAGAGGAAGCGGTTGAAGCTCCTGAAGAAGCTACGCCAGATAAAGAGAAATCAGAGAAAACATAATCTTCCAGCTTACCTGCCAATTGCTTCCGTATCTGTGGGGGTACACTGGATTTGCTTGACTGGCAAACCCCTGATATAATACCTGAAATTAAATGTTAACTCTCTCCGAGCTGTCTTGCCTAAAGAGAGTCCATGGCAAGCAGCCGGTGGGCTGAAAAGCCTCGAGGGCACAGATAGAAATGTCAGTGCCTCCCGTGCTTGGAAAGGAGGGAATATGAAGCTCGATTTTTGGGCAACACCGTCTTTGTGGCGGTGCTTTTTTATTCCCGCTTGTTGCTTCCTTATTACCCGCCAGTCATTTGATGAACTTAGATTGAGAAAAAGGAGTGGAAGCATAACATTCAAGGCTTCGGCAATTCATGTCTTGTAAAAAGGTTTCTAAAGATAAAAGGAGGTTTTTAATGAAAGGGATTTTGCCTAAGATAGGTTCAATTGTTTTGGTTTTGACATTGCTCGTAACGGTTCTCGGCTGTAGCGGGCAAACAGAACCAGAAATACTGAGGGTAGCAACTACTACCAGCCTTTACGACGCCGAATTGTGGGATTATCTGGAGGGCATATTTGAAGATAGATATAACGCCGACTTGCAGATAACAGCTAAAGGCACTGGTATGGCTTTAGAATTAGGTATGAACGGTGATGTGGATGTGGTTACCGTCCATGACCCCGTTCAAGAGGCAGCATTCATAGACGGAGGCTACGCTATTAACGCAACGGTAGATGGCAATTCCACGGCGCGGGTCACCTGGGCTTATAATTATTTCATCATCGTAGGCCATGAGTCTGACCCCTCAGGCGTTGGTAACTTGACTGGTAGCTTGGCTCCAGAAGAAGCCTTCCAAACAATCCAGCAAGATGGGGCGCTTGACCCGGATAACGTTAAATTTGTCTCTCGAGGGGACAACTCGGGAACTCACGGCAAAGAAAAAGCCATCTGGGCATCAGCCGGCTATAATTATACAGAGGATATTCAGGGAGACGGAGCGGCTGCTGGCTGGTATATCGAAGCCGGGACAGGCATGGGGGCAACACTGGAGATGGCTGACGAGATGATGGCTTACACCCTGACAGACAAGGGAACCTTCCTTGCTTACCGGGGCGACTTGGATTTGGTACCCTTGGTAGAGGAAGGGGATATTATGCTCAATGTCTATACGGTTATCATCTGCAAGAACGGTGTCAATCCTGACATGGCTCAAAATCTGGTAACTTTCCTCAGGGCAGATGATATCCAGACTTTAATCGCCGGATTTGGCGTGCCAGAATATGGAGAAACGCTATTCTACCCCTGGGATCCAGAGATTTGCGGCTGATAATCTTAACAAAGGAGGTGTGACATGCCTGTCATAGCAGCGATAGTGAAGTGTAAAAAGTGCGGTGCTGAAGTAAGGTCAGACTGGAAGTTTTGTCCTAACTGCGCTGACAAAATTACCTGCACTGGCAAGTACGAAGCCTGTGCCAAGAAATAGTAGATTAAAGCAGGTAAGAGCAATTGACTGAAATATGGGACGGCTTTACCAAGGCCATAGAACTCCTAATCTCCCTTGACCCGGA
>Ga0307377_10007105_pt1 | contig 11611 bp, 9 predicted proteins | sample TR3MG_FD_202535 | JGI IMG/M metagenome (GOLD analysis project Ga0307377, IMG submission 202535) | Soil microbial communities from Risofladan, Vaasa, Finland - TR-3 | ecosystem: Environmental > Terrestrial > Soil > Coastal area > Acid sulfate soil | place: Finland: Risofladan, Vaasa | collected...
GTTGTCCCAAGATGTCTATTGCACCTACATCAGCGGCACGAACCATTCCGGGTAGCGAACCAATAACAGCACGGCCACCCGCTCCCTGAGCGGCAGCAATGCCAGTGCCAATTGCACGATTAAGTTCCTCGATACGTCGTGTCTCTAGGTCAGCATTACGAGCCTGTTTTAGCAGCTCTGCGTATTCAGAAGGGCGAGCAGTAGATGCCTCCTTGATTCGGCTAGCGGCCGCTTGGCCAGCGAACATTTGACCGGCTCCAAGTGCCGACTGAAGTGCCCCTAAAGCACCAGCGGCAACAAAGCCGCCTACAGCATATTTCTTGGGTTCTTTACTCTTTTTTAGTCGCATATCACAAAGGTACTAATTATTGACCCAGTTGGTTATGAAGGTTACTTTTTGCATACACAAGGTTCACAGCATACAGCTCTACGTTGTCGGCAGAATCAGTTGTTAGCTTGGTCTTGATGTAGTAGTCGCGCATCTGGTCTCCCTCGATGGCTCCGTTTCCGATTGCAACAATCGTATCGCCAGCAACGAGTCCAGTAACAGTTCCGCTTGCGGTGATCTGCTTGTCTCCACTAATAGCTGTTACCGTTAGGTTTAGGATAACCAAGTTACCAGAACTTACCTTGTACAGCTGAGCACCAATCGGGAACGGAACGTCTCCAACAGGAGTAGAGAAAGTAATCGTAGCGCCAGAGGTAGATGCAACCTCACCGATGACAAACACCTCAGAGCTTCCACTTAGTGCAGTAATTGTAGATGTTCCAGTGTTTGCGCTAGAGTCACGAGGAATGTAGGCGTAGTAGTTTCGCTCACGCTCACTAAAGTCAGTGACCAACAGAGAGGTTGACTGGTCAGTGTTGGTGAACTCTGCTGTCCACGCACTGTTGCCCTCCAAGCTGATTGACTCGTAGCTCTTAACCATTGATGGGTTGTTATTGCTAACCACCTCAACCTCAGCGTATGACGTAAGCTCACCGTAGTATCGTGCACGAGGTACGTCACTTGAGTGCTTGTACATAACGCCACCCTTGAAGGTAAACAGCGTGTCGTCAATAGATGCAACAGCCTCTGGACGGAATGAGTATAGAGTCATCCAAGCGTTGTCCTCAACGTCGTATGCTGCTGTAAAGTCGTTGACCAAGTTGCTTGGTGATCCAATCGTGCCAGAGTAGTCACCACAGTCGTTGGTGAAGTAGAACTCACCAGTAGCCAAGTCAAGTGCAATCGTCACAAAGAAATCGTACGAGCTGTTGGTTGCAACACCGTAGATTACACCACTCATACCAATAAACTCCTCACCAACGTATGCTGGCTGTCCATCAATAATCTTGTCAAGGTATACGATTGCATTCAAGCTGTCATCAAACTCGTCACACAATACTTGGAACTCACGGATTTCCGTAGAGAACGTGAACAAGTCATCGTCGTCAAACTCTAGGTCGACAACAACAGCATCACCATCAGCATTTGTTTGAGCAGTGTATGAGTATGAAGCAGCCTCTGGGTCGATACTTTCTACGCTTATTACAGCATTACTAATAAAGTCAGTAGATATGATGTACTGGTCAGACTCGCGGTCAACGCCTCCGACAACCTTCTGACGTGACGCATTCGTTGCGATATATCGAAAGTTCTCCTTGAAGAACGCATCCATCAGCTGTTCACTGATTAGAGTAATCCCGTCACGAGAGATACGTACAACCTTTCCACTGCGGATGTCAGCAAAGTAGATGCGACCACGATCTGTAGCAAGTGACTCTGGGTTGTCGTTGATTCCGTAGTCGCCTAGGTAGTAGTTAGGAACTCCGACTACGTTACGAGAAAGTGCAAGAGACTGAACTCCGTCCGTTGATTCGATGATGTTACGTCCAACGGGTGCCCATCCAGCCTTACGCTCTTGGATGATGTATACTCGGTCGTCGTCACCCACCAACTGTTTGATTGTTCCGTGGAGGTACTCAAAGTCGTAGAAGTTTGCAAGCGATAGGTTAAAGCTTGACAATCCTAAGTATTTACTGTCGATCACAAACGGTTCAGAGTATGTGACAGATCCACTGCGAAAGACCGTCTGAGCGTCAGGTTGCACAGCGTGTGGGCGGCCAACAGACACAGACTTAGAGTCAAAGAAGTCGCTCACAGAGTAGTCCTCAATGAAGAAGAACTTGTAGTTGTTTGCGTACGCCTTGTCACCAACCTTTAGTAGGCGTGGTCGGTAGTACACGTCCCCCTGCGAGAGCTGCACAACAGCATCAGAGCTGTTGGTGATGTTCAAGGTGTAGGTCGTGTCAGTAAATGAGCCACTAACGGTTTGTGCGTAGAACACGTAGTTGTACGGACCATTTACCTGTGGGTACACGTTGCCAACCTGTAGCGTACGGCCAGATCCGTCGGTTAGGATGTCACCCTTGTACGTAATGATGTTTGAGTGGACGACCAAGTTGTTGCGGTCATCTGCGTCTACAACCTCTACGCTGAACTGGCTGATTGTTGTGCGCTGGCCTTGGTGTACTCCGTTTACTACGTTGAACGCTTCTCCGATCTCGTAGAAAATCTGCTGTTCAGTTGGTTTATTCAGTCGGTAAACCTCAACCACACACTCGTTATTCCAGTTGTATTCATCAGTAATTATGCTGTAGTTATCCCAGCCAGAAACCTTAGCAGAACGAACAGCAATAAACTTACCAGTAGTGTTGAATGTAGCTTCGTCACTAGTTAGGTCAAGAACTGGATTGCTGTCGATGTCGTCAGTAAACTCAAAAAGACCAACAACCTCTAGATCAATTGTAGTTCGCTGTAAGTAACCAAACCTTACAATTCTAAGTCTGTCTCCAGCCTGAAACACATATTCAAGGTTTGCACCGAAAGATTCCCTGTATGAGTCGCTCTTACCCTCGAGTGATCTAATTGCTAAATAGGTTACGTCCTCGAATGAAGATATTCCAGCAAATGGCTTAGCTTGAAGGTTAGTTGCAACAAACGCATCAGTTACAGAATACTGAAACTTTTGAGTTATGTTGTTTGTCCTAGCGTATACAGGAGACCACTTAACAGCCCAAAGCGGAGCATTGTGTTTCACCCGCAATACAGAGTCAGTACGGCCATACAAGCTGTTCTCAACAAAGCGATTGTCAAACCAGTTTATGTACATATCTGGAATCGTCTGTACTCCTCCATTGCGATTAAACTGATCGTAGTAAACAATACCTAAAGAGTGAGTCGCTCCAGCTTTAAATGAAGAGTATCCATTTATGTCTCCGTCAGTCAAGGCATTTGCGTCAAACTCAACACCATTTTCAAACGCATCATCGCCAAAAAGAAATACGCTTGTTGACTGCTTTATGTTAGGGCTAATGTTTGCAAACGGTACAAACTGTCCATTAGAAATTGTAGTTCCAGTGTATAGAATATAGTCTTCACCATCACCTTGATACACTATTGACGGAACGTCAATAAACTGGATCTGATTGAATAAAGCATTTGTAGCTGGGTAAGCTTGACCAAGAGATTTACCACGAGTAAATAACGCCTTAACAAGGCCAACAATTGGTATAAAGTTGGCAGCTGTATTGACTACATCAGATACATTAAAGTTGTATCCCGCCTTAGCAGACAACGCAGCTTGGTCTACCCGAATGTTGAATGCCACCTCGGTAGAGGTAGATGCAGATTCAGTTATTGAAAACTGTGCAGATCCAGAGAAGAACATCCATTTGTCTGGCTTTGAATTTACTGCAGCTTCAAGTTCAAGAACACTAGTAATCCTAGTGGCATAGTTAAAGTCAGTAATGTCTGAGTCAAGTACAGTTGTGTAGCTTCCCTCTATGGCTTCCGTGATAAGGCTTACAATTTGCGCCTTGGTTGTTCCAGCTGGAATTTTTATGTTTTCAGATATAGAAAGAGGCGAAGACTTTACTTTTACTCCATAGTTAAATTCATCCAAAGACTGGAGCGGAAAGAAAGCGTTTGGATTTGCAACAAGCCCACAGTAGTTGCTTTCATCTTCTGTTATCTTATCGCGTTGGACCCATTGAACGTAGTATCCGTTAAGGTTGAACGCCATCTGGCCGAAGTCAAGTGCGAAAGATATATTAAGGAATGACTCCTCGTCTGCAATTGGAGGTATCGATGATATGTCGATGTAAAACTGCTTTGTTTGAGCTACTTCTTCCTCTATCGTAGCTGGGGTTACCACGTATGGATACACTACTGGTATTTCATACTGCCTAACTTCCGGAAAATAGTTTGGAAGAACAGCAACGTCAGTGCGGATGTTTTCGTATCCTTCAGTGTATCCGCCAAGCATCAGTCGGTTCCCAGCAATGTCAAGCGCCTCTGCTGTTTGTGGTACGTTGTCGTAAATCTTGTTTACTTGGTCCTGAGAGATTGGAGCGTACAGCTTGGTGTTGTCAAACGAGATAGTTTGTGTAGCAACAGACGGGCTGTTTACCAGTGTGCCAATCTCGTAGAATGCACCTGCATTACCGTTGCGAGCAAGTACGATGATCTCCTTTACGTCAGCAACAGATGTTGGAACAGATATCGATAACGTGTTGTTTGCAAGCTTCTGCTCCTCGTCAATGATGCCGTCGAAGAACTGGTTCTGTGCAACAGCTAACTCAGAGTACTGAGAGATTGCCGAACGCTCACCGTCCTGATAAACGTACTGAGCAGCAAACTGAAAGGCTGACTCGTATAGATTGTTCTCCTTCAGCGCGGGGTTCGTTGTGAACACAAACGTAGGAGGCGTCATAGGAGGCTGTTTGGCTATCGCAATGTTGGCCAATTTCTCAGCATCTGTACCACTGGTGAACGATGCAGGGTACAGCCCTAAGATCGCACGTGTTACGTTGATCTTCTTAGGTGGAGTGTTAGCGTCCGTAAAGTACAGCAATGTCTCACCTACAAGGTTACGAACGATAGACGCACGTACGTGGTAGAACTTAGAGAACGCCAGCACGCTGTCTCGGTACACAATCTGTACCTCGTCCGAAGACGTAGAGTATCGGTAAATGGTGTGGTCGTCATTGCTGTTCCACACAAAGTAAAAGATCTCACCACTCTCGCTGTTCTCTACAGCTCCAATAACCTCGTTGTCTCCAGCAGGTAACGCACTTCCAGTCTTAAACGGAACGTCATCGTTACCGTAGGCATTCTTTACGATGTTACCATCTCCGTCCTGCTCAGAAGACAAACGCACGTTGATTGCGTTGGTCATCTCAACAGCTTTAACTAGACGCTCGTCGTCCTCTAGGTTGAGGTACTTAGGTGTGAGTTTATCAATCATAAGTGATTAAGCCTTAGGAGATTGCTTGAAATTCTTCCTAATAGTCTTGAGTGCTTCTTCCTTACTGAATGACTTGAGTCGAGAGTTGGCAAGGCGTCGGTCGTTGTAGTACTCCTGACGAGCACGAGCCTTTTCACCAAGTGCTACGTTGCTCTTGCGCTCAATTAAGTGGTAGTAGATGTACGAACGTAGTGCCTGCTCAGCATACACGTGGATGGATGGATTGTCAGACAAAGCCTCGTCAGCAATGTACTCCAAGTATACAGTATTAACACTAGTGCCAGTGGTAAGCTCAATGCGATTCTGCTCTAAGTTTATTCGGTACTCACCGCTGTAGTGTCCACCTCCGTAGCCGTATAAGCGGCCGTCAGTTGTGGCGTACACATAGTTGCGATAAATAAAGTCGTCAAAACCCAACAGATAATCAGGAACTTGGTAAGGCTGCTGCTCGGGTAATATGTTTTTATTCTTGTTCTCTCCGAAAACGTATACAAGTCCATCTGATCCTACAATTCCAACTTTTACTAAATCTACATAATCACACGGAAGCTCAACAGTATTAGTGGACAAGTCAATGTCCAGCTCCGTAGCCTTCAGTCGCTTCAACAAGTCAAAGCCCATCTCACGCACACCACGCTTCGCTAGGTTGCGAATGACAACGTCAGATGCAGTATTTGCATAGTCGTCAAACTCCATCGTGATGATGAAGTCCTTCACTACTTGGTCAACGGTAACGTAACTCTGTGCCATTATTGCTGTTGTGTTTGTTGAGACGCGTAGGCGTATACATCCGTGTCACGAAGGTTGACTCCAATAAGCTTCGCAATCTCCACCACTAAGTCAGCAAAGTAGTGCTCCGGTAGCTCGAAGTCAACGCTGTTAGTTGCGCTGTAAAGCTCCTTACCTGCGACCACCGTGTAGCCGAATCGAGGCATAGCTGTTGTCTTTGCTCCAGTTGTTGGAACAAGACCCTGAGGCTGCTTGTAGTAGGTCAGGATAATCTTGTTGATCGTTGTTGGGTACACCTCAATGCTGTCCAACATAGTTGCGATTGGAGCATTCGGAGTAGGAGCAGAGAGCTCGCTGCTTAAGATGTAGTCAAGCTTGAAGGTGTCGTACTCAAACGGGATGTTGATCTTCGTGGTTCGATCCAACAGGATTGATCCAGAAGACGTTGCTGAGATTACACGTGCTAGGTCAGAAGGCTTTGCGAATACCGTGTTAGCCTGCGAGATAGTTGCACGCTTAACAAAGGTAGACAGATCCTCCTCCAGTCGCTTGGTGGTAGACTTCTCCGACTTGGGGTCGGCATTACGCAGTCGCAGTATCTTCGAACGGTCAAGGCTTGTGAACAGCTCGTTGAAGATGTTCATCTGTGCAACCTGTGCAAAGTTGTTGAAGACAGCAGGCGTAACGAATCCTCGCTGGTCTTTGTTGACCAAGTCCTTGAGGGCCGAATATACGCGGTTTACACTTGCCATTAGTTGTTTCTGTAGTTCATACAAAAGTACAACAAAAGAAAAGGGCCGCATTTCTGCAGCCCTCTTTCCAACCAATCAAAACAATCCACAATGAAAACTCACAGTGCATCCATTTGACTGCAAATATATATTACAATTCTAACTTGTGCAACTCTTCCTTCAAAGTTTCGTAAGCTGTTCCACCCTTTTCTGTCATACAGAACTGAGTCATAACGCTTACGGTGTCTTGACCTACTGGGGTTGCAATGATGAGTCGGTTGCTGTCAAACCAGTACATACCATCTTCACGTGCGTTAAGTAGTTGAAAATCAACAGCCTTCTTCACTACAGCACGAGCCGCAACTGTTGGGTTGTCGAACAATTCAATGAAACGCTTTGGACGAGCCTTGGCCTCCATAAGCAACTCACGCTTAAGCTCTGCGTTCTTCTGGTTGGTGTCCATACCCAAGTAGATTGCGATAGGCATCAACTCATCGATAGACTTGTTGCGTACAAGACCAACAGCATCGTGAAGCAAGAACTCAACGTTGATGTCAACCTCAGCCTTGTGTTCTGTGTTTACAACCTCAAACAATCCACCACCATTTGCTCGGTTGCCGGGATGAAGGTCGAGAAACTTTTGAAGATTTGGCTGATCAACTGGAACAAACAATAGTCCTCCCTCAAACACTACGTGCTTGCGTACAGCAAACGAAGACTGCTCGTCAACAAAGATTGATGACTCATTAGGGCAGTAACGGATCTGTCGGTTTGTGTTTGTCTCGGGGTCGTAGATGATAGCCTCTGACTTTACTGTTGCAATGATACCACCTCCGCTAGGGATTGAGTAGATCTTTGCCTTACGCTCAATTGCGTCTTCCGCTTTAGGAGCTGCGGCTGCTCGTGCTGGACGTGCCATAGTTAAATGAAATTAAGTTAATAACTATGCAAAATTAGATGTTACTTCAATGCAAAATTTTGGCAACAAAAAAGGGGGCCGAAGCCCCCTCTCACTTAAGCAATCTAAGATTACTTCTTAAGCATCACGTGCTGGTTAGCAGCGCGAGTTACCAGAGCGAACTCTGAGCGGTAGTTGAACTGCAGTGCGTCCGTGTTGGTGTTGGTTACACCAAGGATAGAACCCGTCATCCAGTGCTCCATTTCGCGGCTGTAGCCGTTGGTAGCCTTGTAGTTGAGCTCCAGAGCAGGAGACTTCTCTCCAGTGCGTGGGTCAGCTACTTTGGTCAACGGAATCATAACACCTTGGAAGTCGCTTGCGCCCAACAACGTAGGATCGTTGAGGAGCTTCCAGCTGTGCTTGTGGAAGGTGTAAGAGCCACGCATAAATGAAGAGAAGCCAAGCTTCACCATATCGTCTGCGTTGGCGAACTGTCCGAACTGAGTCGTAACACCAGCGGTGATGTTAGCAGCCGTAGACGTACCCTGAGCGATCATATCGTCGATGGCGAGGTCTTGGAGGCGGTTAACGTACATAGCGTACTCAGGCATAGCACCTTGCTTGTCGAGGGCAGTGATGATAGAATCAAGCTCGTCAAGGCTAGCGATAGCTGCAGTACCTACGGCACCAGAGTTAACTACGATACCACGGTCTTGGATGGCAGAGAAGTAACCCTCAGAGCCAGAGATAGAACCGAGTCCGGTCAATCCAGTGTTAGACACCTCTTGACCCAACAACATCATCATCTCACGCTTGTCGAGGAAACGCTGACGAGTGTCATTCTCAGACTTGATGAACCAGCGGTAGTCGCCGTTACCCAAGTTGATCCAGCCGATGTTGGTAGCCTGTGAACCGGTAACCTTGTATACCTCCTTGAGGATCTGGTATGGGTTTTCACGCTTAACAACGTTAGACTCTAGGTAGCCAGTATTCTGGTCAGTTCCTTGAGCAAACATATTACCAACGATAGGGAAGTTAGCAGCAACAGCAGCAGCAGAAGCGCTCAAGCCAGCGGCAGTGAGAGCAACAGCAGTTGCAGATGCGGTAGTGCCTTGCTCGTATTCACCAGCAGAAACAGTAGTGATGATGAAGCGGTCTACACCACCAACCAAGATCACGTCGTTTACACGCAAGTACTTCTGAGCAGCAGCCTTGGTAGCACCAGTAGCTGAAGCATCAGCAGAAGCCATAGTAAGGACAATAGAGGTGGCTGCTACGTCAGCAGAGGCAGCAGGAGTAGCTACCTGAAGCTGGTGCAGGCGAGTCTCCTCCCAGTACTGGACAGAGTCAGCAGCACCGTTAGACTTCACAGCTCCTACCATCTGGAGGAAGCCAGTGATGCCTTGGTTGCCGTAGGTCTTAACGAGAAGATCGCGGTTGTCGGGCTTGTTTACCTGATTGATGAAGTCACCAAGCGAGGTGTATTTGGTCGGGTCTAACCGACGAAAACTGTTGGGAGAAAAATCCAACGGGGTGTTTGTAGTTGACATTATTTAGTCGTTTTTTAGATTTTGAGACGAAGACCGTCATTGCCGTTCAGATAGTTGAAGATCTGAGCAGCGACGGAATCAGCATTCTTTGAGTCAGCAGGACGTGGGGTTGTTACATCCACATTCGCAGCTGTTTCTACGAGCTTGCGCTGTCCATCACTGAGACCCTGCTTGTAGATTGAACTGACAATTTCGTCAATGTTATCTACTAAGGCTCGGTGAGAGTTCAGCAACTCGAAGTTCCAGCTTCCGCCGTCATCGACGTACTGATCGAAGAACTCATCCAGACGAGCGTTCTTATCCTTTAGGCTCGACTTGTACTGGTCGTTGATCCCGAAGTTGAACTCTTGATCTCCCAACTGAAAAGTCAGTGCTTCAAGTGAGTCAACCTCTTGGCTCATCGTGCGAATCCAGTTCTCGTCAATGGGACTTTGAACTTCCTCTGTAGAGGCTTCTTGCTTCACGGGCATACGATAGCTATCGCGTAACTTGTCGATATCCCGTTTAGCTTTGTCCGCATCAATCTTCAATTGAATCTTCGACAACCGAATCTCTTCATCACTGAAGATGTCCTCGTCAACTTTGTACTTGGACTTCACCAGCAAATCAATGTCTTCATTGGAGAGGTTAGGATAGTCAACAGCTAGCTGTAGTTTCACAGCACTGATGTCATCCATCTCGGACGGATTGATTGACTGGTAGCGAAACCAGTCGTACGGATCACGTCCCGTCTCCTCAACGAAGTCGGCAATCGCCTTGACTCTCTCGTCAATTGATGGGCTCTTTTGAGCTTCAAGAATCTGGGTAAGCTGTTCAAGGCTATCGATAGATACGCCTAGCTTTTCACTGACGTAGCTTGCGATTGCAGCCTCGAACTCTTGCTCAGACATATCTGGCTCAGGTTCGTTATTTAAAGAACTTTGAGCAGTTTCCTGCTCTGTTTGTGCTTCCGGCTCTGGCGTTGAGATTGGTTCCTGCGCTGCCTCTGGCTCTGGTGTCTGCTCCTGTGGTTGCTCCATTGCACCGCTGAAGTCTAACACCTCTGCCCCTTCAGGCGCTGAGAAGGTGGGGGCGTCTAATGCTGTTCCCTCTGGCACCTCTCCGCTGGTGACTTCAAATCCCATCGCTCCAAGAGCGTTTTCAATGTCATTGCTCATAATAAATAAATTTTAATTACACAAGCAAAATTACTGCAAATAACTATTGCATATTTCGCAAGTGTTTCGTATGAGCCTACTTGCGGAACTTGGCTACCTTCTTGGCGATAGACTTGGGTTGGGATACAAATTGTTTGCCCTTTGCTGTTCCCTCACGCTTGGCACGAGTCGTTGCTGCGTACTCTGCTGATGATAGGGACTTTATCGCTTTTTCTGGTAGGTAGCGTTCACCTGTTTCTTTTGATGGCTTACCGCTCTTTGTACGCCAGTTCTGTTTGGTCCACTTGCTTAGACCTGTTTCTTTCTTTGCGCCAGAGTATCCTCCGCCTGCCTTCTTGTACAGAGAAACAGCTAGTTGCATTGCGCGAGCAGAGTGCTTTCCGCCCATTCGAGCCTTTGCTTTGGCCTTAGACTTTTCCCAGAGTTCTGGATTTGTTTTCTTAGCGACTTTCACGACTTACCACTTTACTTTGTCGGCCCAATAAGCTGCGCTAATTTTACCCTTAGCAATGTTCTTAGCGTGGCGAGCCTTAAAGCTTGCACGCTTTTTTGCACGAGCAGGAGATGGATTGCTTTCAGTTACAGTGTCAGCACCCTTCTCTCCAAAGCGGATAAGGCGAACCTTGTCGCCAACCTTAGCCAATACAATGTGAGACTTCTTAGGGTGTGACGGAGTTCCCTTTGGCTTGTTTACGCCAGAGAGTCCGTGTTTCTTCAGTAAGTTCTTTACTCGAGTATCCACTACTGACGCATTTTAAGCGCTTGATTCTCTCGCTCAAGATAGTCTACCTTAACGCGCAGCGTGTGAACCTCAGCTGTTAAATCCAACACCTTCTGACGTAGTTCGTCCTTCTCGTCTGCTGCACGAGCTAACAGCTCCTCAAGATTACGTACTCGGTTCTTTAGGTCATCACGATACAGATGCGTATCGTTGTTAAACATCTCCTCCTTGCGTTCATCAGCACGCATCTTCATCCTGTTCGTGTAGAACTGAAACGCGGCTCCGGATCCGGCTACCGTCACAACTGTTACCAGAATTTGAATCCAGCTATCCATAATATATTACCGTTTTTGACGGTGTAAAAATTCTGTGTTCAACCTTTTAAATACGCCCCAAGCACTGAATGCGAGCACAAACCAGCCCCAGTGTGTTGGTGACACAAAGATAGTTCCTTTTATGACGTATATTAGAAAGACAGCTAGGTACGCACTCATAGAGAGGGTAGCTGATCTCATACGACACTTGATGTCTTCA
>Ga0307377_10007106_pt1 | contig 11610 bp, 9 predicted proteins | sample TR3MG_FD_202535 | JGI IMG/M metagenome (GOLD analysis project Ga0307377, IMG submission 202535) | Soil microbial communities from Risofladan, Vaasa, Finland - TR-3 | ecosystem: Environmental > Terrestrial > Soil > Coastal area > Acid sulfate soil | place: Finland: Risofladan, Vaasa | collected...
AGGAGAGGTTCCGTCTACTGATATCCCCGAAATTATCGAGGGTATCTGTGGAAAATTTTCTTTAATAGTAAAATTGTAACTATAAAAAGAAGAAAATGTATCAAACCCTTCAATCGAAAAATTGTCAAATGTATAAGAAAATACTTCGTTTGGCTCTAACTTCCAATTTTCATTATTCCAAATGCTCTGTTCATTCGTGAAAGTATCTTTTAGCGATTCTGAAGATTGACCTATTGCTTCTAATGAAGAAATTAATTGTGGGTTACCTATTGCAATTAAATCTATTACATGGTCCATATTTTCATTGTAGGGTAAATAATTACTAAGATTATTAAGATCTGGAAAATAAGTATCTACTATTCCTACTCCTGTTGTATCAAAATAAAAAATTCGCGGATTCTTATCAAAGTTGAAAAAATCCTCCAAAGAAGTGTATTGACCAGCATACTCAATTCTAACAACTTCCCATATTGAGTTTTTAAGATCCTCATCAAGTCCTAAAAGCACTCCGATCGGTCCTACAATTATCGGAAAAATATCATCGAGTTCTATGGGTATTGAAGTTGGAACCCCCCAAGCAGTTTCGTTACCTACATTTATAGCTGTAATATTAAATGAAAAGTCTTTAAAAACTCCATTTGAGGCATTGCCACCAATTAAGTCTTTTGTAATTAATAAATTGGGTTCAGAATTTGAAATTTTATATGTGATAATTAGCTCGTCAATCGGATTAAAAATTCCTGTAGGTATTCCTGGTAACCCTTGAATTCCGAATTGGTGCAAGAAATTTATAATATCTGCTTGGTCATTTAGATTTACTGGTTTAATATAACTTTGCTTAAATCCTTTGTCGTTAACCCAGAATAATTCAAACGAATAATCTTTTAATGTCTGGATATCGAACTCTATTTCTGCGTAATAAAGTAATAAGCCGATTTGCTCTAATAGAAAGTCATAAAATGTGAAGTAGGAGGGTGTTGCATCGCTTACATCAGTACAAAAAATATTTACATTAATTTCACTCATGAAAGTACCTATTAAAGAAATATATATCTTTTCACTAGGTTTGAGCGACTCTCCTTGATAACCTAGTGCGTCCCATAAATTAAAACGATACTCATCTTCACTGAATTCAGTAATTCCAAGAGCTAAACCTTCATATTGTATCATTAAGCTCGCATAGTGTGATTCATTAGAGAGCGTGAGCGAACTAAACAAATCACTAAAATCTCCAAAATCATTCTGGGTCGATGTTTGATTGGAAGTTAACACATCTGAAAAATTTCCGAATAGGGAACCGTAGTCAACGATAATATCAGAAAATTGTTCAAATATATTATCGACTTCAAGATTTTCTAAATACCCTAAATCCAGTGAATTAATATTAAAATTCACCTGGTCTATAGACTTATATACATCATAGTCTAAGAAATCCAAGGAGTTGACCAATAGAAATGATGAAGATAAATGTTGAGTATTAATATATTCTTCGGAAGTTAAACGCTCAACATCTAAAGCTTTCCAATAACCATCCATAGGTAAGTTTTTCGTAATCTCATCAAAATAAATATCCCAATTTGGATGGTGTCCTATAAATGGAAAGAAATAAGAGTTCGAGGTATTTATCATTATTAAATCTATCTCAAATTTCTTTTTTATGATCTCTAGAGCTCGATTTGCCCTAAACAACACATCTTCTTCTAACATTTCTTCATCGTAATAAAGAAATCCTGAAAAACTGTTAAAACTCATTTCATATTGCTTACTATAATGATCCTCATTAAGAATACGAGGGAATAATTCTGGTGTAATACCGTTTGATGCACTAAAAAGTATATTACATTTATAAAACGCGGGATCTCTCAAATCAAACTGAGGAAGAATGCTTGTATCGTTGGTGAAAAGCGATTGTTTAATAACCGATTTATTCCCTGCCACCAAGGCATTAATCTGTTCTGCATACAGATCTGTTCCTGCTATATCAGATAATTCTAGAAATCCTTCTTGAAAATTGGATTGTTCTTCGTAATCAACTTCAAACTCTTTACTGCTAAAATTGTAAAATATCGGGAAAAAAATAAAATTAAGGAAGAAAAAAGCCGTTAAAATATGTTTAGAATATTTCATATTTTTTATCTCCTCCTACATTGTTTCCCTATAAATATCTACAATTTTCTTTTTCCGAGATTTATTCAGTAATACTTTCATTCCAATTAGAGTAAAAATTATCGATATGGTAAAAACCACACTCATATCTGTTAATGGAAAAACTGGTATATTGGGTAAGTCGCTAGTTAAATTCAAAGACACACTTAGAAGTAAACTAGTAAGCCAACCTACGAGGACACCTATTGTTCCACTACTTAACATAATAATTAATGACTCTATAGTAAACATTCTTCCGATTTCTTTCCCTTTTAAACCCAAGGTTCGAATTATCCCTATTTCTTTTTTTCTTTCAATAATTGATGAATAAGACGATGATAGTAATCCAAATAAACAGATGATTACAGTCGCATTCAAGGTCATAGAGAAAAACACGCTAATAATTGTGAAAAATAATTGTTGTTGCGAAATTCTCTGTTGTAAACTTATTATCTCAAAATCAAAAGAATCCTCATTTTCCCTATTTAGTTTATTCATGATAAATTGTGACGAACTTTGGGCATTCAGATTGAGTTTAATAAATATTTTATCTAAGTATGGAATTGGGGGAATGTCCATAATACTCATATAAGTTTCTTGAGAAATCATAACTCCACCCATATTGGCCGTTGCTGCTGATCTTCCAAATTTCCCAAAAAAGCCTGGCATAGCTGCTGCTACTCCAACTATTTTGAATGTATAAATCTCAGACTCCTCCCCCCTCTGTATTACCATCCGAATAATATCTCCGAGATACATATCCATACTTAAAGAAATACCCTCTGATATGATACATGTATAGAAATTCTGTTCGATAAATAATTGTTCGAAAGATAATTTCATTTCCCCTTGTGTAAATTCCATGTATTCATTGTTGATCGTAGAGGGATAAACTTCGTCAACGCCTATAAGGCTTATTTCTTGTGTAGTCAAACCCGCGTAATCCCCAATCCTCGCTGTAAATTCTTTACTTTCTTCTGAGTAAATTTGTGTTAAGTGGAAAGGGCTAGCGATTACCGAGGAAATCCTCTCGATACCATCAATTTTTAATAATTCCTCCTCGAAATCACTTGTGAGGATTCTATTCGGATTTACTGAAAAGCCGTTATCTTGACTTGTCTTAAGTCCATTAACAGAAGTGCTAAGAAAATCACCACCTTCATCCCCAAATAAGCTAAAACTTTCTATATCTTCGGGCGCGAACCACCCCTCTGTTTCAATCACTAAATCTGCGCCATAATTCAAGTTGGCACTCACCACACTTTCGTTCCCCAAGAAACTAAATATGCTCGCAGTAAATATTACAAAAGAAAAAGTAAACGCAAAAGTTAATATCGTGCTTGAGTTCCTTCTAACATATCTAAATATAAAGATTCTATATACTGGTGCTAATTTTTTGGTAAACGCTTGAAAAAATCTGATGAAAGTTCTTAAAATTAAAGGCAATATTCCCAATCCTGCTAATGTCATTCCAATCAAGAATATCATTAGTAAAACTATTAGTGTTCCTGACATTAACGCAGCATCTCCAGTATTTAATATCCTTGGGATAACAAACATTACAAACACTCCATTCGCGGCCAAAATAACACCAACGATTAGAAGCTTATAGTTCACCGAAGCTTTTTTTTGTAGTTTATATAACACATCCTCCTTACGATAAGGATGGATAGATTCTATTAATTGGAGTTGCATAACTTTAACAGCAGGGGAGATACTGACAATAAGTCCTACACTTAATCCAACTAAATAAGCAATTAAAAAAGACCAAAAAGTTGACGAGAAAATTATATTTCCCGCTAAACCTGGTATTGACTCCGCTACTACAGCTCCTGCAATCGGAAGTACGATATATTGCGTTGCGAGTTGAGCCAATATCATACCTAATATCGTTCCAAAATTACATAGCAACAATCCTTGTGCTAAAACAATTATCAAATTGTAGCGCTTAGTTGCTCCCAGCGTTCTAAAAATTCCAAATTCTCTTATACGTTCCTCAACAGAAGTTTTTAGAATCCCGTTAATTAAAACACCAGATATTAGCATAGAGATCATTGTTACAAATACAAAAATTATCGTCAAGCCGACGCTAAACATTTCAGAATAACCTAAAATGTCTAATTTGGGTAAATTTATATTATACTCGTTTAATCCGATTAAAAGTTGAACTTTCCCCGCTAATTTTTTGACTCGATCCTCCGAACCTTCGATATCCCTTGAGTCATACAAGTTTTCGCCTTCTTTCAATGTTAAAATTAATTCGTTACATTTTCCATTGATTGTCGCGTTTCCAAAGGTATCGTAAATGGTATTAATAGCAACGACAATCAAAGGTCGGTTCGCATAATTTATGGGCCATTTCAATTGAAAATCAAAAATCCGATTTATGGTAAATGTTTTCACTTTGTAATAGTATGTATCTCCGTGCCATAATTCCATTCTAATTTCAATTGTATCGTTCTCAGCATATTTAATTTCGTCGTTTAACCCATAATATATAGCACATTGATTCAAAGTTAAACTAGGTATCTCTAATAATTCGTTGGAACCAGGCTTTATAAAACTTCCAAATTGAAGTAGGTTTTCTAATTCAAAATCTATACCTGATATAATAACGCCTCTCGTTCTGTTTGTTAATTCTTGGGTTTCAAAACCCTTAGAATAGTTAACATCTCCCCATAGGCTCATCCTAGGAATAAATGCTTCAACTTCGTCTATATCATTACGAATTATTTCTACTATGGGCTGATAACTGAAATAGTTCGACCGATTATCAGGTTCACCATTATAATGCCTTACGGAAACATTAAAATCTTGTTGACCCGCATCAATACTTAGATAATCTACGAAAGTAACTGCTATAGAATCTGATAAAAATAGAATTAACGCTAGAAGTCCAATAGAAATTGTAATTCCTAATACCCCAATAAAGGTCCTGGTCTTGTGACGGACGAGATCTTTTAAGGCGTATTTAAATACTATTTTTATGCTAGACATTCGAATTATAACGATTTTAAAATGTACTTTTATAATTAAATAAATGAATTATTTCAATCTAAAATCAATTCATCTCCCGAGATTTGTCCACTAATATTGTTTTCTTCTATAAGCTCAACCAAAATATCGTTAAAATGTTCTGGTAGGTTTGAAACGATCGGAATTGGGACGCTATTTTTAATATCACTCACTTTTATTTTGGTTTTACCTTGATTCATAAAGAGATATCTGAATATCATGCTCTTACATTTTTCTTTATTAATTTCAGCGTCCTGTTTTCTTCGTAACTGCATTATTTCTGTTTCTTTTAAACCTCCAATTTTCCCCTCGTGAGTTAATTTTCCATCTCTCATGTGATACACTTTTGTTGCGAATTCAGATACAGCCGCATCGTGAGAAACAGAAATGAAAGTTGCACCTCTCTTATTTAAATCTCTAAGAAGATTTAAAATCATTACTCCCGTTTTTGAATCTAAATCTCCAGTTGGTTCATCTAAGACACATATAGCAGGATCATTTGCAAAAGCCCGAGCAATGGCAACTCTCTGTTGTTCTCCTCCACTTAATTCTGATGGTGCATGGTGAGAGCGCTCATCCAATCCTACAAGACTTAGTAAATCCATTGCTTTTTTTCTCTTACCTCTTCTACTTAACTTTCCGGAAAAATGTAAAGGGACCATCACATTTTCTAAAGCTGTCATTTGCGGTAATAAATTGTAGAATTGAAATACAAAACCAATTCTTTCTCTTCTTATTTCTGCTAAGTTGTTGTCATTAAGCATAGAAATATTGCGCCCTTCTAAGAAAATTTTTCCTCTCGTAGGAGTATCCAATCCTCCTATCAAGTTTAAGAGTGTTGTTTTTCCACTTCCTGAAGGTCCCATAATATCTATAAAACTACCTTTATCAATAGTTAAATCTACACCGCGCAGAGCCGCTACCGCCGTGGTTCCAAGCAAATAAGTTTTGTGTAGGTTCTCAACAACAATTAAATGTTCATAATCTCTTCCCACTTCTTTTTCTTGTTTTAATTCTAATTTGATTTTCTTTCTTTCTTCACGAGAGAGGGTAAGTGATTCCAATTTCTGCTCTTTTATTGTATTTCTTTGTTTTTTCATTTGCCATTTTCGAAATTCTTTACTTTCACTCCCTTTCCATATCGCAAGTTTTCCAGTTTCGTTTTCGTATTCATCCATTTCCGGAGTTTTTTTAACAATTCTTCCTTCAGACATTAAGATTAACCCTTTTTTGAGTTTAGAAATATAAATTGTAGAACTAATACTAAGATGATCATTACTGCAGTAGGTTTAGAAGTATTAGGAAGGTTTTAAACCTTAATATTCTATTTTACTCGAATATCGAATAAAAATTATTTTAGATATAAAACGATTGAAATAGGAGTAAATTTCATTTTCCTTGAAAGTATTTTAAAATTTTCAAACTAATATTTTTCTCTGCATCTTGTTTTGATTTAAATTTATCTGATTTCAAGTAATTTGGTACCATAATTAGCTCTTTCTGATCCTTATCAATTATTTTTGGATTTTTCGCAATCCAGCGAGCATCATTATCTGGACCTAGCTTTTCAAAATCACACTTTATCGTGGGTATTATCTTGAATTTATTCTGTAAATATTCTAGAAGCTGATTTTTATATAAGTGTGGTGATTTCTTTATTAACGACTCCCAATCAGTTACAAATCTATCAATAATTATTTTTTCAACAACTTGTAGATTATTCCCTGAATCGATAAAAATTGCTCCGCATATCGCTTCGAATACATCAGCAAGTATTGAAGTGTCTTTTACTCTTTGCTTATTAGAGGAAAAAATATATTTCCACAATTCCATTTCCGTTGCTATTTTTTGAAAAGTTTGGTTATCCTCTAAATATGCCTTAGTTATTGTTAATCTGCCAGGATCAACTTCACCTTTATAATAGAGTTTTAAACTAAAGATTAATTTAATTACAACATCCCCAAGCGTTTCGAGGATTTGATAGTGAAGAATCCTTTTTTCGTTAGCCAATTGGGGCGTAGTTAAGGCTTGAAGTAGCATTTCAGATTCATTAAAACGATAATTTATAAAATCTTGAAATTGATCTAGTATGTCTACTGTAACCTTATCCATACTTTTATAAAATGTAAGGATAAATTTAAAAATTTAAATAAAGTTAGTTAGTATATGGAGCGAGAAAATATATTAAAAGCTCTTTCACTTATAGAAGACTTCGAGCAAAAGAATGTAGAAATAGATGATATTCTTTCAAATTTACCAATATCCTCTCGTATTGAACTTCTTCAGGAAATTACGCGAGATATCATTGAACAGAATAGCATTATTAAAGAACATGGATTTGCTAAGGAAAACATCTGTGATCCAGAATCATCAAATCAAGAGAACTCATCAATAAATTTATTAATAGATAATCTCATTTCAAATATTCAAAAAAATCCTTCCAAAAAAGTGCTCTATTTACGGTTATTCCTTGAAAGATTTCGAGATATTTCTGATCAAGATAAAAGTGTTGTTATCCAGTCTATAAAGGATGAAGACTCTAAAGGATTAAAAGAAAAAATATTATCAATTTTAAAAGTATTCAAATTGGAAGGATGAATTAAAAAAGGAGTTTGGAAAAAAATAATAACTTTAATACTACTTTAATACTTAAACAACTCTAATAATGTTAGCGCTTTCCTGAGCCCTCTTATTCTTATCTTGAAAGTAAGAACTTGACCTACAACGCTTCCTATACTAAGGTCTTCACTCGTTAGAAGATTGACAAAATCGTTTGTCTTCGCTTGTATACGCCCATCCCATCCTGCATTTTTCTTCTTAATGTTTTCCTTTGGGTTATTCTTGACTTCTTCTACATATATCTTTCCTTTATCAATTACAATTAATGCAGCATTTTTTCCGTCAGTCGCATTTAAAAGAATTTTAACGTTTCTATCCTTGAAATCCTCTTTGAATTTTTCAATATCGTTCAAGGGTTCAATTTGTTTAGATACAACGCCAGCAAATCCTCTTAATCTTTTCTTTTTTTCTTCTTCATTCATGGTTAATCATTTATTAAGGTAAAATCGCGATACAATAATTTCCTATTAAATTAATTGTAATAATAATAATATCTCTTTAAAATTGTCTTTTTTAAAGTGTAAAACTAAGAAGAAGAATGATTCTAAATCTGAGAAATGTTAACGCTCCGTGAGGTTAAAATCCCTCAGCACTACCGAGATCAAAGAATTCTTCAAATGCTTTTCTATCTTGATCAGAAATTTTGGTGCTATTCATAGTTTCTTTCACAACTATAGGAGCGGACTCCTTCTCGTCGTGTTTGATCTTTTTAACTATTTTAAAATCTTCTGCTTCAGCATCTAAATCGAATTCTTTATCGCATGCCTTGCAATATATTATTCCGTTTTTTGGAAAGATTATATTGTCGCAATCTGGACAGAACTTCATGGTTTCGATTATCACTAAATTTTCATTTTTTACTATTTTAAGTTTATTATTCCTTGGGTGTCTTGTATATTATTCTATTGTCAATTAATATTTAAAATACTTAACATTTATAAACTTAACGGCGTCCAATGAGATGAGTTAAGTTTAGATATTTAAATTTTTCTTTTACATTATTATTGTATAACTAATAAAAAGGTTATGAGAAATTAGGTTAAGCAAATAGAGGGTATAAGAATTAATTAATTTATATTTCAATTGATTTAAATTTAGTAAAATATATATCTAATTTAAAAATAATATTAAATTTCCTCTGCAAAAGTAATTTTTGAGTGAGTAATGTACAATGAGCGATCCGAAAAACCGTATCTTAATTATAGGACATCGTGGAGCAAGCTCGGATTCACCCGAAAATACGCTAAAAGCGTTTCAAAAAGCAATTGAGTATAAAGCTAATTACATCGAATTTGATCTTTTTAAGTCAAAAGATGGTGTACTTGTAGTTACTCATGATCCTGAATTATCAAGACTTACAGGACATTCTGGGTTTGTAGAAGATTTAACTTTAGAGGAATTGAAAACTCTTGATTTTGGGGAGGGTGAGAAAATACCTACTTTGGAAGATGTAATTTATCTCACCAAGGGTAAGATTGGATTATGTGTAGAAGTTATATCTACAAATATGGGGAAAAAACTAGTTCAATTGTTAAGAGAATCAGATTTGATTGAAAATACAATCATTAGCTCTTTTAATTTTAAAGAACTTAAAAAGATTCAAAAATTAGAACCAAACTTTAAATTTGCATCATTAATACCCTATAATGTACGAGTGGATAATAATCCAAAATGGAAAAAATGGAAGACCAAAAAAAAAGCGATTGATAGAGCTGCTAAAAATAACTTCTCGTTTATCCATCCTCATTATGTGATAGTCGATAAACAACTTATAGATTATTCCCATCACCAAAATCTTAAGGTAAATGTTTATACTGTTGATGTTAAGCCCGCCATAAAGAGATTGATTAAAAATGGTGTTGACGGAATAATGACCAATAATATCATCGCAGCAAAAGAAGCAATTAATAAAATTAAGTAAAATATTAAGTTAGGATATTATCTTTTTGGGTTAAGGTTTTTTCATGATTTCTTCTTAATTCTTGTAAATCTATTGGATTCCCTTCTAAACAAATTGTACTGATTTTTTTTAAATTTTCTAATTCCTTTATTTGAACTATTTTATTGTGCGTACAACCAAAAAAATATAAATTTGAAAGATTTGCTAATCCTTCAATATCGCTTATTCTATTATAACTCAAATCTAAATCTTCTAAATTAATTAAGTGTTGGAGATTAGTTATGGAGGAAATTTTGTTTTTTATTAGATTTAAACTCCTTAAATTAATAAGGGAATCAAGTCCCTTAATCTCAGAAATCAGATTATCACATAAACACAGATATTTTAATTTTTTAAGTTTATTTAAATTCCTGATTCTAGAAATCTTATTTTTTTTTAACCAAAGTTCTTCTAGGTTATAAAGAGAATTTAAGCCTTTGATTTCAGAAATTAGGTTTTTTTTCAACCATAATACCCTTAAGTTTTCTAGATTATCAAGCCCTTTTATTTCAGTAATTTTATTATTATTTAAGCATAAAATCTCTAATTCTTTAAGTTTATCTAAGCCATTAATTTGAGATATTTGGTTGTTTGATAAATCTAAAATGTGCAAATTAGATAATTTTTCGAGGCCTTGTATTTTCTCAATATCCTTTATGCCTTTATTGGTTAAGTATAAGGTATGATTTTCTATATTAAATTTTTGTCCATTATATAGGACAAAATCTAGACTATGTTGTATACTCATGGATTGATATTGAATTTAATTAATCTTTTATTTAAACTTATCGTATGTGTTCTCATTAATTAAGAAAAATGATGCTAAATTTTAAAGTAATAATTAATTTTTCTATGAGAGAATATCAATATGAATGCAAATAATAGGATTATCATCATGGGTCATCGAGGCGCAAGTAAAATAGCCCCCGAGAATACATTAAAAGCATTTAAAGAAGCAATTCGCTTAAAAGCAGACTCTGTTGAGTTTGACGTCCAAGAAACATTAGACGGTGAAATTGTTATCATCCATGATGACAATACCCTTAGAACAGCAGGAACCGAGGGTATTGTAAATCAAATGACACTTGTAGAATTAAAAAAATTAAATTTTGGAAATGGTGAACAAATTCCTACACTATTGGAATTAATTGAGTTAGCAAAGGATAAAATATCTCTCAATTGCGAAATTAAAGTAGAAGGTATCGCTAAAAAAGTTATTCAAATTTTCCAAGATGCTGATATTCTTGATTCTACAATAGCTAGTTCATTTTTACATGAAGAATTAATTAAGATACAAAAAATTGAACCACAATTAAAATTAGCAACCCTTGTTCCTACTGAGGCAGGAAAATTCTCAGATTGGAATTATAAAAAGAAATTAATTGATTACACCTCTGAGAATAATTACTATGCAATTAATCCGCTATATAAACTAGCTGATAAACAATTTATTGAATATGCCCATGAAAAAAATGTAAAAGTTTTTCCTTGGACTGTTGATTCTGGAATTGCTATGAGGAAATTAATAAATATGGGCACAGATGGAATTATAACCAATGATATATCTCGTCTTAAAGAAGTTTTGAACCGTAATGTCTAATCCAATTAATCTAATTAATCCAATTAATATAACGTACTTACAAATTAAGATTAGGGGATATTATTATTAGTAGAAAAAAAAATGATTTTTTAGTAATAGGTCATAGAGGAGCTAGTTCAGAAGCACCTGAAAACACATTAAAAGCTTTTGAAAGAGCATTTGAATTAAATGCAGATTATATTGAATTTGATCTTCAGAAGACTCTCGATAATGAAATTATAATAAGTCATGATTCCGATCTTTTAAGATCTGCTGGAATAATAAAAAGCTTACGAGATATGTCAATTGAAGA
>Ga0307377_10007107_pt1 | contig 11609 bp, 16 predicted proteins | sample TR3MG_FD_202535 | JGI IMG/M metagenome (GOLD analysis project Ga0307377, IMG submission 202535) | Soil microbial communities from Risofladan, Vaasa, Finland - TR-3 | ecosystem: Environmental > Terrestrial > Soil > Coastal area > Acid sulfate soil | place: Finland: Risofladan, Vaasa | collected...
TGAGTTCCGGCCATTCTGGCGGGACTGGCGTTCCCATTCTTTCCGTTTCTTTTTCTTCCCCCTCGTGGGCCTCATAAAAAGGCCCCACGAGAGGGGTATAGTATAATCCCTTTAAAGGATTATACTATACCCTAGTAGTAGTATACCCTGTAAAATCTTTGGCGAAATGCAGTCAAGTCGGCGGTACACAAGAGTTTAAGCTGTTAACAAACCTGTTAACAAACCTGTTAAATACCTGTGAAATCTTTAGTCCTTTCTGTCGAGTCGATCTTGTGCGTGTTTCAGTAGCTCCAAGCCAGACGTTGGGTCGCCGTGGACGAAGGATTCGGCGGCTTTATCGAGCAAAAGGGCGGCTTCCTTAAACTTCATCGCGGTTTCCGCACTGGATTTCGCCAATTTTGCCATTACATCAGGCAGACTTATGGATAGAGCGGACGTAAGAATTTTGGGCAGTCGTGCCATTGTTAATCACCTCCTTTCGATAGCGATTTGATTGCTTTTTTTAGATCATCCTGGTTCGGGTGCGTGTAGACCTGCGTGGAGGTCAAGTGCTTATGGCCCAAAAGAGTTTGGACAACTCGGGCGTTGGTGGTTCGCATCAGTCGGCTTGCAAATGTGTGCCGGAGGATGTGCGGGTGCGTCCAGCGTCCGATGGCGGTGTTAGCGATCCCGCCGATTATATTCTCGGCCTGACGTGCGGTCAAAGGCCTTGTCGGGACCCGACCCGCAAAGGCAAAGGCATCAATTTCGACTTCGTGCTCCATCCAGTAAAACGCCCTAGCTAGTGCGATTGCCTCTCGGATCCGGTCTGACAAAGGGATAACTCGGGCATCATCGCCCTTATGCTTTAAGGTTTGTATGCTGATAGAGTGCCGGGCGTAGTCGCACAGCCAGAGATCGCTGATCTGCATCAGGATAGTCTCGCTGACTCGGAGTCCGGCATCGAGCATAAGCAGGAACATAAGGCGGTTTCTGGCTGCTCTGCGGTTTTTTGTGGGCGTTCCGGTGTGTTTATTGATTTCTTCGAGCATTGCATCTGTTTCGGTTTGAGTGAGTGTTTGAGGTCCGGTCATGATTTTTAAAACTCCTTCACGATTAAAAGCGTATCCTTTGAGGGGTCTTCGTTGGCCTGGTAATCGTATTTGGCAGACAAAACACAATTATTAAATTTTCTGAGTTCTTCTGCTTCGAATCGGTTCTCTGCGGTGATTAACAGGGCCCCCTCTGGAAGCAATTTTGAAAAAACCACCTTCATGTTTTTGCTCCTTTCTAAAAAGCGAAATTGCTTTAAATTACAAACTAACAAAAGCGAAGTCGGTTGTCAAGGGAAAACGAAATAAATTTTACGAAGTCTTTTGTGCTGGTCTTTATGATTCTCGTTTTTCGACTTCGTAGTTTTGACATATTACGAAGTGTCCTCAATCACAGCCAGAACAGCGAGGTTGAAAAAAGGGGTAGTTTGGTATTGACTTGGACGAGTTCTCAAGCCCAGCGTCCACCAGTGAAGCCGAATCCCCATCAGGGAACATAGTCGAAACGTCCGACAGAGCGGACATCATCTGTAAGAAATCAGGGGTTTGACCGGCTGAAAGCTGCTCAAACAGGCGGTCCAGATTTTTAAGTGCCTTTTTTCGCATAAAAACGCCCTTTCAAGAAAAATTGCCGTCCCTCGTAGAGAGGTGGGGATGGCAATCTATCTTTTTCGTGGTCAACAGGGGAGCTACAAGGCGGAAACGGAGCATAAAGCGAATCGAATGACATCGCGTATTCGTTGTGCGTGTAATGCGTCACACGATGGCAAAGATTTGCGGCGGAGAGGACGCCCAGGCCTCTGGCATTAGCTGCCAGAGGTCCCCAAGCCAGCTCGACAATAGCTATCGAGCTGGTTGCTGCCTTGCGACTTAAAGCAGCTTTGGGGAAATTGGGGCCCCAAAGCAATTTAAGTTCCTGTCAAAACGTGTCCTTCAAGGGGGTTTCGTTAGGGGGAATTGAAGGATTAAAGTTTTTTGAGATGGTTCTGCTCCCCCAGCATAAAAAAACCCCACTCCTTTTCAGCGATAAGCCAAGGAGTTGAGGGGGGCGAAGGCGTTAGCCGAGCGTGGCTGGGGGAGAGAACATTCGGCAAAACTGCACACGTCTTTGACGGAAAGCAAGCAGCGTTAAAGAAGTCTTAGCCCGTCGTATCGGCTCTCGATTTTCTTAAAGGCGATCAGTATAAAACACAAAGGGCCCTGCAACTGGATGACAAGACGTTTGCGCACAAAAAGGCGGCAAAAGACATACGTCAAATTAAATCCGCTTCGGACGTTATTGCTTAAGCTTGATCACGAAAAGAAGCGTGCTGAAAAAGAGAAAAAATCTTTTTGCCGCCCCCCCCGACCAGCGGGCGGGCAGGGATGCCCGCCCGTTGGGGGCGGCGCTCGCCAACCGAGCGACCAACCGAGCCACGGAGGCGAGAGGGAGCGAGGGGCGAACGAAGCCACGAAAGATAAAATTACGTTGAATAAGGAAATAATGTAACGGCCAGTTTGCATACTGTACCCGTTCCCGGCCACAGCCCGCAATCCGAATGAAGTCTATCGAACGGATGCTGCCTCTCGATTTTCGTAATGGGGTTGTGCGTGTACGGGCCTCGAATGTACCCGTGCCCTACATACGGCAATGGCGTTGAGCCATTGCCGTCGGCTGTGCTCTGTGCGTGTACGGGCCTCGAATGTACCCGTGCCCTACATACGGCAATGGCGTTGAGCCATTGCCGTCGGCTGTGCTCTGTGCGTGAACCTTACCCTTTGGGAATAAATGTTTTGCGGTATTGCTGCTGCTATTCTTTTGCTGCGACTTTTTCCCTTTGCTGTATTGCTGCTGCTGTATTGCTGCTATGGTTTGTTGCTGCTGCTGCCGTATTGCTGCTATGGTTTGTTGCTGCTGCTGCCGTATTGCTGCTATGGTTTGTTGCTGCTGTTGCTGTATTGCTGCTATGGTTTGCTGCTGTTGCTGCTGCGACTTTTTCCCTTTGCTGTATTGCTGCTGCTGTATTGCTGCTATGGTTTGTTGCTGCTGCTGCCGTATTGCTGCTATGGTTTGTTGCTGCTGTTGCTGTATTGCTGCTATGGTTTGCTGCTGTTGCTGCTGTATTGCTGCTATGGTACATTTATGGTCGATTAGGTTGTCGGGGTTACCGGTTTTTTCGCTCGTTTTGGTGGGTTAAACCCTATCCTACGAATCATAAGCAGGCATTCGTGGGTTATGCCAGATCAGATATGCCTGTGGGTAGGGTATTTTTGAGCAAAAAAAAGTCGTTCGTTTGAGTGAATTTTTCATATCTTTTCGATGTCGAAAATGACAGACGAACAGCAAAATCTCTTTTTCGATGAAGCTTTTACTATGTGCTGGCAGATTCATCAATCGAAAGTGGACTGCTGCCGGGCAGTTTAAGCTATCGAGTTTGACTCGAATCTTTGACAGGGCAGCAGTGAAGCGATCATAGTAATCCGGTGCGGCGGAGTGATAGAGTTTGAACCCGTTTTTTTGGAACATTTTATTCGTGAAGTCGATAGGTGTCAACGTTTCAACGATTGGGACGGTTTGACGTTCCAGTGTGTCCTTGAGGATCCAGCTTGCAAGTCCTATCTTGTGAAACCGCGGGTCAACAATGACTCTCGAAATATATCGGATTTTTTGATTGACCAGGCGTAGTCGGCCTATCTCTGTCCTCGCTTTACGAAAGTAGCCATTTGTGGCTTTTGTTCGTCCCTGCAGATTAGTGATTGGCATTGAGTAAACGATAACCGCCATTGGGTCTGGAAAAGTCTCTCGACATTTTTTGATTCCTCTGATTTTGTAGATTTGGTCTGGTGGAGCGGGGTTTTCGAGTTTGTAGTGGTATCCGGCCAGTGTTTTATAGTCTGCAAATATTGCAGGGACGATTTCCAGACAGTTTGTGATCAGGTTTGTCATAGTTTCGGAATTTCATATTCGGCGGGGACGGGGTAGTGCAGGGAACCGTCAACGGGATTAGTGATGGTGTTGAAGTCAAATTCGTAAAGCAAGAATTCCCGCGTATCGTCAAGCGAAGTAATTTCGGCGGCGTCAACGGTATATTCCGTAAATTCGATTTCAAGCCAAGTACGCTCTGGCAAATCGCCACTGTGAATATTATGCCAGCCAGTTGAAACATCACGGATTTTAATATCTACAAAATGAGCATCTTCGGTTGCCGCACCGATTCTGCCTGCAGCGTTAATTCTGATTTTATTTGAAACGTATGGCCGAAAAGGAAAAAGCTGTAAGGGTTTCAGATGGTCAACAGTAGCATTGAAAGCAAAAGTAAAGAGGTCATCATCGAAGCAAAGTATCTCATCAATCCATCCCGGCACCGGGTCCAGAAAGGACACGGGCGACATCCACGTCGGAGGATAAGCAAGAGAGAGGCCGTTCATGTACCTATACATCAAAAAAGAAACGACACGATTATCTCTCGAGTAGGCTCTTGCAGCACTGAAAGCCTTGCGTTGCAGGTCCTGGGCTGCACTCCGCCGACGTACCGTTCGTGGCATAGCACAGGAGTGCAGCCCAGTTTTGTCTCGGTGGAAGTAAACGCCACCCAACTGACCACGGATATCAGTTATGCCCAGACCTGCTTTAATGAGTGTCATTACAGCTTACCTCTCAATTTTGACCAAATCCGATACCAACAGTAAAAATAAACCACAGCTACGATTGGGAAAAGCATTTTTGTCACCAATAACTATAGTATTTTGCATGTTCGAATTTAGACATATTCTGGAGATTTGCAGAGCGATTGTCAAGGGTATTTCCGTTGATGTGGTGGGCTATCATACCATCAGGGGTGTGTGCTACGATTCGGTGCATACGCAAAAACCTTACTTTACCGTCAACTTTAACTTTTGCACAGGCGTAAAACAAGCCGCGGGACTTTTTCGCATACCAGTGAAGCATACGCAAAGCGTGAAGCCATTTAGGGTCACAAAGGGCGTACATTCCGTTTTGCAGCTTGATAGAATCAAACGGGGTAGTCGGAAACGGCTTAACGATTTCGACCAGCATTTTCAGGATCTTATTATTTAATTCCAACACTTTCGACGGGCTTACATTTGGGGCATTTGCCGTTTGGAAGTTTTCGAGAGCTGCACATCATGCAGAAGTTCAAGGCTCTAGTCATTGGGACTTTTCCTGCTTTCGGTTTGGTTTTTCGTTTTGCTGGCATTTACTTAACCTTTCGAGTTTTGCGTTTTTTCGACTTTTTCAGCGTTACGGTCTTCAGCTCGAGGAATCGTTTGAGACGGATCGGTTGAGTAACGTACTTTTTATATGCTCGATAGTGTGCCTGTTTACAGGCAGGGCTGCAGAACCCGTCTCTGTCGGTCTCTTGCTTGGGTCTGTAAGATTTACCATCCCACCTGCAGTACCATATCCTTTTGTATATCATCGTTACTCCCAAAACCAGCTCTAAGTTAGATCTGCTTAAGGACCATCTTAACGAGTAACGCGGGTCTGTCAAGTATTATTTGACTTTTTTTTGACTTTTTGAACAATATCGGCACCGCCACGAGTCAAACCGTATAGCCCTGCAAGCATTGTGATTATTCCGACAGGGTTCAGAGTGCCGGTTTCGACCATAACCATAGCATTTTTGAAGATGATATCCCGAAATTGCTCTTGTTTGTCGAGATCTGCCAGCCGGAATTCAGCCGTTGCGATTATGCTGTCAAGCTCGACCTGCAATTCTGCTCTGCCGACTTTCTTTTCCGGGGTGATTAGCGATTTTACTTGCGGCTGGCAACTATAACCCCAAAACAGCAGGGCAGTCAAAATGACGATTGCGATTGTTTTAGGCCAATTTGGTACAAGTGTTGATAGTTCCATTTTTTAATTCTCCTTATTCATCCAGTCGTAGGGTTCGAGTTCGGACAAGTGATTTTCGAGCTTTAGCAGAACATCGTCCATAGTAAGCAGTTTCATTCCCTGCGATTTACGCAGCTCGTTTTGGTAATCGAGAAGTACCCAGCAGCAAGCCTCCAGAAGTATCGGGCCGAATTTACGAAAAGTGTCGTCTCTTATACTCATAAAATCCATCCTCTTGGGCTGATACCAACATTAGACCAAAAACCACCGGGCTCTGCTTGTAGGTCGCATTTTCCATCTTCATCGCAACCGAGGGTGAGCATACTCCGTTCAATCAGATTAGCAATAGGAGGCGAAAAAATACAATGGCCCGGGCCTATACCCTCACCGTGTTTAGTGCCAAAAACTTTCAAGCCAGCAACAGTATTTTCAGCACGCAGACGAAAGATGACAGCTTTTGCACCGGCAGGAACAACGGGCGAAAAATCAACAGCGAACACGTTATTAGTATTGAAATCGTCCCCCGGATTAAGCCACTCACCTATGAAATCGGGACGGTTGACATAGCAGGGCGGAACGCCGATTGCTTCGATTACCAAATCAATTAGCCACTGCATTTTTTCACCTTATTAAACGTGCTTTGCATGGCTGCAATCATACCAATTCGAACCATTGCACACAAGGTTCCAACCACCGTATTCACCGGCAAGCGATTCATCTGCTCCTGCATGCAGGTAAAGGTCCTGGTTTCCGGTACCGGCGATGTATTTCAAGGTTATCGCGTTTCCTGATGCACACAGACGGGCGATGTGAAGAACCTGCCCGTTGACTCCGCCGATGAAGCCTCCGATAGTGATAGCGTTGGTGGAGCAGTCTAAGAACAGAATATTTACATTTGAGATATCGACTGCATCCTGCTGGGCAGGACCGGTCGAGAAAATTCGAGTTGTATAGACCGGTGGCAGTTCAACGCTGACGATTGGGCCCCACGGTTCCCATTGCTTGTCCCATGTGATTTTGAGATTTTCGTTAGGACCATCGTATTCGAGTGTCACCCTGTCTGGCAGGACCGCAACGTCGGGTATAGTTAAAAGAAGCGTCCACGCATCCTGCCACGTGGACGCTGTTATCGCTTTTTCAACTTCATCGACCTCGCACAGCCAAAGCTCGTGCGGCGGCTTTATTGTCACGTCCATAGCGAATCTGAACGTAACAAAAATGTTCAGGTGGTCGATATCGAACTCGTGCTCGACGATCGCCTTAGCAGCATATGGTCTTAGCAGAGTCATTTTTTACGCCGCAATTTTAGCTACGCAGTTACGGCACAGTTGATGACCATTGGTGTTGATAATCTGCCGTCTGCTCTCGAAATCCTCGAGTATAACCAAACTTTCTGGCCTAAAAGTATGGTTAGCGGAGGCGGAAAGTCTTGTGGTGATACTGGGGCGACATTCCCCTGCCAGTGGCTTGCCCATCGCCACGGGCCGTTGAAGAAGTTGCGGGTCGCGAGCTGTGGCCGTCCCTGATAGACCTTCATGTAGGCTCCGGGCTCAAGGGCATGGTCCATTGTGATATCGTATGAAAAAGATATCAGGTTTGTTGCGACGGAGTATGTGGCGGAGGTTGTGGGGTCTGTTTCGGGCAGAGAGAGGACGGTTGGCCCACCGTCTAGGACACTCTCACCGCTGTATAGTCGATCTGAGTTGCTGCGGATGAAGTGGTTGAAGCCTGACAGGTGAATAGTCTCGCCGAGCTTGTTCTTCATTGCGACTGCGGCGGCGTAGTTGGCCCACGCAGTTCGGTTTGATGCCACCAGGTCCGCGTGCCATCGCTCGGCTAAATATGCCATGACACTTCGGATTTTTTCCTGAGCTGTCGACCTCGGATTGACTGGTTTGGTTCGTGCCCGGACATAGTTGCCGAAGCGGTTTCGGGCGAAAGTGTTGCCGGCAATTGAGCCGGACATCTGAGTAATTCCCCCACCATATTTGACCAGTGCGAATCGTGGTGACATCCCAAGGGCGATACCCATGTAGGTGACAAACTCGGAGTTGATTTTCGAATCGAAAGGCAGACCATACTTAGTCGTTGTGTTTTGCATGATAACCTCCTTGTCATCTGACAAAAACGAGAGCTCTCAAAACGCCGTCCGTGGCGTTTTATTTGAAAATGACATTTTTCGGCTGGTTTGTCAAGAAAAAAAACGCTCACGATTGGCTGTACTGCGTTAAGTCGGGCAGGTCAATGGTATTATACCCTATTATTTTATGCGTGGGGCTCGAGTAATTCGCGATCGTATTGGATGTGGATTTTGATTGTGTTGGATGTATTTGCGAAAAAGATGGAGGATTTGTTGTTGTCACCGACAACTCGCTCGCACTTCAAAGGGTCAACTGGGATCAGGTTATAGTCACGGGCAAGGATGAACGCTTCTCGCTGGGTGACATTGTCCTCGATATCAGCCATAAAAACCTCACGAACAGTCAGCTTCGCACAAAGTCTTATTATCGTATGGGCCTTTGATGCAAACGATACGCTTCGGAGAAGGGCTACCGTAAGGGCATAAGTATATTCCGAAAGTGCACTCATAGTCAAGATCAATGTAGTTTTGAATCACAGCACCCGTATGGCAGCACTTAGTACGGCCTATAACCGGGCCGGTACAACCAGTCGGCCCCTGGTAAGCGTCTTCGGTTACGCAGTAGTATTTATCGGCGATGAGTTCCGGCCATTCTGGTGGTACTGGCGTTCCCATTCTTTCCGTTCCTTTTTCTTCCCCCTCGTGGGCCTCATAAAAAGGCCCCACGAGAGGGGTATAGTATAATCCCTTTAAAGGATTATACTATACCCTAGTAGTAGTATACCCTGTAAAATCTTTGGCGAAATGCAGTCAAGTCGGCGGTACACAAGAGTTTAAGCTGTTAACAAACCTGTTAACAAACCTGTTAAATACCTGTGAAATCTTTAGTCCTTTCTGTCGAGTCGATCTTGTGCGTGTTTCAGTAGCTCCAAGCCAGACGTTGGGTCGCCGTGGACGAAGGATTCGGCGGCTTTATCGAGCAAAAGGGCGGCTTCCTTAAACTTCATCGCGGTTTCCGCACTGGATTTCGCCAATTTTGCCATTACATCAGGCAGACTTATGGATAGAGCGGACGTAAGAATTTTGGGCAGTCGTGCCATTGTTAATCACCTCCTTTCGATAGCGATTTGATTGCTTTTTTTAGATCATCCTGGTTCGGGTGCGTGTAGACCTGCGTGGAGGTCAAGTGCTTATGGCCCAAAAGAGTTTGGACAACTCGGGCGTTGGTGGTTCGCATCAGTCGGCTTGCAAATGTGTGCCGGAGGATGTGCGGGTGCGTCCAGCGTCCGATGGCGGTGTTAGCGATCCCGCCGATTATATTCTCGGCCTGACGTGCGGTCAAAGGCCTTGTCGGGACCCGACCCGCAAAGGCAAAGGCATCAATTTCGACTTCGTGCTCCATCCAGTAAAACGCCCTAGCTAGTGCGATTGCCTCTCGGATCCGGTCTGACAAAGGGATAACTCGGGCATCATCGCCCTTATGCTTTAAGGTTTGTATGCTGATAGAGTGCCGGGCGTAGTCGCACAGCCAGAGATCGCTGATCTGCATCAGGATAGTCTCGCTGACTCGGAGTCCGGCATCGAGCATAAGCAGGAACATAAGGCGGTTTCTGGCTGCTCTGCGGTTTTTTGTGGGCGTTCCGGTGTGTTTATTGATTTCTTCGAGCATTGCATCTGTTTCGGTTTGAGTGAGTGTTTGAGGTCCGGTCATGATTTTTAAAACTCCTTCACGATTAAAAGCGTATCCTTTGAGGGGTCTTCGTTGGCCTGGTAATCGTATTTGGCAGACAAAACACAATTATTAAATTTTCTGAGTTCTTCTGCTTCGAATCGGTTCTCTGCGGTGATTAACAGGGCCCCCTCTGGAAGCAATTTTGAAAAAACCACCTTCATGTTTTTGCTCCTTTCTAAAAAGCGAAATTGCTTTAAATTACAAACTAACAAAAGCGAAGTCGGTTGTCAAGGGAAAACGAAATAAATTTTACGAAGTCTTTTGTGCTGGTCTTTATGATTCTCGTTTTTCGACTTCGTAGTTTTGACATATTACGAAGTGTCCTCAATCACAGCCAGAACAGCGAGGTTGAAAAAAGGGGTAGTTTGGTATTGACTTGGACGAGTTCTCAAGCCCAGCGTCCACCAGTGAAGCCGAATCCCCATCAGGGAACATAGTCGAAACGTCCGACAGAGCGGACATCATCTGTAAGAAATCAGGGGTTTGACCGGCTGAAAGCTGCTCAAACAGGCGGTCCAGATTTTTAAGTGCCTTTTTTCGCATAAAAACGCCCTTTCAAGAAAAATTGCCGTCCCTCGTAGAGAGGTGGGGATGGCAATCTATCTTTTTCGTGGTCAACAGGGGAGCTACAAGGCGGAAACGGAGCATAAAGCGAATCGAATGACATCGCGTATTCGTTGTGCGTGTAATGCGTCACACGATGGCAAAGATTTGCGGCGGAGAGGACGCCCAGGCCTCTGGCATTAGCTGCCAGAGGTCCCCAAGCCAGCTCGACAATAGCTATCGAGCTGGTTGCTGCCTTGCGACTTAAAGCAGCTTTGGGGAAATTGGGGCCCCAAAGCAATTTAAGTTCCTGTCAAAACGTGTCCTTCAAGGGGGTTTCGTTAGGGGGAATTGAAGGATTAAAGTTTTTTGAGATGGTTCTGCTCCCCCAGCATAAAAAAACCCCACTCCTTTTCAGCGATAAGCCAAGGAGTTGAGGGGGGCGAAGGCGTTAGCCGAGCGTGGCTGGGGGAGAGAACATTCGGCAAAACTGCACACGTCTTTGACGGAAAGCAAGCAGCGTTAAAGAAGTCTTAGCCCGTCGTATCGGCTCTCGATTTTCTTAAAGGCGATCAGTATAAAACACAAAGGGCCCTGCAACTGGATGACAAGACGTTTGCGCACAAAAAGGCGGCAAAAGACATACGTCAAATTAAATCCGCTTCGGACGTTATTGCTTAAGCTTGATCACGAAAAGAAGCGTGCTGAAAAAGAGAAAAAATCTTTTTGCCGCCCCCCCCGACCAGCGGGCGGGCAGGGATGCCCGCCCGTTGGGGGCGGCGCTCGCCAACCGAGCGACCAACCGAGCCACGGAGGCGAGAGGGAGCGAGGGGCGAACGAAGCCACGAAAGATAAAATTACGTTGAATAAGGAAATAATGTAACGGCCAGTTTGCATACTGTACCCGTTCCCGGCCACAGCCCGCAATCCGAATGAAGTCTATCGAACGGATGCTGCCTCTCGATTTTCGTAATGGGGTTGTGCGTGTACGGGCCTCGAATGTACCCGTGCCCTACATACGGCAATGGCGTTGAGCCATTGCCGTCGGCTGTGCTCTGTGCGTGTACGGGCCTCGAATGTACCCGTGCCCTACATACGGCAATGGCGTTGAGCCATTGCCGTCGGCTGTGCTCTGTGCGTGAACCTTACCCTTTGGGAATAAATGTTTTGCGGTATTGCTGCTGCTATTCTTTTGCTGCGACTTTTTCCCTTTGCTGTATTGCTGCTGCTGTATTGCTGCTATGGTTTGTTGCTGCTGCTGCTGTATTGCTGCTATGGTTTGTTGCTGCTGCTGCCGTATTGCTGCTATGGTTTGTTGCTGCTGTTGCTGTATTGCTGCTATGGTTTGCTGCTGTTGCTGCTGCGACTTTTTCCCTTTGCTGTATTGCT
>Ga0307377_10007109_pt1 | contig 11607 bp, 9 predicted proteins | sample TR3MG_FD_202535 | JGI IMG/M metagenome (GOLD analysis project Ga0307377, IMG submission 202535) | Soil microbial communities from Risofladan, Vaasa, Finland - TR-3 | ecosystem: Environmental > Terrestrial > Soil > Coastal area > Acid sulfate soil | place: Finland: Risofladan, Vaasa | collected...
CCCACAGGGCGATCAAGGCCCGCAGGGGGTCCAAGGTGTCATCGGACCGCAGGGCGTGCATGGGACGCAAGGTGGGGTGGGTCCGCAGGGCATCCCCGGCCCGCAGGGCATCGAGGGTAAGCGCGGCATCAAGGGCGAGCCCGGCGAGAAGGGTGAGAGGGGCGCACAGGGCAACTCTGGCCCGGCAGGAATCCAAGGCCCCAAGGGCGACCGTGGAGACCCCGGCCCGAAGGGTGGAGTCGGTCCCCCGGGCAAGCACGGCAACGACGGCAAGAACGGACTACCCGGACCCGCAGGACCAGACGGACCACGCGGACCGCAGGGACCCATTGGTCCCCCGGGCAAACCCGGTCGACCCGGCGAGCCCGGATCAGTCGGACCGCAAGGACCCCCGGGTGATCCGAAGGAATTGGCTGTGTTGGAGAACAAGGTCATTGCAGTCACGAACGCGTACAAGGCTTTGCGCGGGATGCTGGAAACGACCGGGTACGACGTGAGTGGACTGCCTGACTTCGAGTAAGGATTGACGCTGTGTCAGACCGCGAGAACAAGTTCAACGAAGGACCAGTGGGGAACACCAACTACGGACGGTTGGCGTTCCAGAACTTCGTTCGTGATGTCGATATGGCTCACGACAACGTCCAGACCGGGTACGTGCTGACCGCGCAGCCAGAAGGCGAAGTCGCATGGATGCCGGGCGGTGGTGGTGGCGGTGGAACTGGTTCAGGCACGATCGTCTTTCAACCCGGTGGCGCGTCGTTCAACAACGTCTTCGCCACGTGGGCAGAGATCATCTCCGCTCTCGCACTCAGCGAGGGACAGACTACGGTACAGATCGACACACAGTATGGCGCAGCCGTGATCCCCGGGGGAGCGTACAACCTTTCAGGCGTGACTCTGCTTGGGAGTGATTGTGGCCCGCGTGTCACGCTCTCGATCGCAGACGGTGTGACCTTCACGGGAGACTTCCCGATCCTCAAGGGACTCACCCTCGTCTCGAACAGCACTGCCCCGATCCGAACCGTCTCCGGAACCGAGACTCTTTTCGTGTGCATGTACAACGCCTCGATGGAGACTACGGACGCGGAGATCATCAACGTCTCGATCAGTACCGCAGCGGTGAACGTCCTGTTGTCAGACGGCTCTGAGTGGATCGACAATGCAGGACCGGTGTTGGACCTCACGGGAGCAACCGCGACGATCAAGATGGGCGATCGGGCAACGCTCAACGTCGGGACGATCAGCGATAACGGTTCAGGGACGATCAGCATTGACACACGGTCAGAGACCGCGACCCCGCACCGTCAACTGGCAGCCGAGTTCACGGGAACATGGACCGCGCCGGTCGCACACTACAACCGCACCATCGAGTATCAGGCAGCCCACGGGTTCACGGTTGACCAAGTCCTCTCGCATGACGCAACGGTTTGGATACTGGCGGACGCCAACGTGGCCGATAAGCAGCCGACCGCGATTGTCACGGAAGTTCTCGACGCCAACACCTTCGCGCTCCGGACAGAGGGCAGGGTGTGGAGCCCCGCGCATGGATTGACGGTGGGGGAGACCTACTACCTATCCGCCACGACGCCCGGCGCGATCCAGACCAATCCCACGGGGTACGCGCAGCGGGTGTTGCGCGTGACCAGCGCGGACGAGTACGTGATTCAATTCAGCGAAGCCGATCGACCGGATTACGTGTACGACCGGCAATCGGGCGGCGGACCCGGGACAAAGTATTTCGGGTTCGAGCGCATTGACGACGCTCGGTGGCTTATCAAGTTGCAAGTGACCGTGGCGGGCGTAGTCACAGAAACGTATGCTAACGAGGGTAACAACGGAGCGTACACAACACTGAACACCGCGTGGACGAATCGCGCAACTTTGACGTACACCACTTACGCGCTTTTGACAAACCTATAACGCTGACACTGTGTCAGACGAGGGAATGAGATGGCAGTCAAGGTCGCAGGGATATGGGAAACGGGCTGGCTCTCGCCCCGGGAAGAGTTTGAGCTTTGGCAGCATCCGTTGCTCGAATACGGTGTTGACGAAATCTGTATGACACCGGTGTCAGGCATCAAGGCGGGCACGATCCAGACCTTGCTGGTTGAGTGCCCACAGGTCGAGACGTTCATATCCAATGCTCGGGCAGCCGGGATGACCGTGGTGTTCGTGGACGAGAACGCGACTACTGTCCTTGCTGACTTCGTTCACCCGGCGAACGTCCTGTACGTGATGGGTAAGACAAGCTCGTCCCCGTACGTGTCGTTCTATGACGCGAACCTTGGTGATCTTGCTGTAAAGATTCCGACCGTGTTGAACAGTGGTGGGCTGTGGGCGCATCAAGCAGCTACGATGGTTTTGCATGATCGGTTTGAAAAGGCGAGCTAGATGGCAGTAACGATCACTGACAACCGGACTGTACCGAGTAACGGCGGCAACAACGCTCAGTGCGATTCCACGGCTGGATGGACCGCCACAGACGGACCCACGTTGCTCACTGCCGCACCCAGTCCCATCGAAGCCACGGGCTGTCTCGGGATGCAGGTCAGTAACGCGACACAGAATGCTTACTTCACGATGGGCACAGCACAGAACTGGTCAGCAGGGATGCTGGTTTATGTATGGGTGTTCTCGCGTGGTGAGCCTGACACTACGGCCAACGGTGGTATCGCGATCCAGCTTGGCGACGGCACCAACCGTATCGCTTTCCACGTCGCAGGTTCAGACATCGCGGCCTTCCGTCACGGGGCTGGTCCGTCAGGCTGGCAGTGTCTTGTGATCGACACGGCGAACTTGCCGACCGCGACTACGGTTCTTGCTGGATCACTGGCGAACTTGAACCTCGCGGCCATCACGCAAGTCGGCGTCATGTTCAAGACCATCGCCAAGTCGGTTGGTGGTACAGATAACATGTTTTGGGATGTGATCCGCTACGGCAATGACGGCATCACCATCACCGGTGGCACAAACGGCGATCCCGGCACTTTTGAAGAGATCGCGACAGCAGACCGGGGAACAGGCAACCTTGCGGCCCACGGCATTGTCCGAAAGCTGGCTGACAAGACGTATGGTGTGCAGGGGCCGCTCACGTTTGGTGACGACGCTGGATCGAGTGCTCATTATTTTCGCGATACCGATGCCGTAGTGGTGTTTGAGGACCGGGGCTTCACGCGCGACAAGTATTACATCAAGGTTGTGGGCAACGCGACCGGTGTCGGCGAGTTCAGTCTTGGTACAAAGACCGGCACGGGTATCACAGCCAACGGCGTCAACGGTTGCATCCTTCGCTGTCCTGCCAATGCGCCCGCGAGTTTTGACGCCAGCGACGCGGACCTCGACGAGTTCAATCTGTATGGTTGTACGCTTGACGGGTTTGCGAACGGCGTGACGTTGTCCAACGACGCTACCAACGGTGTCAACCACGAGGTACACGGGACCACATTCAAGAACTGTGGCCAAGTCGATCCGGGCCGTGTGGTCTGCCGCAATAATCTGTTCACGGGCACCAAGCATTTCAAGACTGCATTGCGTGCTGGCATTCAGGATGACGGCGGCGCTTTCACAGACTTCACGACCGCGATCAACAACGCGACTACGGCGGACGTGAACATCACGCCAGTCACGCCGGTGAACGGCGACGCGTTCTACTTTGGTCACGACGCCAAGTTCAACGAATTGCGCGTGCTGGTATCGACGGTGGGTACGTCCGTGGTGACGTGGGAGTATTGGAACGGGGGATCATGGGCAGCCTTGACCCTGACCAGTCAGCACACCACCTTCGGGCGTGTGGGCTGGCGCACGTTCAAGTGGGCTATTCCGGGATCGTGGGCGGCTAACACCGTCAACTCTCAGGGTCCGTTCTTCTACATCCGGGCTCGCGTCTCAACCGCAGGCACACGGATCATCGCCAGTCAAGCCACGATGTTCGGACCGGCGGATGGTTCGGCTATGCTCTGGAACGCCAACATCGATGTTCAGTACAGCAGCTTCACGCAGAACACCGATGCCGATAACAACCCGCACGCCATCGAGCACCCGATCACCGGTACGACCAGTTACAATTACACGGGTCTGACGTTCACCGGGAATGACTACGACATCGATTACAGTGCCGCATCCGGGACGCTGACGATCGGTAACCTCTCCGGGTCCAACGTCGTCACGTACGAGATCACGAACGGGGCCACGTCGGTCACGATCAACACGACGGTGAACTTGGAAGTCACAGTGACGAACGCATTCGGTTTGGCAGTTCCAAGCGCGAAGGTTCGCATTGAGACAACCGGGGGGACTCTGATCTCACAGGGTACCGCCAACGGCAGCGGGGTTTACACTGACACGTATAATTACGGCGGGTCTCCGGTGGGTGTGAACGTCATCGTGCGCTTGACCGGGTACAAGCCACAAAACCCCACGTCTTCAATCACTGCCGCCGGGCTTTCCGTCCCTGTCTCGTTGGCGCGGGACGGGTCTGCGAATTATCCATAAAGGCTTTGACACAGTGTCAGAGAAAGACTACCCAAGCGGGAATCTGTTTGGTAGTATCACAGAGCGAAAGCAGGGGGATAAGATGGGCAAGAAATACAAAGCAAAGCTCAAGGCCGAAGCTCCAACGGAGTCTTCGGAACCCGCGTTGACAGAAACCCCCGCGCCAACTGAACAAACTCAACCAGAGCAGGGCGAAGCCAAAGGCATCTGCCCCGCGTGTGGTGTGGTAATCCGGCAACATCGTTGTCGCCTGTGTGGAGCAACACAATCCATCAACCAAGTTTCAGGACAAGTCGTTTGGATGCGGAACGGGCGAATCGTCGAAGCGTTCCAAGACTCCAAGAAGGCGTGGACTGAAATGGCGATCAGGTACGGCATCCCCAAGGATGAGTGGCCTGAAAAGTTCCGGAGCTAACGCACATGCCTACCGCAGACGATTGGGATTATAATTGGTCAACCGCAGTTCTCTCACACATCGACGGTGTTGTCTCGTACAACACGGGTACCGGCACGCAGCCTGTGGCGGGTCAGTATGTGCGGGGCGTTACCAGCGGAGCCATCGGTAAGGTCCTCGCCACTACGGGTAACACCACAGCGGGTACCCTGACCCTCACGAACGTCCTCGGACGTTTCGTCAGTGGTGAGCAGCTTGACACACTGTCATCCGTGGACTTCGACGCGGTGGGCAACGGTGGCTTCAAGGTGGGTGACACGATCACCGACCAAGTCACCGGTTCGATTGATGCCTTGTTCATCGAGTACAACATCGATGGTGTCGCGGGTCACGGTACGATCTACGGCAACAACATGACGGCCTTCACCAACAACTCAGCCCTCGACGTTACGGGCGGGGCCTCGTCGGTGGGTCTGGCAGACGGCACGGGCACGGACAATGACGCCGCGTTCGACGCCACAACCACAACCGCGCTCGTTCCCCCGGGGACAGCGAACACGAACAACTCCATCATTCTCCACTACGACGGCGGTACCGTCCCGATTCCAGAAGACGCGCACATTCAGTCCGCGACCTCGACCGCAGAGGGGTACGCGCAGCGCGTGCAGGGCTCAACGGCAATCGGTTCCATCCGCGTTGTCGACTCGGACACGACCGGTGGTGCGTGGACGAACAACGAAGCACTTCGCATCTTGGATGTCGAATACTACGACACCTTGGTTGCGGGTAAGGTGTTCTCGGTGGGCGACGTTCTCCGGGGCGGCACGTCCGGTTTAGAGGCACGTGTGCTGGCAGTTATCGAAGACACGGGCACGACCGGCAAGCTCATCCTCGCGGGCAACACCGGCGGTTCGTGGACCGACACGGAAGATATTGAGGTCCGTCAGGCTGACGACACGTACGTCCTGTACGCCAACGTGGACGCCGGTCAGAACTCGTACCTCGACGCAGCGACGATCAACATCCCGGCGGGTGTGCGGAATGAGCAGCGCGTGGATCAGGGCGGCATTTACCCGGCGGGCAGCTTGAACATCGTCCGTAGTGCGAACGCGTTCTATTCGTACACGATGGAACTCATGCAGCAGCTTGGCCAGATGGACGACCCGGTCGCTCTTGACGGTAACGTGAAGGACCAGCTTTACACGGTCCTCAACGATTACATCATCCCCGATCTCTCGATGCGCTTCTTGGAGAAGGGATCGTTCAAGGACACGGGCTTCAACAACGTGTTCACGAACATCCAGACTACGGGTGCCATCAAGGACATCGCGAACCACGGTTACTTTTACGACGCGACCAACCCAACTCCGCAGCCTGACTTGTACGTGGAGCAGAACGGCGCAGTCATCCGGCAGGATTGGCTCGAAGGCAACATTGACATTCTGGTCAAGACCAAGACCTCGACTGACCCGCAGTACATCAACCCGGCGGTCAACGCGCTTGGTCAGCTTATCAACGGTGGCGCGTTCACTACGCACTTGCGTCCATACGGGCGCACGTACGACTCGAACGAAGTTACAGTCGTCGGTGGTATCGCTGTTGTGGCCTTGGGTAACGCGGACGACCTCAACAACAAGACAGGCCAGTACGCAGCCGCGTACACGTCCGGTACGGGCACTCCCTTCGCGGTTGGTGAAGAGGCGCTCACGACCAGCGGTAAGCGCGTACAGATTGTCACGTCGGACACCGGCGCGACCGGCAACATCACGTACATCCTCAAGAGCGGAACGCAGCTTGTGAACACGGACGTGATCCTCGGGGTAGTCTCCGGGGCACAGGTCACCGTTGGGACACCAACGAACGTGGTGGCCGGGTACAGTTCCGACATTCGCGTCATGGTCTGCCAGCGTCGCTTCACGGGGGGCACGACCTCTGTGGCCGAGTACATCCTCGGTGAACTGGTCACGCAGACAGGCACCGGCGCGACCGGGTACGTCATGGAAGACGACGGCGGTACGATCTACATCGAAGAGCAGTCTGGTACCTTCAACGGTACTGGCTTGCTTACCGGTGCTGCATCCGGCGCTCTCAACACACCATCCGCAACGGCAGCATGGGGTGACTGGTCAGCGTCCGAAGGTGTACCGAAGGACATCGGTGGTGGTGTCGGTGATAAGAACTACCTCATCGTCGTCTCCGGTGACATCACGGGAGCATCGGCGCAGACGGTGCAGAAGATTTACGAGTGGTGGAAGTTCATCACCGCACGTGAGTCCCTGTACGAAGTGAACAACGCGGGTTTGCTGTTCTCTGACTTCACAGAGGGTCGCATCTACCGTCGCGCGTACATCGACTTCGCTGAGTCGCGTGGTGCATCACCGTTCGGCCAGAAGGCCGGTACGCTGGTGCTCGGTGCTCAGGGTGTGTACATCGAGAAGTTCACCCTCGACGCAGCGGACATTCGATCAATCAAGCTGACCGATAACCTCGGCGGCGTGTATGACCCGCCCAACCTTCAATCTCTGTCGGTCACGAACATCGTGGCGGGCGTATCGGTGGCGACATACCGCTCCACGGGTGCTGGTCTGACTACGATTCTCCGGAACGAGTTCGACGTTGGTACGGTCGGCGGTGGCAACAACCAGTCGGGTGACAACACCATCCTGATCGGTGACGGCAACGGTGGCGGCGGGCGCACAGTCAGTCCGACACCAAACGACGTACCAGACTCAGGCGTGTTGCGTATCCTTGACCCGAACGGGACAGGGAACTACTTGCGCTTCCCGTACAGTTCAGTGAACCGTACCACGAACGTCTTCACTCTGACCTCGGGCACGATCGGCACGGTGACCGGATCAGTCGACTTGGTTGCAGGCGAAAACGTACACGTCGTCTTCATCGAGAGGGCATCCGCTGGTGTGAGCGTGACGAACACGATCCAGTACGTCGCTGACATCCCATTGGTGGTGAAAGCCCGTATCAAGGGCAAGAAGCCTTTCGACACAGTTGGTACGTTCGGAGCCACAGGCGCATCAATCGGTGCGAACCTTGGAGCGGACGGCGTAGTCAACCTGCCGTAACGGGGTGTTGGGGTGATGCGAGATGGCCGTACGCGGAGACGTGCAAGTCCTGTGGCAATTCAGTCCACGGCTGATTATCGTTGACGCACCGTCAACGTCGATCTTGATTCAGGACTTGGTTGACACGCTACGCACGCTTGAGCCCGACCTCGACAACATGGACGACGCGTTCATCATGGACGCGGACGGCAAAGGTGACTTGCAGGACGGCAACTTCGTCGGTATTACCCTCAAACTCGTCAACGCAAAGATCGGGTTTGAGGGTCGTACCACGGACATAGCCAACGGCACAGCCACTACGGCCACGAGTGTCACCCCTGCCGGTATCACACTGATCGACAACGTCGCTGACTTCGTCACTGCCGGGGTCAAGCCCGGGGACGTGGTCTATAACTTTGACGACCACAGTTCCGCCACGATCGTGAAGGTTATCGATCTCAACACATTGCAGATGCTCCCGCTCACGGGGGGCACAGAGAATGATTGGGACATCGGTGAGCACTACCACGTGTACAGTGTGGTGAAGTGTTCCATCCGGGGCGGTAACCTCACGGCGGTCACGGACCTCATAACCAACGATCCGCTTGACCCGGTCTTCAATACCCCTCACGTCTCGGTTGAGATTGAGAAGGCAACCAGTGCCGTCTTGACCGGTGGATCAGCCACCATCGTCAACGTCGAGGACTCGCGTGATGACATCATCGGGTACATCGGACAGAAGATTCCATAGAGGGTTGACACACCGTCAAGGATGCGTACCTTGGTGAGCGCATAGAAAAGGAAGCGGTGACTACGGTCAGCCCTTCCAGTTCTTTGACAACGGGCGTGAGTGGTATCGACCGGGGTGACAGACTTCGGGGAAGCGTACCGTGGGATGATCTGCACCCACGTAAATCAACGATCACTTTCATAAATGGCAACGTCGACGACGTGACCATGAGTGTTGCAGACTTGGAAGCGGCTTACGCCGATTCCGAGCTTGTCCTTGCCTAATAAGCAAGACACTCGCGGCCAGCACCGGGCCGGTCAAAGGAATCCGCAAGGAAGGTGACGAGCGCGGGAATGTCGCAAGCCCGTTGGAACCATGCCATCGACTACGGTGAATCGAAGCGTGTCCCTTCGCGTTGAGGAACCCGACAATCAAACAAGGTGACTGCGTACGGAGAAGCCCGAATGAAACCATTGCGGCACGCGAGGTTCGACCCCTCGCCACGTCCACCATATTCCCCCGCAGGGCACACGCCTTGTGAACGTACTGCCCTCGTCTGCCCAGCCGGGGGCAGTTTCGTTTGACAGTGTGTCACTACCCGGGTACACTGTGTGCTCTTCTGAGCCGGTTGTCTTGAGCGACGCCAGCCATGCCTTTCCTTCGTCAGACATCGAGCCCTCACGGCCCCCCGTGGGGGCTCTTTGTTTTTGTTGGGAAAGCCCCTTGACTTCCTATGCGTACACCGTTACATTGCGTGGCGCAGAGGCGGATACACCATCAACTAAGGCGAGGAAAGGGCGGAACCAATGTCAAAGATACTCAACGTGGCGACACTACGCGTGGCGTGCAAGGAAGGGCGCAAGCTCCTTCTGAACAACACACTCACGGACAAGCAGATTGACAATCTGTGCTCCCTGACAGAGCGCAAGGAAGACACCATCTTTCTCTTCAAGACGGTCATGCTCCACGAGCAGGGCGATCGCAACACCAACAAGGCAGCCGTGCGTGGCTGGCTGGTCTGGTCCGGTGAGGAAAAGGACGAGCCGATCATGCTCGACATCCCCCTTGCCCGGTACGAGAAGCTCCCGGAACACACGGACCTTGGCAAGCTGGAAGAACTCGCCAAGTAACCGGCGACTCTGACAGACTGTCAATCCACTACGGGAGTGAGCCATGCAGACCATATTGAACTTCTTCCTTCTCGGTGACATCGGACCCATCAAGCACCGCGAGCAGAAGCACGCTTTCTTCAAAGCGAAGAGTGTGTACGTGCCCCGGGCAGGGGACCGGATGAACATGAGCGTTCCCCGGGACCGGATCGCCACGATGGATCACACTGACTACGACCGGTATCAGGGCGATTTCGTTGTGGCCAGCGCGGAGATGACCCCCGTGTTCGAGACCACTGACGAGAGCGCAGAGTTTCCGGTCGTGAAGGAAATGATCGTCAACGTGTACATCCGCCGCCCCGCGTCATTCGAGCCGAACGCCAACCGCCGTCAGTACGGCGTGGACGGATTCAAACGCGACAAGGTCGACTTCCTGTACGGGCAGCCCACGGGCAAGACGACGCTTGGGTTGCAGATCAAGAACGCCCGCTTCCCGGAAAGTTACCTTGACCTTGAGGACCACGATCGCGAGGCACTACTACGCGCCGTGAAGGAATGCGGGGTGGAGTTGGTTGAAGAGTCCCCCCTGATTGAACACAAGGACGACGGGAAGCCCGCAGCCGAGATGGAACGCAAACTCGTGGCCGTGCTGGCATCCCTTGAGGGCTTCAAGACAGACATCGCACCCCCGACACCACAAGTGGTCCTCAAGCGTCTTGAGAACGCCTTCGAGACCCACGGCGTCGCCGCCAAGGCTCACGTCGACAAGCAGGGCAGGGTTGTGATTGACTCGTTCGGTCTGGTTGACAAGTTCGCCAAGAGTGAGTCGTTTCCGGACACGATGTTCAGCACCCCCGCAGGGTTGAAGAACATCATCGCCAAGCTGGCGCGGACACTACGTCTCTCTAAGGGCATCCCGTGCATGGCTGTCACGAAGGCGACGGGTTACTCCGCGTCGCTTGTGTCCGACATGGAACTTGGCAAGGCCGACATGCGGATGAAGTACCTCGACTTCATCGCCAACCACAAAGACCGCGACCGCGCAGCCCCGGTACGGAAAGAGCTACGTGCCCTGATCGCTGAACTCAGCGAGACACGGGACGTGTCCGACCCGGACAAGCCCGGCTATTGGGAACTCCCCGGTCCGTGGCTGGCGCGGTTGCAGAAGCTCGCGAATCAGGACGTGGCTCTCGTGGATCACGGGTACGTCCCGTTGAAGGTGACGACTACGATCGAGACCGCAGAGAAGGTGCGTAAGGACTTGGGGTTGGATGACCCCGCGTTGGCGCAGAAGGTCATTGACGCTGTGTCAGACGAGGACCCGGAGTGGTACCCGCCCGAGAGTTTGAATCGCAAGCCGCCAGAGGGGGAGACCATCGATCTCACGGACAAGGTCAAGAAGTCTATGCCCCCGGGCGACTCTATCGATCTCGGTGGCGGGATGGGTATGACGAACGTGGGGAAGTACATGAAGATGCGACTCGCCGGTGAACCACTACCAGAGCGTCACGTACGCATCGGTGGCAAGGACACAGCGGTTGGTCAGTTCTGGCTCTCGAAGGGTGGGAAGCGTTGGCGGGTTGAGGATGCGGCTATTCGGTACGTGCGCTTCCGCGCCACGGATGAGTCAGGCACGTTCCCGGTCGACCTTGACGGTGAGCATCTGTTAGAGGGCTGGACGTACGACGGAGAAGAGTAATGACACAAAGTCAGACTACAGAGACTCAGCACCACGTTCGCTTCATCGAGTTTGTCCGCCCCAACGGCAAGCAGAAGGAACAGACGATCCTTCGGGGCAAGGACACGTTCGATAAGTCGGAGTGG
>Ga0307377_10007110_pt1 | contig 11606 bp, 9 predicted proteins | sample TR3MG_FD_202535 | JGI IMG/M metagenome (GOLD analysis project Ga0307377, IMG submission 202535) | Soil microbial communities from Risofladan, Vaasa, Finland - TR-3 | ecosystem: Environmental > Terrestrial > Soil > Coastal area > Acid sulfate soil | place: Finland: Risofladan, Vaasa | collected...
CCATCTCCGCGGCCATGGCGGTCTTCGCCATAGGTGAGACCATGCTGTCACCCGTCGGACCAGCCATCGTGAACGAGATCGCGCCTGAGGAGTTGCGAGGACGCTACAACGCAACCCAGGGCCTCACGTGGGGGGTGTCCGGGACGATGGCACCGGCGATCACCGCCGTCTTCTTCGATCACGGGCTCAGCGGATGGTGGCCAATCAGTGTCGGAGGTTTCGCCCTGGGCGGCGGCGCACTGATGCTCAATCTTCGCCGCCATCTCAGTCCCGCCGAAGACAATAGGTACTCCGAGTGAGATAGCCCACGACGCGATCATCGCGACACGTGCCGGTCATGGCCCGATGGGTGACGACGTTCCCCCGCGTCCTTCCTGCCTGCGCCGCGTGCGCCGCCTGCGCCACCCCCGCTTGCACCCCCGGCCTCGACTCCGACTCCACCTCGTGGGCCACCGCGGTCGCGCACGAGGCGACGCGCCGTGGAACGGTTCGTGCGACGGTCAATTGGTGAAGTGCATGGCTCTCGAGTCATCGCGCGCGATCCTTCGCGCACGAGGCGACGCGCACATCGAGCGCCCCAGCCGTGTACTGCCAGATTAGAATCGACGGGTGTCGTGGGTCCCGACGGACCAGGACGCGAGTCAACAGTGACCCACTCTCCGGGTCGCCTCGACGCTGACCAGGACGGAAGTGAGGCGCGATCACCACGATGGACCCGGGCGCCGCGCTCCACGACCGCTACAAGTGGACCGCATTGTTCGTGGTGACCCTGGGCATGTTGATGGCAACCATCGACTCCTCCATCGTGTTGATCGCGATGCCAGCGATCTTTCGCGGCATCGGTCTCGACCCCCTGCAATCGGGTAACTCGTTCTATCTGCTCTGGATGATCCTGGGCTTCCTGGTCGTCACCAGCGTGCTCGTCGTGAGCCTGGGGCGCCTCGGTGACATGTACGGAAGGGTGAGGATCTACAACGCGGGTTTCGCCATCTTCACCTTTTTCTCCGCGTTGCTCTCGATCACCTGGATGCACGGACACGCGGCGGGTCTCTGGCTCATCATCATGCGACTGTTCCAGGCGCTGGGCGCCGCCATGTTGATGGCCAACTCCTCGGCGATCCTGACCGACGCCTTCCCGCGCCACCAACGCGGTCTGGCCATGGGCGTCAATCAGGCGGCCGCCTTCAGCGGCACGTTCATCGGTCTCATCGTGGGCGGGCTCCTGGCGCCCTTCGACTGGCACCTGATCTTCCTGGTGTCGGTGCCCGTGGGCCTCCTCGGCACCGTGTGGGGGTACATCGCGCTACGCGAACTGGGCGAACGTCACCGCGCCCCCGTCGATTGGCTCGGCAACACCACCTTCGCCGTCGGAATGGTCCTCATTATGGTCGGCCTGACCTACGGCATCGAACCCTACGCCTCGCACACCATGGGTTGGACGAGCCCGCTCGTCATCGGTTGTGTCAGCGTCGGCGTGCTGACAATGTTCGCATTCGCGGTCATCGAACGTCGAGTGGCCGCACCGATGTTCCGTCTCCCTCTCTTTCGCATCCGCCCCTTCAGCGCCGGCATCACCGCGAGTTTCCTAGCGGCGCTGAGCCGCGGCGGACTGATGTTCATGCTGGTCATCTGGCTCCAGGGGATCTGGCTACCACTGCACGGCTACAGCTTCGAACGTACGCCTCTGTGGGCGGGTGTGGCGATGATCCCCTTGACCGTCGGCATGCTGATCGCGGGACCGCTCAGCGGTTATCTCTCGGATCACTTCGGAGCGCGGCCCTTCGCCACGGGCGGGATGCTCGGCACTGCGGTGTGCTTCGCACTGCTCGAGACGCTGCCCGTCGACTTCCACTACTGGATCTTCGGCGTCATCTTGTTCTTCGCCGGAGCGTCGATGGCGGCCTTCGGCTCACCCAATCGCGCCGGGGTGATGAACTCACTGCCACCCGAACATCGAGGCGCGGGGTCAGGGATGAACACCACCTTCCAGAATTCCGCGCAGGTGTTCTCCATCGGACTCTTCTTCACGCTGCTCATCGTGGGTCTGTCCTCGTCGCTCTCCACTCATCTCTATAGCGGACTCGTCGCGCACGGAGTACCGAGCGCACTGGCCGCGCACGCCTCGCACCTGCCGCCCATCGCCACGCTCTTCGCGGCCTTCCTCGGGGTCAACCCCATCCAACATCTTCTCGGACCCGCCGCCCTGGCCCAACTGACACCCGCCCAGCAAGCCACGCTGCTGGGGCACGGCTTCTTCCCCACGCTGATCGGTGCGTCATTTCGCAACGGACTCCACGCGGCGCTCGATTTCGCCATCGTGGCGAGCCTGTTAGCGGCCGGCGCCTCGTGGGTTCGCGGCGCCAAGGAGGACGAGTCAGCCTCGCAGGCGCCGCTCGCCGACGTGGTCGACGTCGCCGCGGATTAGCGAGGAGCGTCGAGCCCTCGTACTAGTGACGCCACGCGCGAACTCCAGTCCAGTTCGGTGCTCTCGCCCCTCTCGTGCAGGGCGGCGCGTTCCTGGCGCAGGGCGGACGCGACCTGGCCCAGACCCGCGGGAAGGAGTTCTTGGACGCGGCGGCGGATCCACTGGGCGAGGGAGGGCGACGCCCCCGAGGTCGACACGGACACGATGACGTCACCGTCGCGATGCACCGAGGTGAAGTAAAAGTTGCAGCGCCTGGGATCGTCCACCACGTTGAGCAGGGTGTTGTTCGCCACGGCATCGGCCACGATGAGGTCGTTGACCTCGTCGTTGGCCGTGGCCGACACGACGAGGAAATATCCGGCAACGTCGCCCGGCTGGTACGGTCGCAGTTGCATCGAGGTCACACCCTCGGGCGAGGGCACCAGGGCGACGTCAGTGATGACGTGAACTCGGGCCCCCGCCTCGATCAAGAGTCGCGCCTTGTGCGAACCAACGCGGCCCATCCCCACGATGAGGACGTCGCGACCCACCACGTCGACCGCGAGGGGCAACATCACGTCGTCGTTACCAATTCTTTGATCACCCCGGACAGACCGAGCTCCAGCGCGGCCACCGGACCCACCACAATCACGGCGGGAGCACTGACGTCCAGACGCGCCAGATGACGGAGTTGCGAGCGTACGACGAACTCCTCGACGCACGACGCTCCGTGCACGACGGCCACCGGAGTGGTCGGGTCCAGTCCACCTCTTTGCAGTTGCTCCGCGATGCGCGCGCGCTGGGCTACGCCCATCAAGACCACCAGCGTGATCTGGGGGTGGACCAGACCCGTGAAATCGAGCGCGGCGCCGTCTTCGGTCGTGGCGGTCACGACGCACACGCCGCGCGAGACACCGCGGTGGGTCACGGGAATGCCCGCCAGCAGCGGGGCCGAGAGCGCCGACGAGACGCCCGGGACGACTTCGACGTTGACGCCTCGGTTCGAGAGGGCGAGCGCCTCCTCGCCGCCGCGTCCGAAGACGAAGGGGTCGCCGCCCTTGAGGCGCACCACGACCTCGTAACGGGCCGACAGTTCCACGAGCAGGTCGTTGATCTGGGTCTGGGTGATCGAGCCACCCGGGGCCTTGCCGACGTCGATGCACAAGGCGCGCGACGCGACCAGCGACAGTACGTCGACCCCGACCAAACGGTCGTGCACCACCACGTCCGCGCGCGCGAGCAGTCGCGTCGCGCGCACCGTCAAGAGGTCCGCCGCACCCGGACCCGCGCCGACGAGATAGACGTTCATGATCCCAGCACGCGTGTGTAGAAATCGCCGAAGTCCTCGTCGTCGAGGCCTTCGTCGCGCCAGCGCGCGAGCAAGGGTTCGAGAACCCCGGGGATCTCGTCGAGCTTGAGCTTCTCCTGGTGCAACGACGCCAACCGGTCACCGCGCAATCCACCGCCCAGGTACAGGTCGTAAGAGTTCTTCGTACGCCCCACCACGCCGACCTCGGCCACGGCCGGACGAGCGCAGCCATTGGGGCAACCCGTCATGCGTAGTTGCAGACGTCGCTTGGTGAGCCCGACCTGCGTCATTGTCGCTTCGAGGTCGTTCACCAGAGCGGGAAGGCGCCGTTCGGACTCGGCGAGGGCCTGACCACACGTCGGCAGGGCGGGGCAGGCCAGGGCGGAACGTTCGACGTTGCCGAGTTGGTGGTCCGGGCGAACGCCGTGGCGAGCGAGGACCTCCTCGACGAAGTCGCGATCCTCGGGCGAGATGGACGACACCACGATGTCCTGTTGGGGGGTGATCAAGAAGCGCGGCGCACGCATCGTGGCCAGTTCGCGTAAAGCACTGCGCAGCCCGACGCCGTCGGCGGCGTCGCGCACTCGCCCGGCACCCACACGGATCCCAATCTCCAGACGACCGTCGCTGAGCGTGCGCCAACCCAGGTGGTCATCGGCATCGCCCAACACGATCGGCAGTGGCGCCCGCAGGGGCCGACCGTAGCGCTTCTGGACCTCGGCGTAGAAGGCGTCGATGCCCATGTCCGCCGCCACGTACTTCAGACGCGCGCGACGCCGGTTCGTGCGGTCGCCGAGGTCGCGATACGTACTCAACACCGCTCGGATCAGGTCGTCAAGTTCCTCGGCCCTCACGAAAGTGAGTGGCGTCGCCAGCCGGGCGAAGGTGTCGGGTTGCGCGTAGGACCGCCCCAGACCGCCGCCGACGACCACGTTGTAACCGGCCCCCAACTCGGGATGCACCGTCGAGATGAGCCCAAGGTCCTGAGCGAGAACGTCCACGCAGTTCTCGTCCGGGTGGGCGATGGCGATCTTGAACTTGCGGGGCAGGTAGGCGTCGCCGTAGAACTCGTGTTCCGTATCGGGTTCGATCGATGCCGCTCGATCGCCGTCGACGAAGATCTCCCAGTGCGCCCGCGTCGCCGGTTTGAACGTGGTGGCCAAGTGATGGGCGAGCGCAGTGACGTGGGTGTGCGCGTCGTCGGACACCAGGCTCGAACACATGACCGTGTTGCGTACGACATCACCGCACGCCGCGAAGGACGTCATTGCGTAGGCGTGCAGGCGCGAGGCCAGCGAGCGCAGGTCGAACTTCAACACCCCGTGGAACTGCACGGCCTGACGGGTGGTGAGGCGAATCGAGCCGTCCGCCAACTCTCCTGCGATGCGATCCAGGGTCAGCCACTGCGCCGCGTCGAGTTGCCCACCCGGAATGGCCACGCGAATCATGAAGATGTATTCGAGCGGCTCCCCCGCCTGCGTGCGATCGCGACGCACGTCGCGGTTGTCCTGAGCGTAGATGCCGTGGAACTTGAGCAAGTGCTCCGAGTGACCTGACATGTTCGTCGCATCCGACGAAAGGTCCTGCGCGAGACCTCCGCGCAGGTGGTTGCTTTCACGCTTGATGCCCTCTTCTGCCACCAGTGACACCGCTTGCTGCGACACGTTCAATGCTCCTTTGACGACGGACCTCGACCCATTATCTCTAAATCTTAGTGGATTAGTCATGATTTAGAAAGGGCTGTCGCCACCAGACGGAGAATTCTTTGGGCCACCCCTACGACCACCTACAACACCGCCGGCAGCGCCCGCGCGCGACGGGCCGGGGTCGTGGCGTCGAGTGCCGCGGGGCGGGGCGTGCTCCGACCTCGCCACTTCGCGGCCGAGAGTCGTCAGGTGATCGAGTGCGCGGAGGGTTGCGGGCCCAGGCGCCGGCGATGCGTCAGCATCACGGCCACGCCAACGATGAAACTCGTCGCGGCCAGGGTGAAGCTGCTACCCGCCCACAGCGCGGCGCCGTGCTCTCGCATGTCGTAACCGGGTCCGTGTGGTATCAGCCACATCGGCGCGACGTAGAACAACGTGGCGCTCCCGAGCGCCCAGACGCGGCCGCCGACGGGTCGGTCGCTGCCCCACCACAACCACATCAGGACGGGCACGATGTAGACCATGTGATGCGCCCACGTGATAGGCGAGGCGAGCAGACCAGTGACACCCACGACCAGCACGGCGAGGAACGTCGAGGACCTTCGCCACGCCCACCAGGCCACCGCCAGTCCGAGCACCACGGTCAGACCCTCCAACGACTCCATCCCTCGTGGGATCCAGAGATGGTGCGTCACCCGGTCGATCGTTCCCTGGAGACTCTGATTCGAGATATAGGTCACACTGCCGATGCGCGCTTGGTCATTGACGTACTTCCCCCAGAAGGCCGTCGACGCCGACGGATTGACGATGAAGGCCATCGCGGCACACGCCGCGATCGTGACCATCGACGTGGCCGCCGCGCGGAACTGGCGCGTCACCAGTAAGAACGGAACGAAGATGACCGGAACGAGCTTGATGGCCGCCGCGAGGCCGACGCCGATCCCGCGCGGCAGGGTGCGCCCCGCGACACGTACTCGCGTCGTCATGTCCACGAGCACCAAGGCCACGAGGACCAGATTGACCTGCCCGAAGCTCAGGTCCAGCATCACCGGTTCGAGAAGCACCGCCGGGCCCACCAACGTCAATGCCAACCACCATGGGACGCGGGCCGAGCCGTCGCGCTCGTCTGGACGCACGTGCAATAGGGTGACCGCGATGATGACGAGGAGCGCCCCGAGGTTGATCAACGCCCACACGACGCCCGCGATTCGCGTCGTCATGATCCCCAATGGCCAGAAGAACAACGTCGAGAACGGCGGATAGGTGAAGGGCAGATGCACGCCTGCGAGGGTGAGACCGTACAGGTGGGGGTCGCGCAGGTGGCGCGCGCCCATGAGATACACCTCCAGATCGACCTGATGGCGGTGGAAGGTCCAACCCACCGTTCCCAACAATGCCGTGACGAGCGACACCACGAGCAGGACCCGAGAGCCCACGCCGTGCCCCGTCAGTACTCGCGCGGGTGACGTACGCGCGTCATCACTGCACACGCTGATTCGCGTGCCCATTACGGGGTCCAGGCAATGGTCGTCGACGCGACGCTCAGCACGCATAGGGCAATGGCTGAGAGCGTCACGATGACGTAAAAGCGTGGTCGCGAGACTCCCGCCGCCACGATGGCGAACAACGGGAATCCGCGAAGGAGTAGTCGTGGCGAGATCGCGACGATGGGCGACAGGAGACCGAAAAGCAGGACCGCCCCGGCGTACACGCTCCACACCAGTGGCGGCCGAAGCCGACGCCACACGACGATGACGCCAATCACACCCAGCAACGCTCCGGTCTTGAAGAGCGAGTTGAGGTCGTGGACACCATGCACGCACAACCGATAGATCGCGTAGAAGACCCCGGTACCCATCGGGCCGGCCTGCCATCCCGCCCGCTGAGCCAGGTACCAACTGAACGGCGATCCCGTGTGCCACCACAGGAACACGAAGAACCCGATGATCCCGAGGGGGGCCAACGCCGGGGCCCACCACGCGCGCGCGTCGTGCTCACGGCGCCAGTCGCCGTACGCCGCCACCGCGCACGGCACGATGATCGCACTGGCCACCGGATCGCAGGCGGTGGCCAGTGCCGCGGCCACGCCCGCCAGGATCCACCGGCGTCGGCCCAGAGCGAGCAGCGTGATCGAGGCGAGGGTGATGACAAGACCCTCGGAGTACACGAGACTGAACACCACTGCCGCGGGAGAGAAGAAGACCAGGGCCGTCGTACGCGTGGCCACCACTTCGCCGTAGCGATCGCGAACCATCCACCAGACGCCGACCGCGGCAGTGCCACCCGCAACGAAGGTCACCACCTCACCCGCGAGGGGGAAACTCAGCCGCGTCAGGAGGTGCGTCAGGCGGATCAGCATCGGCAGCAGCGGGAAGAAGCCCAGATCCACTTGTGCGACCGCACCGTGGCCGTGGGGGATGGCCTCGGCGTATCCGTGTCGGGCGATCTCGAGGTACCAACGCGAATCCCAGCGCGTTAGATAATGTCCGAGCGCATGGTGGTGGGCTCGCGCGACGAGGGCGAGGACCGTGAGGACGAAGACCCGCGACGCAACGTAGATGCCCACGGCTGGAACCGATAAGAGGAGCACCGCTCGCAACCCGCGGCGACGTGGGTCGACCTCGGAGAGAGTCCCAGTCGGCGTCGCGGGAGTCTGCACAACGCCTCAGTCTACTAAGGCCAATATTTCGAAAGGGTTACGCGTGACGACGAAGGAATGAGATCAAGCCTTCGAAATACGTGACCTGATCGTCGTACATCGCCATGTGCGAGCCGTCAGGGCAGTGCCAGTACTCCCCCGCGCCCAGGACCGAGGCCATGTGGCGAAGATAGTTCGGATCCATCGTGTCATGCTGCGCGCCGATGACCAAGCTCGGCACCGTGATGTCGGCGAGTGCGCTCGTCCGGTCCCAGTCGAGCAGCGCCCCGCTCGCCCCCAACTCGCTCGGACCCTGCATCGGCACGTAGATCTTCTTGTTGATGCGCGCGAACGAGCGAACGACCGGCTCGGGCCACTCCTCGACCGGGCGGCGCAACACGTGATGCACGTAGTGCTGTTGCATCAGTAGTTCTTCGTAGCGGGGGTTCTCCGTCTCGCCGCGGGCCTCGAGGTCCTCGATCTCGGCCAGGGCAACCTGGTCCATGGGCGGCATCAAGACGTCGCGCGCGTACGCGTTGTACGCCGCGATGTTCGACATCATGTTGGAAATGATGATGCCCTTGAGGTTCTGCTGATGCCGCAACGCGTATTCGATGGCCAGCACACCGCCCCAGGAGTGTCCGAGTAGGAAGAAGTTCTGGGGACCCAAGCCCAGCGCGATCCTCACCTGCTCCACTTCGTCGACGAATCTCTCGATACTCCACAATGCGGGTTCGTCGGGGGCATCGGAGTACCCCGAGCCGAGTTGGTCGTAGTAGTGGTACTCGATGCCCGCTGCGGGCAGATACGAATCCGCGCTCAGGAAATACTCATGAGTGGCGCCGGGCCCTCCGTGCAACAGCAATAGCGCGATGTCGGGGTTGTTGCCGGTGCGCTTCGTCCACACCCGGAACCCTCCGAGCGGCGTCGTGATCGGCACGACGTTCACGCCCCCACTGAACACGTCGTGGCGGCCGTCGTGACTGTAGTACTCGTCGCTGCCCATCGTTCCTCCGCTGTACCGATCATCAGAATAGTCAGTGCGTCCCGAGCGCGCCACGGTCATTAGGGTGGCTCGGGAGTTCGCTCGCACTACTTTTACCCGAGGAGACGTCATGAAGACCCGAGGCTATGTCGCCCACGCACCCCGCACCGAACTGGTGCCCTTCGAGTTCGAGCGTCGCGAGCTTCGCGCGCACGACGTCGCCTTCGACGTCCTGTACGCGGGCATCTGTCACTCCGACATCCACCAGGCCCGAGAGGAGTGGGGACCGTCACTGTTTCCCATGGTGCCCGGTCACGAGATCATCGGCGTGGTCACGGCGCTCGGAGCGCAGGCCTCTCGTTTCAGGGTCGGCGAACGCATCGGAGTCGGCGTCTTCGTCGACTCGTGTCGAAACTGCGAACACTGTCGAAACGGGCTACAGCAGTACTGCACTGCGGGAATGACGCCCACCTACAACGGTTACGAGCGCGACGGCTCGACCATCGCCTTTGGCGGCTACTGCACCGGGTTCGTGGTTGACGAAGACTTCGCCGTGCACGTGAGTGAGTCTCTCGATCCCGCTGGCGCCGCCCCACTGCTGTGCGCGGGCATCACGCTGTACTCACCGCTCCGCCGTTGGGGAGTGGGTCCTGGCAAGAGGGTCGGCATCATCGGGCTCGGCGGCCTGGGGCACATGGGCGTCAAATTCGCGCACGCCATGGGGGCGGACGTGACGGTTTTCTCGCACTCCCCCCAGAAGGAAGCCGACGCCCTGGCGCTGGGCGCCGACCACTTCATCGTGACCTCGAAGGACGCGACGTGGGCTGAAGCGGATGAACGCTACGACCTCATCATCAACGCGACTTCTGCGGACATCGATCTGAATCCCTATCTGCGACTCTTGGATCTGGACGGCTCGTTGGTCATCGTAGGGCTGTCGGGGGTGCCGGTGCAGATCCACCAGCACCTGCTCCTTGAGGCCAGACGTTCGATCAGTGGCTCGCAGATCGGTGGAATGACTGAACTCCAGGAGATGATGGACTTCTGCGCCCAGCACGACATCACCTCCCAGGTCGAGGTGGTGAATGCTGATTACATCAACCAGGCGTGGGAGCGCACCGTAGCCAGTGACGTGAAATATCGCTTCGTGATCGACGCCTCCACGTTCTGAACGCTCGCCCACGGTAATTCTTCGCGGTGTGTGACAGAAGGGCATTGACAGCCAACGAAAGGTCGACATGAGACTTCTGCGCATCTTCGCCATCGCCACGGTACTGGCCAGCGGCCTCGCTCTCGCCCCGCGAGCACTGGCCCCGGGCGCGTCCGTGCTCGCCCCGAACTGCGTGAGCGCCCAGCTCCGGGTCTCAATCGCCACCCCACAAGGAGCGGCCGGAACGATCTACTTCCCCGTCGTCATCACCAACACCGGTCGTGCGTGCCAGATTTGGGGAGTACCCGTGATACAACCGGTCGTGGCCACCAAGGCGCGCCGGCTCACGCCGATCGGTCCACGTGCTCGTAACGCGTCGATCGGTCAGATGCCGGTTCGCCACGTCGTCGCCAAGGGGAAGTCGCTCCGTGACGCCGTCGGCGTCACGGAAACAGGCAACTACACTCCCAGCACATGCCGTGCGCGCAACGCGACGGGCATCGTCGTGAGCCTCGGCGGCTTCCTTTCCAGCGCCTACGTCCCCCTCAAGATATCGGTGTGCTCCAGACTGGCCAGCACCACGACCCGACTGATCGCTCCGGGCACCACCGGCAACTGACTGAGGCCGTGAGAGGCACTGTTGCGCTCACTACTTGAGGCGCGCCGCGCGCGTGTTGATGTGCGACTGCGCGTCACGCGTGGTGTTGAGCGTACCGTCGACCGTCCAGTATCGCTGGCCCGCCACCAAGAGCTCCTCCGCGGGGAACTTGGTGATGACCTCACATCCCGTAGCGGTCACGACGAGTTCTTCCTCGATGCGTGCCGCACCCCAACCGTCCGCCGCGGGCCAGTACGTCTCGAGGGCGAACACCATTCCTTCTTCGAGGACTTCTGGGTGGTCGAAGGACACCAATCGTGAGAAGATGGGCTTCTCCCAGATGGATAGTCCGATCCCGTGGCCGTACTGCAGTGCGAAGGCCGCCATTTCGTCGGGGAAGCCGAACTCCTGGGCCTTGGGCCACACGGACACGATGTCGGCCGTGGTGGCACCGGGCTTCACGAGATCGATCGCGTTGTCCATGAGTTCACGGCACTTGTTGTAGGCATCGCGCTGGGCCACCGACGCCGATCCAACGGCGAAGGTCCGGTAATAGCACGTCCGGTAGCCGTTGAACGAGTGCAGGATGTCGAAGAACGCCGGGTCGCCGGGTCGCAGGAGGCGATCGGTGAACACGTGCGGGTGCGGCGAACAGCGTTCACCCGAAATGGCGTTCACTCCCTCGACGTGTTCGCTGCCTAGGTCGTAGAGGGTCTTGGACACGAGACCGACGCATTCGTTCTCGCGCACGCCCGGACGCAGGAATCCGTACAGCTCGTCGTACGCGGCGTCCACCATGGATGCGGCCGTCGTCAGCAATGAGACCTCGTCAACGGTCTTGATCCGGCGCGCTTCGAGGAAGACCTGCTGGCCGTC
>Ga0307377_10007111_pt1 | contig 11605 bp, 13 predicted proteins | sample TR3MG_FD_202535 | JGI IMG/M metagenome (GOLD analysis project Ga0307377, IMG submission 202535) | Soil microbial communities from Risofladan, Vaasa, Finland - TR-3 | ecosystem: Environmental > Terrestrial > Soil > Coastal area > Acid sulfate soil | place: Finland: Risofladan, Vaasa | collected...
TAAAACAATATTTTCCACTCCACGCACATAGCGATAATTCGTTGTTGGACGGGCTAAACAAGCCAAGCGACATTGTCAAACGCTGTAAGGCAATTGGCGTATCAGGGTCAGCACTGACGGACCATGGCAATATTTCCGGGGCTATGCAATTCAATAACACACTTCAGAAACATGATTTAAAACCAATTATAGGCGTAGAATTTTACGTATGTCATGAATCTCCAGAGCAAAAACAAAATCGTAAGCTAACTCATATGTGCATTTTAGCTAAAAATCTACAGGGGTGGAAACAGTTAATTGGCCTAACATCGGAAGCTAATAAGCCAGAAAATTTTTATTACAAACCTAGACTAGATTATGATAGAATATGTCATTTTGTACAAGGTGACCTCATTGCATTTAGTGGACATCTTGGGTCGTGTTTGGCAGACTGTATAGTAGATACTTCCTCTGCTTATCTTGATTCTAGATCTCTTAAATCTGATCATATGAGTAATGCTGTTAGCTTAGCATACCAACTACAAGACATGTTTGGTATTGATAATTTTTTTATAGAAATACAGTTAATAGATTCACAACATATGAAAATTATGCCAATATTAGCTGATATATTACGTAAAGTTAGCAAGGAAACAGGTATCCCATGTATTGCTACGCCAGACGCCCATTATGCTAACAAGGAGGATGCTATAGACCAACGTGTGTTGTTGTGTAATGCTCTTGATACCACATTGGCTGAAGTACAACGTAAAATAGTAAATAATGAAGATGTGGCCTTGGGTGCATTTTTCCGATCCAACAACTATCATATTCCTACTTATGAGGAAATGTTAGAGTGTGGAAATACTGAGGAAGAATTAGAGAATACGTTGAGTGTTGCCGATATGTGTGAGACTTATGATTTGTCGTCACGTCCTAGATTGCCTAAATTTACTTGTCCCAATAATTTAACTTCTTCTGCATATTTACGTCAACTATGTAATGAAGGTATTATAAAAAGATGGCCGAAAATCAAACAAGTTATAGAAAAATTTCCAGAATATACAAGGGAAACTTATAGAGAGAGACTTGAACATGAACTGGAAGTGTTAGATGAAGCTGAGCTTGCAGATTACTTTTTGATAGTTCATGATATTGTGAGATTTGCACTTGATGATGGACAAATCTGTGGGGCAGGACGAGGTTCAGCAAGTGGCTCCTTAGTCCTTTATTTAATTAACGTCACACACATTGATCCCGTTGAATACGGATTGTTGTTCTCAAGATTTTACAATAGAGGTAGAAACACTAAAGATAGAGTGTCACTACCAGACGTTGATATGGATTTTGAGATTAAAAAACGTGGACGTATCATAGAATATATTAAGGATGGGTTCGGACATGATCGAGTAGCTCAAATGATTACTTTTAACAAGATGAAAGGTCGTTCCGCCATAAAAGACGTCTTGCGTGTACGAGGAGCATGTGATTTTACTACAATGAATAAAATTACGGCTTCCATCCCGGATGAGGCTGAAATTTCTGATCAGCTACAAATAATGAAGGAAGAGGATAAAAAATCGGGAGGAGATGGGAAAGCTTCAATTATTCAATGGGCTCTTGAGAATCACGCAGATGATTTACGTGAATATGCATATATTGATGAAACCGGAAATATCCAAGGAGAATTTGGAAAAATATTTGCACAAGCAATTCGTTTAGAAAATACTAAGCGATCACAAGGAAAACACGCTGCCGGAGTTATAATCTCATCAGAACCATTAGCAGAAGTTTGTCCTATGGTATATGATAAAAATACTGAAGAAATGATTTGTGGAATGGAGATGAATGATTTGGAATCGATGGGACATGTAAAAGTGGACGTCCTGGGAATAGGTATGCTCGATAAAATACATGGGGTAATTGATTTATTATATTGTGGGGAATTTAAAGAATGAACATGATTCCAATTTACCAACCCTGGATAACAGACATAGAAAAAGATTGCGTAAATGACGCACTCAACAGCGGCTGGGTTTCATCGGCCGGAGAATACATAAATGCCCTTGAAAGTATATTCGCCCACTATGTAGGAGCAGAATATGCTGTCGCCACCAACAGTGGAACCTCAGCCCTTCATCTCTCCCTATTAGCAGCGGGAGTAGGACCAAATCATAAAGTGGCCGTTCCAGACCTAACTTTTGTAGCCACAGCCAACGCCGTAAAATATTGCGGAGCGGAAGTCATTTTGTGCGATGTTGACCCACACACATGGAATATGGAGATACACAACTTCCCTGCTAATATTGATGTGGTAATCCCAGTTCATTTATTTGGAAATCCAGTTGTAACCGAGGGTGTGGGAGTACCAGTCATAGAGGACGCTTGTGAGGCAATAGGTGCCACAATTGATGGAAAGCATGTGGGCCACTCTAGTTTGATGGCGTGTTATAGCTTTTTCGCCAATAAAACTATAACAACAGGTGAGGGAGGGATGATTACAACTAATTCTGCGGAGCTATATAAAAAATTAATACATCTGAGGGGTCATGCTCAAACCCAACAATATTATCATGATGCTGTCGGTTACAATTATAGAATGACTAACTTGCAAGCCGCACTTGGTTACGCCCAAATGACACGACTATCAGAAATACAACACGCAAAGCAGAGGGTATTCAACACATATAGGAATGAATTGTCCAAATCTTGTTTAGAAGGAGTTGTCAATAAAGGATGTACTCGTGGAAACTGGATATTTGCCGTATATTTACATAACTGTGATAAAATTGCACAAAAACTACATGTCGCAGGCTATGAAACTCGTGTGATGTTTAAACCACTACATACTATGCCGATGTATAAAACAGAATATAGGACTTTTGAATATTCTACTCGGTTATCTGAACACATATTAATGTTACCATCATATCCAGAGTTATCAAACGAACATATATATAAAATATGTAATGTAATTAAACAAAGTGGAATGTAATAATTAAGCAAGAAGGATGTAATGAAAAGTAATAAATCACTTCATGTTCTGTGTAATCATTGTATTGTCTATTGTTATTTAGTGGCAGATTTACCACACATTGGACATATCTTACATCTACAAAAGGCAAGAGAACAGGGTGATTATGTTATAGCCGGTATATTAACTAATGAGGCCACACAAGAAAGAAAACCCGAACCAATTATGGATTATGAAGAACGGGCCTTTATAATGCGTGCCATACGATATATAGATGAAGTGGTTCCTCAAACAACATATTCTCCAATTCCTAATATTTTAAGAATAAAACCAGATATAGTTATGGAATCTACATCACATAAAAAAGAAGATATAGAGGAAATAACTCGTATAGTAGAGAATTATGGAGGTAAAGTAGTCGTAAATCCATATTATGAGAAGCAATCAACTACAAATATTAAAAATAAAATTAGGTCTATTTATGAATAAACAAAAAGTATTACTATTATTACCAATGAAAACAGCGACAACTACCATACATCATGTGTTACATAAAAGTAATGCATTATTTTTATCACCACAACAAGCAAGAGAACTTAGACATGGTTTGCCACACAGAATTGCAAATCTTCATGGAGAAGATATATTTCAACAGGCACTAGTGGCATTGTTTGTAAGAAATCCATATGATCGCATGGTTTCATGTTATGAGTTTACAAATGCAACACGTAGAAAAAATAAAACACCAGAATTTTCAACATTTGAGTTATTTTGTAAGCAATATTCGGGTTTTAAAACGTATGCAATGAGTAGTTATTTAACTTTGACGGATAAGTCTGGTGCGAATATAGCAATTGTTGATTTTATTGGTAGATTTGAAAATTTAACTACAGATATAAAAAAATTATTAAAATTACTTGGCTTGAATGATCAAGTTGATATACCACACTTACAAAAGAGAGAGGTGTCATATCGCCCATATCAAGAATACTATACTAAGGAATTACAAGATTTTGTTTATAATAAATTAATATCTGATTTTCAAATATTTAATTATCCATATGAAATGTCTATTACAACAGAGGCATAAATGCCAATTCATCATATTCATAAGACAAATACACAAAATACAGAAGATCTACATATAACGAAGTTAAGAGAATGTCTACTACATCTATTAACTGTACTTAATAAACATGATGTACCCTATTGGTTAGATTTTGGAACACTGTTGGGTTCAATCCGTGAACACAATATTATCCCTTGGGATGCTGATGCAGATATTAGTATACTGAGATCAGATTTTCCTAAAGTGGCTGCAATATTACCAGAAATACTACAGTTAGGGCAATATCCCATGACTGATCGTAAAGTTATGTGGTGTTGCGAAGTCTTTTGGGACGGAACCATAAAACTTTGTATTCATAAATGTACTAAACATATAGATATATACCCATGGGAAATACATGAAGAGGAGGGATTGGCTAAACATCCACGACCATATTTTGGATATCCTACATTTCCACTTCATGAGATTGAGTCGTTTGAGACTATAGATTTTTGTGGTGTTCCAGCCACAATTCCAAGCAATTATAAAGAAAGACTTACGAGATTATATGGAGATGATTATATGACGCCAAAACAAATAACTTATCCGTGGAATAACCAATAATGCCACTACCATATTTACCAGAATGGACAAAATATACTTTTGAATATTTAAAAGATCATTTAGATGATCAAAAAGATATTGATGTGGTAGATATTGGATTTGGTGTTAGCACACATAATTTACGTAGACTTGGTTTTAATCCACTAGTAATTGATCAATGTGTACGTAAAAATAAAGAACAAGTAATATTAAATGATTATACGTGTGATCTATGTCAAACCATACCCATAGAACTTAATAATAAATGTGATGTTATTGTATGTTGTAATGTATTAGAACATGTAGTTCACCCATTTAAAATAATGGTAAACTTATCTTCCTTGCTTAAACCCAGTGGTAGAATTATCTTAATGGTTCCATCTATCGGTCTTGTTTATCATAATATGCCATTACGATGTGGTGATTATTGGAGATATTTACCTGGCTCAATAGAGTTATTAATTCAAGACACATCATTACACATGGAGCATCAAGCTTGGTGTAAACATCCAGAACAATCGCAATCGTTTTTGGGTGGCATAGCCACATTACGCAAAGGAGACAAACAGTGAACATAGTTGCTATCACTCCATTAAAAATCAATAGTCAAAGATGTCCAAATAAAAATTTTCAAGTGTTGGGTGATAAACTGTTGTATCAGTGGGCACTTGACACCATTTTGCAATTAAATATTCCCACATACATATATGGTGATACAAAAACACACAAAGAAGTATATAGTAAGTATGGGCCAAGTGTAAAATATATAGATGAAGGCACTACACCAAAAGGACAGGATGGTAATGCTCTTTTTAAAAGTATGGTTAAAGCAGTAACCACACAGGCATACAATCATATTGATTACTGTCTTATTTTCAATTGTACTGCACCATTTGTTAAATTAGATACTTATGAATACATGCTTGAAATAATCCACAATAATTATTCAAAAAATATGCCGTTTTACGATTCAGCATGTACAGTAAACGAATTACGTGGTAGATTATGGAATGTACATGGGCAAGCCATTAATCATCCACCAAACACATGTCCCCGCACACAAGAGCAGGAACCAATTTTAATGGAATCTGAAGCTTGTTGGTTAATTACCCCAGAAATGATTATAACTCACAATAGGCGTGTGGGGTTCATCCCCAAGTTTGTTCCAGTAACGCCACTAGAAGCAGTCGATATTAATTATCCTCAAGACATGGAGTTTGCACGACAATGTCTAGAAAAAGAATAGTTGTAGTTGGTAATGGTGGAATTAATGTTGAAACTAAAGAGGGATCTTTAAAGCGTGATGTATCAGAAATTGTTGATAGTGCAGATGAAGTTGTGCGATTTCAAGGTTGTCTAACATATGATAGTAATATGGTTGGCAAAAAAACCACCATGTTTGTTATGAGAGATATTTTTGATCCAAATACTACCCACATACTTAACCAAGATTCATATATACCAAAAGAAGTCACTCAACAATGTCAACAGTTGTATATAGCAATTTCTGGAGCACATATGTATGGAATACCCGAATATTATCAAAGGGACTGGGCAAATGTTTCTCTAAATTGTAAGGGTAGACCATTAATTCCCATAACACACCTAGCCTTTTATCAACAGTTAACTAATCTAGAAGGTTACTACACTAGATATCCAGCATTACGAAATAAACCAGTTCATTATATTCATCAACATGACACTAATAAATTTTTGAAGCATAACGGTGTTGGTCATTATACAGTGGATAAAGTACAGTATGACTTAATTGCATCTTGCGGATTAATCTTTTTATATTATCTAGTTTACTATTCACAATATGTATTTAATGCAGATATAGAGTTAGTGGGGTTTACATGGAATAATCCTGGTCATTCATACCCTACAGAACGTGTAATAATTGAACGTTGGCAAGAAGAGGGATTAATTACCACTATACATATGGATGATAAATAATGAAAAATACTGCCGAGCAAGAATGTGTTATAATACAACAAAGCAAAAGATTTACTGGAATTGTATATTTAGATCTAAATGATTATTATGAATATTGCTTAAAAGAAACTATTAATGGATTATGGCTAGAATTTGGCGTATATCAAGGGGATACAATAAAGATACTTTCTCAATTATCACCCCCAGATACTAAAATATATGGCTTTGATTCTTTTGAAGGGCTTCCAGAAGAGTGGCACATAGGAGTTGATAACACATTCAGAAAGGGTAAATTTGCATGTAGTATTCCACGCTTTGAAAACACAAATATACAATTAGTTGTTGGTTGGTTTGAAGACACACTACCAAAATTTACTGAACAACATCCAGAACAATGTGCCGTTATACATATAGATAGTGACATATACTCTTCTGCTAAAACAATTTTTAACAATTTACGAGATAGAATAGTCCCTGGCACCATCATATTGTTTGATGAATTAGCAGGAAATGAGATATATCCATATGATTTATATGCTGAGGGCGAGATGAAGGCATGGCTAGAAGAAGATTTTAAATATGAGTACTTGGCGTGGACACATGGCCCACAAGTTGGGGTGAGAATATTATGAGTATGAAATTGTTATATGTGTCATGTGGACATCCATTATTAGAGGCGGATGATTGCCTAACATGGAATAAATTAGGATTAGATTGGTTTTCTACTGGTTATTATATGGATCAGGAAAAACCAGGAGTATTACCTAGAATACCACATAAAATCAATACATATCTAATTGAAGAATTACAAAAATGTACTGGATCTGTTGATGAATTATCATCTAGTGATATATTATCTAAAAGATACCAACAGTATACTTCTATACAACATAATGTTAAAAATCAGATAAGATTTACAACTGAATTTTTTACAAATTTTGATATAGTAATATTTAATTATGATGTTTGGAATATTATGAATAATCTACGAGCAATGGATGAATCAGGAATTCGTGTTGTTTTAAAACTATTTGGTCTACACCCAAGAAAATGGGAACGGGAGATATTGGATGTACGTAAGAGTAAAAATGTATGTGTGGTACGAACATCTGATAATGAACATTTACGATTGCTTGATGTAAATATTAAATTTGGTGGTTATGACGCAATCATTAAACAATCAATAATTCCAAATAAACATATTATGAGTGGGTGGAATGGGCATAAACTTCAAACGTTAACAATGGTTAATAATTTTAATGCAAAGATTGACAATATACAACAAAGACGTAAATATTATTGTGATATATATAGTATGATCAATGATTATTATCCCATGTTATTGTATGGTGCCGGAAATGATGATGAACCATTGGCTGGCAAGTTCATTACAGAATTTCAAAAACGTAAGTTACTACGTGATAGTAGGGTATGTTTATGTGTTGGTACTCCAAATGCAAATATTACTTATTCCTTCATTGAAGCATTTGTTATGGGTACTCCGATTGTTGCTTTTAGTAAAAAATTATGGCAAGGTGAACCATATGAAATTGATCAAATTATAGATCATGGGATAAATGGCTTTATTGTCAAATCACCACAAGAGGCAGCCTACTATATTACACAACTTATGGAGGATGATGAATTAGCACAGACAATTTCCACCAATGCTAGAAAAAAAGCAATATCTATTTTTGGTCGTGATGTGATTGCACAAAAATGGAAAGCAATATTAAATGATGAAACACTAGGTAAACAAAAACAAAGACCAAATAAAAAAAATAGACAACGTAATATACAAAAAATTAGATAGGAGATAAACGAATAATGCACACAAAATATCCCAATCAACACACAACCACTACTCTACACGCCAACATCATACATGATTTTGTTAGAGATCCAGTTAACTCTTACTTTGTGGAAACTGGAACTAATTTAGGTGCGGGTGTAGATCTAGCATTACAATTAGATTTTCGTAGTGTTATCTCTATAGAAAAAGACCAGACATTTTTTGAACAGGCTTCCGCAAAATTTAAAGATAATACAAGAGTACGTCTTCATTTAGGTGACTCACGTAATATTATGCCAACAATTTGTCAAGAAGCTTGCCTTCCATGTTTTTTTTGGTTAGATGCTCATTACACAGACGATACAGAGTCTCCATTATTCCATGATTTATCCTCTATAGTAAAAAGAAATTATCCACATGATATTATTGCTATTGATGATATAAGACTGGTTAGAGAGAGGGCACAGTGGGGGGCAAAAATTACAATCGGAGATATAACAGACATAATCGGTAAAAAATATCATATACTTTATACTGATTCACGTAGGAATCAAAACGATATACTAATAGGATTGAGGAAGAATTAATGAGGTTACTTTATGTTTCTCACGGTCATCCACTACAAGAGGCTGACGATTGCTTAATGTGGGACAAATTAGGTATTGACTGGTTTTCAACTGGGCATTATATAGATAGTGAAAAACCAGGTATATTACCAAGGATACCGCATAAAATTAGACATGATCTCATTGAAGAGTTACAACGAGGAGTATGTCAACTAGATCAAAATTCATCTGGCCCAACCATAATAAGAAGGCATCAACAATTTGCATCAAACACAAATGTCAAAAATGTATTTAAATTCACAACAGAATTTCTTACAAACTTTGATATTGTATTATTCAACCATGATGTTGGTAATATATTGTCAAACTTACGAGCCATAGATGAATCAAAAGTACGTGTAATGCTTAAGCTCTTTGGTATGCATCCCGTACGATTTGAAAAAGAAATATATGATTTACGTACAAAAAAGGGAGTTTATATTATACGTAATTCATCAGTAGAGCATATGAGGATACCAGAAAAATCAGATATGGAATTTGGAGGATGCGACATAGTTATTAGGGGGTCAATAGTTCCAGACGAACACACCGTGAGTGGGTGGATTGGCAATAAAAAACAGGTGATCACATTATCAAATAGTATGAATCACCATCCTAATATACGGCGTAGATATTATTGTGAAATCTATGATAGGATTAATAAAAGGTATCCGATGATTTTACATGGTTCAGATAATGATAATGAGCCATTATCGGGTGGATTTATTTCAGAAAAAGCAAAAATCAAATTACTGAAGGAAAGCAGGGTATCTCTCTGTATTGGCACACCAGGTTCCAACAATACATATTCTATGGTAGAAGCTTGGGTAATGGGAATACCGGTTGTGGCTTTTAGCAAGGAAATGTGGCAGTCTCCAGCTTACGAAGTAGACCAATTGATAGATCATGAGAAAAATGGCTTTATTGCCAATTCTCCAATTGAGGCTTCGGCCTATATTACACAACTAATGGAAGATGAGGAACTTGCCCAAATTATTTCTAAAAATGCTAGGGAAAAAGCAGTTAGTATTTATGGGCGAGATGTGTTGGTAAAATTATGGAAACAAGTTTTAGATGATAATACGTGTGGTCGTATAAATATTACTAAGAAAAAACACAGGAAATGTACTGTACAAGCAAGGATTCAAAAATGAACAAATGTATTTTAATGGTTGGTGGAGGAAGACGAGTAGGATTAGCATCCCGTTTCATTACTGCTGGATATGACGTACTAGCTTACGAATATGATACTAAGTGTCCACTTTCCCAAGTGCCATATTGTAAAGTTATACAGGGTAAAAAGTGGGACGATATTACTATTGCCAATGATTTATTAGAACTTATACATGATCATGATATTAGAATGATTATTCCACTAATGGATGAGGCGGTTCATATAGTATCTCTCTTAGACGTTCCACAGGCAGTTTGTAGTTCAACACATGCATCCCTTACCTGCTTAGATAAGAAGAAGTTTGAAGAGTTTATGTTATTAGAATTTCCAGAGTTATACCCGATAGGAGAAGATTCTGATACTTATATGATTAAACCTAGATTTGGATTTGGATCTAGGGGAATTAGAGAAGTTCACGGGAACAGTTATTGTGATCCTTACGCTGAAATATTACAAAGATATATAGAGGGTACAGAATATACTGTAGACGCCTATTTTAATAAGCAAGGGAAGATGGTGGATGCAGTTCCGCGAATTCGTACTCGCGTAGCCGGCGGGGAAGTAATTGAAAGTACCACCGTTATTAAACCTAAGCTCAACCAATTTACAAGGGAGGTTGGAGAAGAACTGGGATTAATTGGTCCTATCTGTGCACAGTATATAGTAGATAATGAAAATAGAGTTTATATTATTGAAATTAACGCCAGATTTGGTGGAGGAACAGTATTAAGTATGGAGGCTGGACTTCCAATTATTCCCTTACTTCACTACGAATATGATGCTGGTAAAACAGTTAATTATAGAGTTGGTAGTTGGAAGAATGGACTAACTATGAAGCGAGTATTAAAAGATTTCTTTTTTGAGAACTAAAGTAAATGAAAAAAATAGGAATTGATATTGATGGAGTGTTGTGTCCAGAAGTGGCATATCATGACAAACCTACCGTAGAAACATATGCATTTGTAGTTGAACAGATTAACATTTTATACAATAGTGGTCATAAGATCATATTTTATACTGCTCGTGGTTGGCACGAATATGATTATACATATGAATGGCTAGTTGATAATGGTTTCCTTTTTCATCAACTAATATGTGGTAAGCCAATATTTGACATAGTGTGTGATGATATATCTTGTAAAAACATTAAGGAATTATATAAGGAACTAACTAAAAATGATCAACAATAGACATTTCTGCGTATTTGATTTTGAAACTGGTGGCAAAGACCCACAAACTTGTGAAATACTACAAATTGGCTCAACAATAGTTAATAAAAATAACTTAACCACTGTAGATGAATTTGCCTCACTAGTTCAACCACGCAATTTTGACGCTTTAGAGGACAAAGCATTAGAAGTCAATGGACTTACGAGAGAACAACTTAGAGAGGCTCCACTCCCCGAAGTTATATTCCCAGCTTGGGCCAAATGGATTCAACAACACAATACTAAGGCAGATAAGAGTTCGTGGGGAGCACCCATTCCTACCGGGT
>Ga0307377_10007112_pt1 | contig 11605 bp, 14 predicted proteins | sample TR3MG_FD_202535 | JGI IMG/M metagenome (GOLD analysis project Ga0307377, IMG submission 202535) | Soil microbial communities from Risofladan, Vaasa, Finland - TR-3 | ecosystem: Environmental > Terrestrial > Soil > Coastal area > Acid sulfate soil | place: Finland: Risofladan, Vaasa | collected...
TGGTTAAAAATTTTAATTTTGAAATTTCTGATGAAAAACTCCCAAGTAGACCATATTCTTTTCCAAACATTCTAATAAGAATACTAGTAAAATAACTTGCAATTGGAGATGAATATTTATCACTAACTTTAAACTTACCAGAAACTAAATCTGAAAATACAATAGAATATACCATAAGAGCATATAAATTTTGTGCTCCTGGTTTTGTGCCTTCAATATCTTTTATACTAAATGGACTTAAGTTAATAACTTGTCCTTTGTTTGGTTTATTATATGAAACAGATAAGCTATATTCAGGAAGTGTTACAACATATATACTTTTTCTTGCTTCAATCCCGCTGATTAAATCAAAGATTGCATCCTTTGTATAGTGACTGATTTTATTCTTCATCAGTTCTAAAACGACGAATATCTTACGTGGCCCATTCTCAATCTCAAGACTTTTCAGTGTAGAGGATGGAAGATTTAATATATTATCTACTCCTTTAAGGAGATCAAACTTTTCTTTTACGATCATTACCAATTAACCTCAATGAGTGTATTTGGATCCTGAATTGGAAATTTGTCTTTTAACATTTCAACAACCGCAGAAAATGATGGTACTAAAACATATTGTAAATCAAATGCTTCTAATGACGGAACTGTATTTACATACATTAACATCTGTGCTAATGCTACAGTCCCATACTCATCGAAGCTCAAATAATCTGGGCGCATTAGATACTGTCTTTCAAACTCTCTTTGTTCTGAATGTTTAAGAAGATAATATAAATGTTGATCGAAAGTTTCTAATGTGGGTGCGGGAAATGTAAACAACTTATTTTCAGTTCGATATCTATTACCTGAGTAATTAATATCAATTGCTAATCTCGAACGTTGTCTGCTTTCTTGGACTATCGTTGTTGACATTAGTCAATTACCTTTTTACGCATCTTTTTTGCTTCAATATATATTTTAATTGTCATGCCTGTTAGAAATATAAATGCCGCTACAGCTACAAAAATCAAACCACTTATAGCAAGAAGAGGAGCTAAAACAACAGTTGCGCTCATAAAGAATTGAATAATAAAGGCAAGTAGTATAAAAGAAAGCCCTCCAGCTCCCATTGCATTTCCAACTTTAAATAGAATTTTGTCAAATTGTTCAAGCGAATCATTGACTTTTTCTGTTATTTCTGGATCTTTCGATTCATTTTTAACAACTCTTAATGACACCAGTGTCGCAATCAAAACATCTTTAATTTTACTTTCGCCTTTTATTTTTTTTGATACTATTATTTCACTATTCTTATATTCAACTGGAAACTTTTTTCTCAATAATGTTTTTAATGAGTCAACAGAAACATCGGGTAAAGTGTCAAATATCTGATTAACTTTTAAAATATTTCCGGATGCCGCTGCACCGCTTATTTGTTGAGATTTACTTTTTATTTTTGAAAGATTAATATCTTCAAGAATATTAATTACAGTTAAATGTTCATTTAACATATCAAAACGAGTCATTTTTATTTACTCCGCTATATCTTTTTTATTCTTTTCATAAAGAATTTAATAGTTGCAAAAACAATTCCAATCATCATCATGATCATAGCAACTTTTCTTGCACCTTTTAAAATTTCCCTTGCAGATGGTATCCACCAAAACATAAATAACATTAAAAAAGAAGCTACCCAAATTTTAAATCCTTTTGTTGCTAATTTACCAGGATTATTCCATACTGAGCTAAACAATTTATCTAGTTTGGTTGTTAATTTATTTCTTAATGATGGGTCTTTTGCACCATCTATAGAACTTCTAGTAGAAGCATATAATACTGCTAAACCGTCACCAAGGAAAGAATCCCCCTCACTACCCAATTTTTTCAATGCTTCATTATAATACTTTTTAAACTTGGGGTTGGTCGATGCTTGTTTTTTTAACTCAATCATACTTAGAATAGGAACATTGTTGAGAACATCTGACGCCTGTTTTTCAGAAGGGATTTTAGAAAGTTCTTTGTTATTAACTATATCTTTAGTATTATCTATTAAATCTTCTCGAAGATAAATATAATTTAAGTGTTCTTGTAAGTATGTCATTTATTACATTGCCCCCTCTGCTAATGCAGGATAATCATCTCTGCCCCATGTACAATTAGTTTCATTTGTGGCTAACCTTGACTCAATTCTTTCAAGATCTAATTCATCTAAATATTTAGAATATTCTCTAATAAAATAGGTATAGTCGCCCTTTACAAAATCAATGGGAATAGTAAGCCTTCCATTATGGAATTTTTCATGTATGCTCTTTAATAAAGTAACATACCCAATTTTATTTTTAAAGTGGAGTTCAATTGCTTCTTGGCAAATATCAAATGTACAAAATTCTTTTTCTGTTTCAATACATTGATTTACCAATGCACTTACTAATGCAAATAATGATGGAACATGGTGATGAACTTCAATTGTTACTTCATCCATCCTTTCATGTGTTATCATACATTCATTTATTTGAAGGACATCAACAATATAGTTTCTCCATAATTTATATTCAACACATCTTCTAATTGTCATCTCACAATTTTTAACAAATTTTTTATAATCTGACTCATTCTCAAAGTTTCTTATTCTTAGTGAAAGTCTAAACGGAAAAGCATCACTATATAACTCCAAACTTTCGACATTTGAGTCTACTGTAATTGTATTTAAATCAACCATTTTTATTCCCTCAATGTTGAGTATTTTTCTAATTTTGCAAGTGTTATAGAATCTGAAAATAATTTCTTTCTTGTTGTGCTGCTTTTTCTAAAAAATGGTCCTGCTGATCTTGCAGCATCTTCTATATCTTTATAAACTTGGGCATGTTCTTTACCAAGAGATGCAAAAATAAAGGAATAAGGAATTGTTGAACATATCCCACCAAACTGTTTCATACAGAATGTTGCTTGTTTATTTACATCATCTGTTACAATCAAGGATGCCCAACCAAGTTTGTGGAGTTTTTGTACTGCTTGTGGAGAAGTAAATATATCATCCTTTTCAAGGTCCAATTGTGAAAAACATACAAAGGCATTCTTACCATATTGGCTTGTTGCCCATACAATATCTGCCTGTGCATTTCCTGATATTGCTTTATCTTTAAATCCAGGAATCTTCAACCCTCTCAATGCTCTAAAAACAACTCGCATAACAGTTCTACCCATTTTTTGTGCTAGGTAGTCCATTTTTTTAAGTTCTTTATCTTGCATTAACAGTCCTACCATTCCAGTGGTTGATTTTACTTTGAATGGTACAACTTTAACCCCTATTAGTTTTGCTCCAAGGCCAGTGGTAACTTGCACCCATGTTGGTTCCAAAGACACAGTATCATATTTTGGCATTTCAAAGCCTGTAATAGTAGAGGTTTTAGTCAGATCTTTGATGGCTGATTTCCCAGCTGCTTTTGTACCTTTCTCAACATCTTGCCCTGTAGTCGTCGTCTTTTGAGGTTGCACTTTAAGATAAGTCTTTGGTTGCTCTGTTAATTCAAATTTTTTTCCTTTCATTCTGAATGTGGGCAAATACTCACCTGCTTCATCTCCAACTTTTTTTGCTAGAGCTGCAACTGCAAGACCAGCACCAACGGTTACTATTCCTTTCGCCGCATTTTGTACAATATGGGAAAGGTTTGAATTTACATGTTTCAATATATCATCTGTATTATAAATTAGAATATATTTTTCAATGGCTTTTATTAAACCAGGTAATATAGTCGGGTTAACACTTTCTGAAGTTAACATTGGGTATACTAAAATCATTTTAACTATCTCCTATAAGAGAAATTTAGCTTCTGTTATTTTTGGTTTTTCTTTTTCTACCTTTTTATCTTTATCCTTTTTCATGAATGGTGGTGAATATTTATCGAAGCCATCGTTTTTACAAAAACTTTTATATGGACACCATTTACACTGATCTTTATTTGCCCCTATTGGATCAGGAACTATATTTTGATCTATGGCAGATAAAAGAATTGGAGCTCTTGTTAAAAAAGATTCAGCTATTTGCATATCAACTTTAATATCAAATGCCTGAATTGTTTTTAAGTCTCTCAGAACATAAATAATTGTAATATTTTCAATCTCATAATCATATTCTGTTATTAAAATATAAGCATAAATCAATCCTTGAAAAACATGTTCTTTAAGGTATGTCCCTTTAAATTTTGCAGGATCGATGCTTTTAATTTCATAAAGAGTTTTTTCTTTTATAGCATCGAGACGCCCCTTTACTTTAAACTTTTCACTAACTACAGTTTTTTCAACTTCTGTAAAGTTATATATATCTTGAAAAATCTCGTGGATAACATTACCAACTTTTTGAATCATATATAAGTAAGCAAATTTGAATTGAGCTTTAATGTCAATCTGGTATCGCTTTCTTACATAATAATTCTGCCGAAGACAAACATATAATTCACTAACTGAAATATAAGGTCTCTCATAACTTTGACGAGTTTTATATTCCTCAATGAGTTTACTTCTCATCATTGATTCAAACTTATTAATATCAAAGCTACTTGATTGATGTGTTTTTCTTATATGAACAGTTGGTAAATCAAGATAATCGTCAATTGTTGCTTCTTCAAGTAGTTTCTTTGTATTTTGAGACGCTAGTTCCAGTTTTGTTGGAGTTTTAATTTTTGGTACAGGAATGGCAGATTTCTTTTTTTCATGTTTATCTAAATAGCGTATAAGTTTCTCATATTCATTTGCAAGTACCATTTATTCTCGCTTTCGGTTAGCATTCTTTTTTTCTTTATTTTGCCATTAATTTTTGAAGCGTAATTTTTTGTTTATCAATATCTGTTTTGAACCACGCCTTTGTTTTAGCATTTCTTTTTTCTATACACGAGCGAGGATCTTTTTTTCCTGAACAAGCAGCAACATTACCTTGAAGTTCAGCTTTTAAATCGTTCAATGCTCCAGCCATACGTTTTTTAATTTTAGCTGCTTTAATTGCTTTCTTTTTTGGATCCATAGCTTCATCAACTATCTCTTCTTCTTCGGGAACGTCAGCTTCTGAATAAAGAATGTCATACGCTGATTCAATTAAATTGTCACGAAGGATCTTGTATGAATCTTCGATAATTGTTCCTTCCCAATCATTTAATTTATCAAAGCTTTTTGCTTCAGCAACAACACGAGCAAGCAGAAGATTATCCACAGCAAGACTGAAAGCTTTTTGTCTTATTTTACCTTCAATTGCTTCAGAAATATCTAAGGTTTTATCTTCCTTAATCTGAACTTTTAATTCTTCTTTAATAGCCGCTCTTGCCTTTGGTGTAGAAACAATTCTTTGAGCATTTTCACGAGCTATTCTAGCAGTGTTTCTAGCACTTTGCATAAGAACTTTTGAACTGACTTGTTCTTTAATTGCTTTTGGTGCATGATCGACAAGTTTCAACATCTCAACAAACACTGATAGTAACGCACCTTTGATTGAAAGATATTCTTCTTTCAATAAGGGGCAACAACTTTTAGCCTCACTAACTGATTTTCCAAAGAAAACATAATCCAGTGCATAGAAATTTTCCAGCACTCTAATTTTAGATTCTTTTAATAACATTTTAAAATTTCCTCCTAATTAATTATATGAAAACTCAGAGTTTTCATCTTCAAGCACTTCCAGCATAACTCTTCTTGAGTCATCAGGATAATTTGTATTTTTTATCGCTAGACAAAGTACTTTGAGAGCATCAATGGTTCTGCCCCTTTTACCAATAATTTTACCACAATCTGATTGATCAACTTTAACTTGAATGATGATTGCCTTGGTTGATATAGATGCAGTTACTTCGACAATTTCCGGTTTGTCAACGACCGCTTTTGTAGTTTTCTCAACATAATCTTTTAATAAAACCGACATGTCGCCCATTTTCAATTCTCCCTTTCAGTATATTTCATTATACGTATCTCTTTATTTTTTGTTCTAAAACTTATAAAGCATTGGTTTAGACCTCAGGGTTAAATTTCTCAATTATTTCTGTATTTATAGCTTCTTTGACTGCTGCGTCATATGCGATTTTAAATGCATCATCTGTATTATAAAGTTCCGGAGCATCTTTAGTTCTAAACTTCTTTTCTGGTAATGAAACGAGATAGTTCCACGCTCCACTATTTAGACGTTTGGTTTCTTTTAAGAAGTTATAATTAGTCCAAAAATTTGAAAACCCACTTGTGAATGAACCAACAATTGGAACTTCAATGTTTGGGGGAAATAGTTTATTCTTCACACATTTAATTTTAACAATAACACCTTCAAATCCGTATTTGGCAGAATCCTCTGCAGTTCCGGCTGAGATTGCTGATTTAACTTTCATTTCAACCAATTGAAATGCATTGAATTTTAGAATGTTTCCACCTGGCATATCTTTTGAAGCGGACATGAATTTCAAATCTTTTGGTGGAGCAAACTGACCAATATTAATAACATCTCTCAATTGATTTACTGCCAAGAAACAGATATTATGCTGAGCACATTTTGCCACATATTTAGGTATAAGGATTGATAACAATCTTGCTTTATAACCAATTACACTATTGGGATCATCTGTTTCTCTTTCTTTTTGAGATAGAGTATTTGCAATACTATCCCAAACAACTACGGACGGCACATCAAGAATTTTTTTCTCTTTTTTAAATACTGACAACCCTTCAATAAATTTAAATACTTTTTCAACAGTTATATCAGTATAAGGTTTGATCTTTGGATATCTAACTCCAAGATTTGATAATCTAAGTGTTGTAGTTGCTTCCTCGGAATCAAGAAATGATCCAATCAAATTACCTTTATATTGTCGTTGAGCCTGACCAAGAGTTTTGATTGCTAACATTGTTTTACCACTACCTGGCTGCCCAACAATGATATTCAAAGCTCCAACTGCAAACCCTCCACCCAAAATAGCATCTACGAGATCAATACCTGTAGAAATTACCTCTTTTGTCCCAGTATCACATAAGATTTCTGCTTTTGTTTCAAGAAAAGAACTAAATTCAGCATATAATTGTTGTGTCTTATCCGTATCTTCAATTATTTTTTCATCTGAATGATCTTTAATTTTTGTTTTAACTTGAGGGGATTCAGTCATTTTCGGTTGATCTTCTTCATCATCTTTTAATTTCACACTATCAAAAATTTCTTTGGCGGTTTTTACATCAACCACTTCAGTAATTTCATCTTCATTGTCGGTGATTTCGTCTACCATTTACGTTTCCTCCATTACATAGCATTGATTCGTTTTACTTCTTCTGATATTTCATCAGTTGCCGCTTGAGCCTCTGCAACTGATTTTTCTTTCATTTTATTTCTAAGTTTTGCAAAGTCATCTACTTTATCAGCTAATTTTCTTATATCAATAATACTTTCAATATCCTGCTCTTTATCAACAACATTAATTTTTCTTCTTATTTCAATTTCATCTTTTAAACTTTTTTGAATCTCTATTCTCATTTGTAGTAGAGTCTTAAAAAATTCAGTTACTGTTTTCACTTTCTCTTCAAAAAATCTAACATATCTGGTGTCGAGTGAATCAGGTATCAATTTATCAATTTTTAATTTTAGAACTTCAATGTCGTTTATCATCGACATAACAGAGTCACGATGATTTTTAAATTCTGCAAGAAGTTCAGCTATAATTTCTTCATTTGTTTGCATAATTAGATACCTCTTTTATGGTTTGTTCTCATTATTCCATGATAATTTTCATTTGCCCTGTCTGATCAAGACGATTGCGTGTTCCGCCTTCAACAATACAACCGTTTTTAACATGAGAACAATTGAATCTCATTGTACGTTTATTTTTAGCACCCCAACATTCGTTATTTTTATTATATGGACATACAGAACTATGCGGACATGTTTCACCCGCCTCTAAAATCAATGACATACTTTTTCTCCTATGCAGTATTCTCTGGAATACTATCTGGTTTTTTATAATCTGATAATTTAACTAACTCATAATTAATAATTGCGTTGATAATTATATTCCAAGTTTTCTTTGTGATTGGGCCATCTGGCAGATCGTTACCACGTATCCAATCTTCTCCAGCACGATGTTTTCTTGTGCTAACTTGACAACCAAGATAACTATCATTCTCTCCAAATCTTTCAATGGCAGTTATAAAATATTGATTATTATTTGTATAAAAGCAAAATTTTCTTGTAACCTCTGTTTCTGTATCTTGTCCACTTATCTCTTGAATAAAATTCTTTACATCTCCGGGAAATGCTAATTCTTTTAACCATTGATCAAGCAGTTCCATCTTAGTTGGTTCTCTACCTTCAAATGAGATAACGTTTTCTTTGTCAGTCATATTATCCTCCTTATAATTCACATGATCCAGAAGCACATGAAACATCTCCTTCTTCAAGGCTTTTTTCAATTTTAATATTTGTTTTGAGATGGTTTCGTACTTCATCTTCCGAAATCTTAGTTAAAATTTGTCCTTCTCTTGATCCATCACGATACACAGTTACACCTTTAAGATCGTAAATGTATTCAAGCAACAAAGAACTCAAATCTTCTTCTGTTGTTTCTTTCGGTAAATTAATAGTTTTACTTACTGAAGCATCACAATATTTTTGGCATGCTACTTGCATTTCAAAATGATCTTTTGGTTGAAGATCAAATGAGTCAACAAACCAATCAGGAGTTTCTTCTTCACTTTCAAGAATTTCTTGATATCTTGGATGAATATACATCCTCTCACTAACTCTATCACGACGCATCATCGCTTTAGCAAATAGAGGTTCAATTGCACTTGGTTGATCTGCTAGTAATGAGATTGTTCCTGTTGGAGCAAGAGCCATTAATGTGCAGTTTCTAACTCCATATTTTTTAATGTCCATTCTTAATGAAGCAGGTAGTTTTCGGATGAATGATGCTTTACCATAAGCCATAGAATCAAATTGTGGAAATGCTCCCTTTTCAATTGCTAATTCAACTGATGCTTGATACACAGCATTGCGAATAAACTGCATCAACCCTTCTGTTTCTCTCACTGCTTTTTCTGAACCATATCTAATTTTCTTTGCAAATAAGTATTCAGCAAGTCCTAAAACTCCGATACCAATACGTCTTGATTTATGAGCATTAATATCAATCTCTCTAAGAACATATTTATTAGCTTCAATTACATTATCCAAGAAACGAACTGCTAACTTAATAACAGATTCAAGTTTTTTCCAGTTCGTATTAACATTACCTGTAATGAAATTCGGAAGAACCAATGAGCCAAGATCGCAAACACCATAGGGACCGAGTGTAGTTTCTCCACATGGATTTGTACCAAGGACTGGTTCAAAATAGTATGAATTGTTTTTTGAAAAGTTTGACCAGTTAATTAATCCTGGTTCTGCACAATTAACCATATTACTAACCATCTTATCCCAAATATCTCTTGCTTTAACTGTACCATATGATTTCTGTTTAAATTTGAATGTCCAATCTTTATCACCCTCGACTCTTTCAAGGAATTCATGATTAACCATAACAGAAATATTGAAATGGGTCAAACTTCCAACATCAACTTTTTCTTTAACAAATTGACGAATTTCTTCTGGAGTATCTTTTGATAACCATCGAGTAATATCTGGTTTTAATAATTTTGCATCAATAAAGTTTAATAGTTCAGGATGAGAAACATCAATATGACCAATAGCAGCCGCTCGCCTACTACCACCACTTTCAATCAATCTTGATATAAAATCAGCACCTTCCATGAAACTAACCAGTCCAGATGAATTTCCTCCCTTTCCATGTATGGGATCATTTTGTGGTCTTAGTGGAGAAAAATTTACGCCCACTCCACCCCCCTCACTCCACAGGGTTAGAGCATCTTTATATAGTTGACCAATTTCTTCGATTGAATCTCCAATTGGTAAATGATAACAATTAAACAATGAACCTCTTGGTCTTGAGCTGTTTCTTAAAATTCTTCCGCCCGGAAGAAAATCCATATTGTAGATCATATCAAAAAACGCTTCTTTAATTTTCTCTTTATTGCTTACTTCTGGCATTGATATTGTATTTGCAACTCTTTCAGCGCATCCTTGCCAGTCTTCTCCATTCATATAGTATCTACTTTTGGCAACTGCTAACGCATTTTCAGACATATTAATTTTTTTCATAAAAGGGTGTTCTCCTTAGTAATCAGTAGTGATAGTGAGATGGAACGGGTCTTCTGACTCGTGTCTTTTAGTAAAGAAGTATCCATCGACTTCTGCAACATTCCAACCTGTAAGTTCACATAGTTTTTTGATAGTTAAAACTGTTGCCGCACGAATTTCACATTCTGCTTGTGAGTGTTTTGGGATTAGTTGATTAAAATCAATAGCATCATCTAATTCTTCTTCATAAATAAGACAGCCAAAGTGATGTAACATCTTAGGAATTTGATAATCTGCGGGGACGTGTAGGTTGTGGAGGTCGCTTTCAAACCAACCAAAGCGGCGAAACAATTGGATAAAAAATAATGATGCTCGTTTTAAAAACATGTCAGAAGCGAAACCAGGGAATATTGATATAAGGTTTATCATATGAGGTTCAATTTCAGTATGCTCATTACAAATACCTTCTACAAAGTTCTCTCCTAATTCTACCAACTGACGCAAATGACGCCCCCGCTCTTCAACAAGAGGGAAGCGTCTAATAGCTAATAACTCTATATATCTATTTATACAACCTTCAAAAGCAAAAGTATATTCATCCGATGCTGTTTGTTTTTTATAATTATCTTCATAATCAAAAAATGCATTTTGAAGTAATTCATACATCATCGTGGATGATGCTCCTTCTGGGCGAATATCAAATTTACCATACCAATAACAATAATTAACTGATGCTGCTACTAATTCAAGCAACACCCCCTTATAATCATTTTCAACATCTGGTAATAGAAAAATTGATTTGCCCTGTTTAATCATAACTGTTGATATTTCTTGAATCTTATCATCATTCATAAAAACAAGTTCTGCATTTTTCATAAACTTCTTTGAAATTTCATACACAGAATTCACTAAATTCATACTTTCTCCCTTCGTTTTTGTATTCATTTGTTCCAAAAAATACTAAACTTTTCTCAATTCATTTCACTTTTAATGGTGTTTGACACCAGCTTCGCTTTCCATTTTATCCAATCGAGTGTAATAATCTGGAATTTCTTTGAGATGATCCATAGCAATTTTTCGAGAAACTATAGGCAGCGTTGTATGTTCCATTTCAACTTTTATACCCATTGCTAACTCATTCGCATCTGGGTTTACATCTTTACCTTTAGATCTACCTTCTGATAAAATTGCACTAAGGATACTATATATTTGTTTTTCAAATTTATGTGGGTCAATATCTTTCGATTCTGCAAACTTATGAACCTGATCATCCTCTGGATATGGATTCTCCAAAAACCATTTAATGATTTCATTTTGAAGTTCATCTTTTCCAGTGTCCTGTTCGACCAATGCTTGTTCAAGAACGATATCCGACATAGATACCTCTTCCATAAGCAATTCTGCACCTTCTTCAACTTTAACTTTTTTTGGTCTTAAATTTATATGTTTTAATGTATCTAAATAATCATTCATTTTAATATA
>Ga0307377_10007113_pt1 | contig 11603 bp, 8 predicted proteins | sample TR3MG_FD_202535 | JGI IMG/M metagenome (GOLD analysis project Ga0307377, IMG submission 202535) | Soil microbial communities from Risofladan, Vaasa, Finland - TR-3 | ecosystem: Environmental > Terrestrial > Soil > Coastal area > Acid sulfate soil | place: Finland: Risofladan, Vaasa | collected...
CGAGCGTTACGATCAGATGAAGCTCGCAATGGGGTAAGCCGCCAAGGGCGGCTCACGGTGTTGTGGGCGCCTTTGAGGCGCTCACAAAATCAGGCCCCCGGCTTTGCCGGGGGTATTTGACTGAGCGGCGTTTCCTTTTCGTGTTATGGACGATGTCGAAAGGACGGTATCAGTGAATTCGGTATGGCGCGGCGAATGCGGGACGATTCAACCGGGAAGGATTCCAGGCATAGCCTGACCGCGGCTGTAGGCGCGACGCGGCGTGCGGCGATGCTCGACAAGCATCGTGCGATTCAATTCCACTAATACGAACAGAGGAGCGGTAATCATGGGTCAGGCAGCTGAAATCGGGGCGGGTGCGTTGCAGCCGGCGATGAATGCGGCGCCCTCGGGTCGCGGGAGTTTCGGCAATCTGCCAGTGTGGGCGCGCTTGGTGGTCGCAATCGGCGCGCTGCTGGCCGTAACCTGGACGATAACCATCGTTCTGACCTACGCGGAGCGGCGCGACGCCACCATCGAGCAGGCGCGCGATTTTGCCGAGAGCACGAACCAGATGGTCACCGCGACCCTGACCGGCATGATGATCACCGGCGTGTCGAAACAGCGCGCCGTGTTCCTCGATCAGGTGCGCGAAACGAACAACATCAAGAACCTGAGAGTCGTTCGGACCGGCAGCGTCATTACCCAGTACGGAGCCGGGGACGCATCGGAGGGCAGCCCGAGCGCGGCAGAGGCCGCGGTCATGAATAGCGGCAAGCCCAGCTTTAGCATAAACGAGAAGAAAGGTTACCTGAGCGCGATCTTCCCCATTCTGAACTCGCACAGTTATCTGGGCAAGGATTGCATGGGCTGCCATCAGGGGGCCGAAGGCGACGTACTCGGCGCAATCAGCATGCAGGTCAGCCTGAAGAAGGCGCAGGCCGAGCTGAGCGGCTTCGCCTGGCGCATTTCGTTGATCGCACTCGGTCTGACCCTGCCTTTGCTGGGCGCGATTTACTACTTCATCCGCCGCTTCGTGCACCGGCCGCTGGGCGGGGAACCGGCGGAAGCGACCGCGGTGGCGAATCGGATCGCCGCGGGTGATCTAGCGCAACCCGTGGCGGTGAGACAGGGCGACAGTCTCAGCCTCATGGCGGCGATGGCGGTGATGCAGCAGAACCTGGCCGGCATTATCGGTCGGATCCACGACACGGCGGGCACGATCAGCGTTGCATCGTCCGAGATTGCCGCAGGCAACGCCGACCTCTCCCAGCGCACCGAGGAGCAGGCCTCGTCGCTGGAGGAGACGGCCTCCTCGATGGAGGAGCTGAGTTCGACGGTGAAGCAGAACGCGGAAAACGCGAGGCAGGCGAATCAGCTCGCCATCGGCGCGAGCGCGGTCGCGCTCAAGGGCGGACAGGTGGTGGGCCAGGTGGTGGGCACGATGAGTTCGATCAACGAATCGTCGAAGAAGATCGTGGACATCATCGGCGTGATCGACGGGATCGCATTCCAGACCAACATCCTGGCCTTGAACGCCGCGGTGGAAGCGGCGCGGGCGGGAGAGCAGGGGCGGGGCTTCGCGGTGGTGGCGAGCGAGGTGAGGAACCTGGCGCAAAGGAGCGCGGCGGCGGCCAAGGAGATCAAGACGCTGATCGGGGACTCGGTGGACAGGGTCGGTGCGGGGACCAAGCTGGTGGACGAAGCGGGGAAGACGATGGAAGAGATCGTGGCCTCGGTGAAGCGGGTGACGGACATCATGAGCGAGATCACGGCGGCGAGCCAGGAGCAGAGCGCGGGGATCGAGCAGGTGAAGCAGGCGATCACGCAGATGGATCAAGTGACGCAGCAGAACGCGGCGCTGGTGGAAGAAGCTGCGGCAGCCGCCGAATCGATGCAGGAGCAGACGCAGTACCTGACGCAGTCTGTGGCCGCATTCAACGTGGGCAAGCCTGCGACGAGTGTCGTCACGACGCGCAGCGGGGAAGCGGCGCAGAAGGCCGAAGCGCCGCGGCGGCCGGCAGCGGAACGGCGCGGGCCGAATCGCGCGCGCAACGTGGCGCGCCTGCCGACGGGGCGGGCGAAGGCGCAGGCCGCGGCTGCGAAGACCAGGATTGCCACCGGTGGCGAAGAGCAGTGGGAAGAATTCTGATCCGCGCATAGCACACCGGGACGCTTGTTTAGACAAGAGCGCAGCAGCCGTCCAAACACAAGCGGGCATTCCGCTGTTGCTCGGGAAATCGGAAATGCAGACAGAAGAACTGATGGGCACGGCTGCGGTGAACCGGCGCGAATTCGAATTCAGCGGCGAGGACTTCGAGCGCATACGCAAGCTCATCTACGACCACGCCGGAATCTCTCTCAGCCCGAGCAAGCGCGAGATGGTCTACAGCCGGCTCGGCCGGCGCCTGCGCGCACTTGGCCTGTCCAATTTCATGGACTATCTGCCGCTGCTGGAGAACGGCGACGCCGCCGAGTGGGAAGCATTCACCAATTCGCTTACGACCAACCTCACCGCGTTCTTTCGCGAGGAGCATCACTTTCCATTGCTGGCGGAGCTGTTGCAGCGGCACAGGGGGACTGGTCGGATCGCGCTGTGGTGCGCGGCGGCGTCGACGGGCGAGGAACCGTACTCGATGGCGATGACGGCGATCGAGGCGTTCGGCACGCTCGCGCCGCCGGTGCGCATTCTCGCCACCGACATCGATACCAGCGTGCTGGCAAAAGCACAGCAGGGCGTCTATGCGATGGAGCGGCTTGAAAAAATGCCGGAGCAGCGCATCCGGCGCTTTTTTCTGCGCGGAAAGGGACAGCATGCGGGGCAGGCGCGGGTGCGCGACGAGTTGCGGGCCCTGATCAGCTATCGTCCGCTCAATCTGCTCGATTCGGGCTGGCCGATCCGCGGGCCGTTCCACGCGATCTTCTGCCGCAATGTGATGATCTATTTCGACAAGGCGACGCAGTACGGGATCCTGAGCAGATTTGTGCCGTTGCTGCACCCGGACGGCCTGCTGTTCGCCGGACATTCGGAGAGCTTTCATCATGCCGCGGACCTGTTCCGCCCGCGCGGAAAGACCGTGTACGAACCTGCCGGCCGCGGTCGCGCGCTCGGCGGCTGAGGGGGAGCTGCGGCATGCTCGCCCCGAATGTCTATTTCGACAATCACTTCGACCTCGAAGCGGCGAAGATCCTGCCGGGGGAGTATTACGTCACCCAGCGCGACATGGTGCTGGTCACTGTGCTCGGTTCCTGCGTAACCGCCTGCATCCGCGACAGGCTTTCCGGCATCGGCGGGATGAACCATTTCATGCTGCCCGACGCGCGTCCCGATCAGGACACTCCGGTGAGCCCGTCGGCGCGCTACGGGGCTTATGCCATGGAGCTCCTGATCAACAGTCTGCTCAACCTGGGCGCGCAGCGATCGCTGCTGGAAGCCAAGGTGTTCGGTGGCGGCAACGTGCTGCCTGGCATGACCACAATGAATATCGGGCAGCGCAACGCCGATTTCGCGCTCCGCTTTCTCGGCATGGAAAAGATTCGCGTCGTCGCGCGCGACCTGATCGATGTGTTTCCGCGCAAAATCTACTATTTCCCCAAAAGCGGGAAGGTCTTGGTGAAGAAGCTGCGCGATATCCATAACGATACGATTTTTCAGCGCGAAATCGAATACAGCGCGCGTCTGGTCAAGGAGGAGGTTGCGGGCGACGTCGAGTTGTTCGGTTGACCGGCGCCAGCGATTGCCACAGTATCCATGACCAAACATCGCTCCCTGTCGATCCGCGTGCGGCTGAGTCTTCTGGCGCTCGCGGTTGTGCTGCCCGCGGCCGGGCTGGTCGCATGGCTCATCGCCGCGGAGGCGCGGGATGCACACGAGATCGTCATCATCGGCTTTGCCGTCCTGCTGTTGGTGCTGGCGTTGGCACATTGGATTGCCGGGACCATCGTCAAGCCGGTGCGCGGTTTGGCTGCCACAGCCGTGAGGATCGCCAAAGGCGATCTCGCCGCGCGCGCGCGCATTGCCGGCCCGGTCGAAGTCGCGTCGGTCGCGCGGCAGTTCAACCGCATGCTCGATGCGCGCGCAGACGCCGAGGAGGCGCTGCGGGCGAGCGAGGAGCGATTGCATGGAATCGTGCATATGGCTGCCGAGGCCATTGTCGTCGTCGACGAGCAGCTCGATATAGTCCTGTTCAATCCCACGGCGGAGGTGATTTTCGGCTGCACTGCGGCCGAGGCCATGGGCAGCAACGTCGAGCGCTTCATCCCGCCGCGCCTGCGCGCGGCCTGGCGCGAGCATATGGCCGCCTTCGTCGCCGGCGGTTCGGGTGTGATCCGCATGGGAGATCACGCGGAAATCTTCGGGCTGCGCGGCAACGGAGAAGAGTTTCCGCTGGAAATCTCGCTCGCCCGGATCAGCCAGCGCGGCAGGCCGCTGTATTCGGCAGTTCTGAACGACGTCAGCGCGCGCCGGCGCGATCAGGCGCGCCTGATTGCGCTCGCCAATTTCGATGCGCTCACCGGGCTGCCCAACCGCGCGGTGTTCCAGCAGCGCCTGCAGCGCTCGTTGGTGCACGCGCAGCGCTTCAATGAGGGGCTGGCGGTGCTGGTTCTGGATCTGGACCGGTTCAAGAACGTCAATGACACGCTCGGCCACGACGCTGGCGACCGCGTGTTGCAGGTGGTGGCGAAGCGCCTGAAAGACAGCTTGCGCGAGGACGACAGCGTAGCGCGCCTGGGCGGGGACGAGTTTGCCGTACTGATCGAGAGAGTCACCGAGATGCGCCTTGTAGGCAGCATCGCGCGCAAGCTGCTGAAAGCGATCGCCGAAGTGATCATGCTCGGCGTCCACGAGTACCAAATCACGGCAAGCATCGGCATCAGCGCCTTTCCGGCGGACGGCAGCGACGCGATTACCTTGCTCAAGAACGCGGATATCGCTATGTATCGCGCCAAGGAACAAGGCAAGAACAATTTGCAGTTCTACGCCGCCGAAATGAACGCGTATTCGATGGCGCGGCTGTCGCTCGAGAGCGGGCTGCGGCATGCGCTCGACCGGGGCGAGTTCCTGTTGCATTACCAGCCCAAAGTCGATATCGCCAGCGGCCGCATCACCGGGATGGAGGCGCTGGTGCGCTGGATGCGGCCGGAAGCCGACCGCAGGGAGTGCACAGCCGACCCTAGAGAGTGCAAAGGCGACCGCAGGGAGTGCACGGCCGACCGCAGGGAGTGCACGGCCGACCGCAGGGAGTGCACGGCCGACCGCAGGGAACGCAAAGCCGACCGCAGGGAGTGCACTGCCCGCATGGTGTCGCCGGCCGAATTCATTCCGCTGGCGGAGGAAACCGGCTTGATCGAACAGATAGGCGCGTGGGTGCTGAAGGCTGCCTGCGAGCGCAATCGCGCCTGGCGGCTCCTGGGCATGCCGCCGCTGCGGGTCGCGGTCAACCTGTCGGCGCGGCAGTTCGTCCAGGCGAATCTGGTGAGCGACGTCGCGCGCGTACTCGACGCGAGCGGCCTCGCCCCGGGCTTGCTCGAACTGGAAATCACCGAGAGCATGGTCATGGACAATCCGGAGCAGGCGATAAAGACGCTGCGCCAGCTGAAGTCGATGGGTATTGCGCTGGCCATCGACGATTTCGGCACGGGATACTCGTCGCTGGGTTATCTCAAGCGCTTTCCCATAGACAATATCAAGATCGACCGCTCCTTCATCAAGGACATTCCGCGCAACAGCGACGACGCGACCATCACCCGCACCATTATCGATATGACCCACAACCTGCGGCTCAAGGCGGTTGCGGAGGGCGTGGAGACCGCGGCGCAACTGGATTTTCTGCGCGAGCACGGCTGCGACGAGATGCAGGGCTATTACTTCAGTCAGCCGCTAGCGGAAGACGCGTTCCTGGCGCTGGTGCAGGGGCAGGAAGCGAAGTCGGCGATCGCGGCATGAGCGGGCAAGCTGCAGACAACCGGAAGGAAACATGAAAAAAATCACTGTCGTTGTAATCGATGATTCCGCGCTGATCCGCAAGCTGCTGTCCGAGATCATCAACAGCCAGCCGGACATGCAGGCGATCGGGGCGGCGCCGGACCCGCTGGTGGCGCGTGAGATGATCCGCTCGCGCAATCCGGACGTGCTGACGCTGGACGTGGAAATGCCGAAAATGGACGGCCTCGATTTCCTCGAGCGGCTGATGCGCCTGCGGCCGATGCCGGTGGTCATGGTCTCCTCGCTTACCGAAAGGGGTTCCGATGCGACGCTGCGCGCCCTCGAACTGGGGGCGATCGATTATGTTTCCAAGCCGAAGATCGACATCGTCCACGGCATCCAGGAATATGCCAACGAAATCGCCGACAAGATTCGTACTGCTGCAGTGGCGCGCCTGCGGCCGCGGCCGCTGCCAGGGGTGCCCCGGATCGCGCACGCACTGTCGGCACTTGGCAACCGCAGCATCTCGACGGAAAAGCTGATCATCGTCGGCGCTTCCACCGGCGGCACCGAAGCGATCAAGGATCTGCTGCTGGACATGCCGCCGGACTGTCCCGGCATCCTTATCACCCAGCACATGCCGGAGCTGTTTACCAAGTCGTTCGCGGCGCGGCTCGACAGCCTGTGCCGCATCAGCGTCAAGGAAGCCGAGCACGGCGAGCGGGTGCTGCCCGGCCATGCCTATGTCGCGCCCGGGCACTCGCATCTGCTGCTGCGGCGCAGCGGCGCCAACTACATGACGCAGTTGAGCGACGCCGTGCCGGTAAACCGGCATCGGCCCTCGGTGGATGTGCTGTTTCGCTCCGCCGCCGAGCATGCCGGCAGGAACGCGGTGGGCGTGATCCTCACCGGAATGGGCAAGGACGGCGCCCTGGGCATGCTCGCGATGAAACAGGCCGGAGCCTACAACTTCGCCCAGGACGAAGCGAGCTGCGTGGTATTCGGCATGCCCAAGGAGGCGATCGTCGCGGGCGCGACCGACGAGGTCCTGCCGCTGTCCGAAATCGCGCCTGCCGTCCTGCGGTGTCTGCATGCGTCCGGGGCGCGGGCAGTCCGTGTCTGAACCGGGGCAGCGATCGTGCGGTGCGGGCGGCGGACTTATCGAACACCTGACAAGCACAGGGGGAGCAGAAAAGCCATGACGGATGAGCAAAGCTTGGCGAACGCACTCCCGAGGGAGCGCCGTGCCCATGCGTCCGAGCTGTCGGGGTGCGAGCCGGCAGTGGAACTGCGCCAGGCGATAGACGCATTGCAACGGGAAAACCAGGAACTGAAGGTTTTGATCGCCGAGCTCGAGCGCGTGGCCGGCACCGACAAACTCACCGGCGCGTGGAACCGGCGCCGTCTTGCGGAAGCCGCCGACGGTGAAATGGAGCGGCTTAAAAGGTATGGCCATCCGCTGTCCGTGCTGGTTCTGGACATCGATTTGTTCAAGCGCGTGAACGACACCTACGGTCACGCAGCGGGCGATCGCTTGCTGGTGGAATTGTCAGGGCGGATTCGATCAGTGCTTCGCAGCACCGACTCTCTTACGCGCTGGGGCGGCGAAGAATTCGTCGTTTTGTGCCCGAACACCGCACTCCCGATGGCGGCCGTCTTCGCCGAACGCTTGCGCGGGGCCATCGCCGGCACGGAGTTTTCAGTGGGCGAAAGCACGACGGTGAGCATCGGCGCGGCCGAGTGTCTTCCGGGGGAAACCTGGGAGCTGTGGTTTCACCGGGCCGATGCCATGCTTCTGCGAGCCAAGGCTTCGGGGCGGAATCAGGTTCGGGTGGCCCCAGAAATTCCAATGAGGGCAGGGGCCACCGAAGAGGACCCGTCGAATTTGGTGCGACTGGTCTGGCGGCGTGCTTACGAATGCGGCCACGAAGTGGTGGACCACGAACACAAGGCGCTGTTCGGCGACGTCAACGATCTGCTTGCCACGATAGTGTCCGGGCGGCCCGTACGCGAGACAGGCGCGATCGCGGACACCTTGATTCGCGATGTCGCGCGGCATTTTCAGGACGAGGAATCGATTATCGCGGCGGCCGGATACCCCCGCGCCGCGAGGCACGCCGCCCTGCACCGCGCTCTCGTTGCTCGCGCGCTCATCCTGGTCGAACGGTTTCGCGCGGGCGAGGCGAATATGGGCGAAATATTCCAGTTCCTTGCTCACGACCTGATTGCTCGGCACATACTCCGCGCAGACCGGGATTTCTTTTCTTATTTGCAGAGGCAGAGCCGGCACGAGGCGGCGCAGCGCTGGCCCGCGCCTGCTCTCCCCGCATAATCGCGAAGGTCCCAATTTATGAACGTTATGAACGCAGGCAGCGACGCACTGGACCGCAACGCCGACCAGATCGTCAAAGAGATCGGTATTCCGCCGTGTCCAGCGATTCTGACAAAATTGCTGCGCGAGACGCGCGCCGATGAACCCGATTTTCGACGCGTCGGGCAACTCGTCGGCGGCGATGTTGCGCTCGCCTCGGCGGTGTTGAAGTTCGCGAATTCGCCGTTCTACGGCTTGCGCACCAAGGCGGCTTCGGTACAGCAAGCGCTGGCGCTGCTCGGACTGAACACGGTGACCAATCTGGTTACGGGACTGCTATTGCGACAGGCGTTCTCCGGAACTGCCAGACCCGGCATGGAAGCCTATTGGAAGGCGTCGATGGCGACTTCGCTGATATCCGCCATGCTGTGCCGCGAAACGCGGCGCGGCGACAGCGGCATCGCCTGCACTTACGGTTTGTTCCGCGACTGCGGCATGCCGGTGATGCTGCAGAAATTTCCCATCTATGCGGATATTTTCGACGGGTCTGCGCTCACGCCCGGCGAGCCGGCGCTTGAAGTGGAAAACGAGCGCTACCCGACGAATCACGCACGCATTGGTGCGCAGCTCGCACGCAGCTGGCATTTGCCGGAGTCGGTATCCTTCGCCATCCTGCACCACCACGACGTGCCGTACCCGGGCGACACTCTCGCACAGACCGAGGCGGGTGCATTGTCATTGATCGCCACCGGGCTCGCCGCAGAGCAACTCTACTGCGCGGCCGTTGGCGCCGCTTGTCCGGAATGGGCACGCGCGGCCGGATGGGCGCTGGCTGAACTCGAGCTGACGCTAGATGAGTTCGATGCGCTGGGGGCTCGGGTCAGAGCATCGATCAACCACCTCTGATCAGAGGGGGCGGAAGGCAAAGGGGCGTGGTTTGGCGTGGTCTTTGGCGGTGTTCGGGGCGGGCGGATTCGAGCTTGGCCCGCGACCGCGCCGCTCGGAGGCGCGGGTCGCGCCGTTTTGGTCATATCTGACACGCTGCAGCGGATCGATGAGTACCGAGTAGGCATGGTTGATCAGTGCCATGCGCGCGGCTGCCTCGGCGTTGCCTGGATTCCTGTCGGGGTGGTATTCCTGAGCAAGGCAGCGATAAGCCGCTCTGATCACGGCCGGGCGCGCCGTCGGACTGACTTCGAGTATTTCGTATAGCAAGGCGCGCAGCATGGCGAATGTCCGCGTTGGTTTTGGCAAAGGATAACCCTATTAAATGAAATTGTAACCCGTTCCTGCACCGCCGGCTTCGCCGGCCCGGCCGCTCCATCTCCCCCCGACCGCGTTCCCAGCACCCGGAAATAGTCACACCGGGGCTTTGCTGGCGCGCGGAACGGAAAAGACGGGGAAAGTACCGTTTATTCGGTGCTTCGATCTGGATTTCGCCGTGAATAATGTGCACAAGGCGGCAGCGCCGCTTTGCGTGCAGGCGTGTGCCTGGCGCGCACTTACCAAGGGACGGTGCATATGAAATCCAGCGCAGACGCATCCCGACTCGTGCTTGCGTTCGATGCCGGCGGCAGCGGAGCGAGCGGTCCGGACGCGAGAGAGCGGGAGGACGCCGAACTGAGCGCCATCAAGCAGGCGGTCGCGCGCTTCGAGGCCGAGGCGAAGGCGACGGCCGCAGCGCACGCGCGCGCCCGCGCGGAAGAGCGTGCGCGCGAAACAGCCGAGGCCAAGTCGATCGCCGAGACCCAGGCCATGAGCGCGGCCGAGGCACGCATCAGGGCCGAGGAAGAGGCCGCCGCCTGCGCACGCGTCCGCCTGGAGGCCGAAAGCCGCGCGCAAGCCGCAGCGGCAGAACGCAGGCAGGCCGAATTTCTGGCGGCGACGGAAGCCGAGGCTCGCGCGCAAACCGACAAGCAGGCGACCGAAGCTGCGCTGGCGCGGCTGTCGGCCGAGCGCGAACTGCAGGCGCGCACGCAGGCGAAAACCGCGATCGAACGCAGCCAGGCCGAGCGCATGCAGGCCGAGGCGATCGAGTTGCAGCGACTGCTAGAGGAGATGGAGAAGGCCGCGCGGGCGCGCGCGCGTCAGGAGCAGCAGGAAAAAGAACTCAGCCGCGCGCGTGAGATGGCGGAGGCGGAAGCGTTGCAGGCGAGCCGCAGGCGCGCGCAGGCCGAAATCGAGGCCGAACAACTGACACGAAAACGCGTCGACTTGCAAGTGGAGGCGCGCGACGCGGCGCAGAGCAAGGCACATACCGAAGAGGAGCGCACAGCGGTCGCGGCTGCGCGCATCCAGGTCGAAAGCAGCTTTGCCGAACAGTCCGAAGAGCGGGTGCGCGAGGAGGAGCGCCTGCTCGCGCAGGCGAAGGTCAGGCAGGACGTCGCCGCCCAAATGCAGGAGACGCGGCAGGCGCGCCTGCGCATGGAGCGCGAACTCTGCGCTCTGGCCGAATCCAAAGCGCGCGCCGAAGCGGAGGCCCAGGCAGCCGCGGCGGCGCGCGCGCGCGCGCAAGCGCGGGAGCTGGCCGCAGTGCAAGGCCGCCTGGAAGCCGAATTGGCGGCCAGCACCAACGCCGACGAACGCGCGCGCGCGGAAGCCGAACTCGAACGCTTGGCACAGATCAGGGCGGGCGCGGAAGCCGAAGCGATATCAGGGCTGCAGGCACGCATTGCTGCTGCCGAGGACGCTGTGGCCGCCAGCGCCGCACGCGCCCAGGCGGATCGCGACGCGACTGCCGCCGCGCTGGCCAAGGCGGAAGCGGAACGCGAGGCTGCGGCTGCCGCGGAGGCCAGCGCCCAGGCCGAGCGCCGCGCCACCGAGATCGCGCGCACCCGCGCCGACCTCCAGTCCGAAGCCAACGCGAAGGCCCTGGAGCGGTTGAAAGCCGAACAGGAGCGACTGCAGTTGGCGCAGACTGCGGCGGCGGCTGCGGACGAACGTCTGCGCGCCGAGCAGGAGGCGCTTGCCGAAGAGCGTGTCCGGGCCGAAGCCGAGGAAGCGCTGCTCGAAGCCGAGCGAAAGCGCATCAAACAGGAGAACCGCGCGAAGGCGGCTGCGATCGCGCTTGCGCGCGCTGCCCAGGAAGGCGAGGCTGCAGCGCGAGCCAGGTCGGCGGCGGATATCGCACTGCTTCAGGAAACGCGGCGCAAACAGGCAGCGGAGGCGGGGGCCGCCGAAGCCGTGAGCGCGGCGGCAGCGCTTGCGGCCGAAGCCAGCGCGAAGGCCGAAGAACGGCTGAACGCGGCGCAGGACAGACGGCGGCTTGCCGAAGAGGCTGCTGCCGAAGCCCGGGCGAGGGCAGAGGCCGAGGAAGCGCTGCGCGAAACCGAGGAAAGACGCCTCAAACAGGAGAGCCGTGCCAAGGCTGCGGCGATCGCGCTTGCG
>Ga0307377_10007114_pt1 | contig 11601 bp, 14 predicted proteins | sample TR3MG_FD_202535 | JGI IMG/M metagenome (GOLD analysis project Ga0307377, IMG submission 202535) | Soil microbial communities from Risofladan, Vaasa, Finland - TR-3 | ecosystem: Environmental > Terrestrial > Soil > Coastal area > Acid sulfate soil | place: Finland: Risofladan, Vaasa | collected...
CTTTTAGTTAATTATAACACACTATATATTTCAAGCAACCCACCCTCACCACCCTATGACTAAGATACAGTCATTTTTAGCTTGTGTTCCATGTTTAGGTTTTAACTCATCGGTGCTTTTAGCCGAAAGTTACAGTCCAAGTAATCTGCAGCGTGTCAGAAGCACCTTTGTTGATAACTGAAAATGTCTGGGCACAAAGCATTGTGCCAGAATCGGCAGTGTGAGCATTGAAAATTCCAGCCTCGGTGATAGCACCAGTGCCATCAGCAGCTGCCCAGTCACCGATATAAACCACCTTGTTGTCGTCACCACCAGCTCCTTGGGTAAAGGAAGTTAGAGTGTTTCGATCCAACTCTCCACCAAGCACTGTGCTGCCAGCAGCCAACGTGGTCGTAACAGTTCCGATAGCCATATCGGACATTACATCCTCGCCTGGAGTTGAAGCCATCTGGTCTGCAACGTGGGCATCTCCAACGTCGGTAAAGACGTTATCGAACTCACGAAGCTCCTTGATTTTTCCAGCTAAATCTCTCAACTCAGCACGCCCATGACCTACGATATTAAGTCCTGCTTTCATAATTTTTCACCTCCTTTCAAAAATCAATTCTATTTCTCCACTTCCTCCACTTCGTAGCCAGCATCTCTGATGTTTGATCTAGTTATACCCTTTTTGGTTAACTCTTTAAAGCAGCTATTTCGAACGACTGACTTGCCACCCAAAGAAATCAGATCAAGCTCGACCTTCTCACCATTGATGGTCTTGGTCAATTTAATCACTTTTCTTCACCTCCTTTTTCTACGGTTTCCAGAACCTCTTCTATGGCTTCCAGAACTTCCTTTTTGCCCTCAAATTGCTCTGGTTCTTCGATACCGTGAGCCTTGGCAAAATCGTCTAACTCTTTTCTAGTCCAATCTATTGAAGGCTCTGCCTCTAGTTCAGCTTCCGCTTCATCCTCGGTTTCTTCTGGTTTATTTTCCTCTTTTGGCTCTGCCTTGGGTTTAGCCTTTGGTTTCGCCTTTGGTTTAGCTTTTGGTTCTTCCTTCACTTCTTCCACAGCACCAGCTTCAATGATAGACTTGGCTTCACCTTCAGGAAGGTCAAGCTCCTCACCGACTTTAAATTCACGATTATCGGTTCGAACAGTTCCAACTAAAACTCTAACTCTCATTTTCTTCACCTCCTTTCATTATATACCGCCATGGCAGGCAGTTCTCCATTTGATATTGCCCCACCACACTTCCATTGTAACATCATAAATTAAACTTGAAGCAGCAAATGGGGTAATTTGGTCGGAAATTATCTTATTGAAAAACCACGCCTCGGCTTCTGAGATGCCCTGACTGTCCTCCTTATATAGCCCGACCGCCTTAGCGACCGCCTCAGCGATTGAAAGCGTATCTGTCTTACCTAGACCAACATTCTTGATAATCTCCTCTGCGAAGGTCTGGTTGGCTGTTAGATTCAGTTGAACCGCAATTTTGGAAACTGACTCAGCAAAGCTGATACTATCGACTAAAGCAGGTTTAATTATTGCTTTGGCGATTGCTTCAACAATGCTCTGGGAGTCTGTCGGAGTCCTGTAATACTCAACGTCCCTGGCAAGGGCTTCAGAAATCCCTAGGGAATCCGTTAAACCCTTCTCTGGAGCTTCAATTTCTGAATCGGAAAAGGCAATAGAATCAGACAATATGAAAGTAAAAGCATTGGCTTCAGAATCAGCAATAGACTGAGCATCAGTCTTTGCTAGTTTGACATCTTTAGCCTCACTCTCAGCTATACCAAGAGAATCTGATGGTGTTTCAAAATAGTCTTCAGCCATTGATTATCCTTAGCCTTCTACTGTTACTAAACTTTCAGTAATCGTCATTTCATCAGTTAGTGCCAACACTGGTATCGCTTTTACTATATCATACCCTGGTTGAATGTTCACACTACCAGTACCGTCAAGTTTTCCGACTAAAGCCGTGTTTGGAGGTAAAATCCAGTAGGCATCAATGAAGTTTAAATTCCACATTGAGCCGTATTGAGGCATCGAGTTTTTGAATTTCTCCGTTCCGCCCGTGCCCTCTAAAAATGACACAACACGTTGGTCAGCACCAACATTGTTGACCATCATGGTCTTGATCCTGATACATTTGTTAGCCCCAGGGGCAGCGATAACTGCCGTTTCACCAGAAGCGGTGATGTTTTTAGACGCAGGGTAATGAGCGACACCTTCACTGACAGTCGCCACCACCACCTCATCATACCGAGGCTTCCTGAATTTAGCGTATTCCCTAGCCCTTAAACCCTCAGGCTTAATCTGACCAGGAGATAACTTCGGTTGTTCAGCCATACTACTTTCTTCACCTCCTTTACTTTTTGTATTTTACGTGTCCGCTATTCAGAGGCGACAGCTTGACACTATTAACTAATCTTACTCAGTATAACCGCCTACTTTCTTAGGCTTTTCGTCACTGATATATACAATCACTTTGTTAGCGGTTGCATTACATTCAGTTGTCGGGTCATAAACACATTTTTCAATTTCGTCTGCATCTCTGGTTAAAACCGCTCCGCCTGTATCGGCAGAAGTGGTAGTAGTTTCAGAAATGACACTGGTTGACAGAGGAATACTCTGTAAACCTAGTTTGTCTAGCCAACCTACAAAAACACTTTCTGCAGCAGCTTTAACTGGTAGTTGAATACTTAGAATTGTCTTAAAGGCTTTCACACCTGGGACAGCATTTGTGCCATCCAGGGCAATCGTGTCAGTGATTGCTTCGCCTCTAATGTTCGTTCCAATAATAACTACGTTTCCAGTCGCAGCTCCGTCCGAGTCTATAACTAAAAGTCTCGGAAAGTCAGGGTTGGTAATGCCAGTGGTAATCACCTGCACCGCAGTCGTTAACAGCGTTGAAGCCAATATACCATTAACACTAGGAGCATCAGGAGCAGTCCATTTCTGAACCACCACATAATGCTTGCCCATAAACTTATGCCCTACAAAAGTAGCATATTTGTTCTTGATAAGCACCATTGCTTTTCACCTCCTTTCATTTGAGGGTCAATGCCTTTTTTGGATTGGGATATTTAATCGGGTATTGATTAACTCACCGACCCCACCCCATTATCAAAGGTCTTCACTTTTCAGCTATTAGCTAATAACTGTGGTGTAAAGATAGCCACAACTTGCAGCCACAACCTTCTCGTCTCGAATTTCACCTGCCTCTACGAAATCACCGTCTCGTCTTTCGACTCTCCATTTCTTGGTTCTAAAACCTCTACTCTGGAACTGATAACCAAAGGACACTTTCTTCAAACCTGGTGAGGCTTCTGCATAGAGCAGGGCAACACTTTTACCCCAAACGTAACCAAGACTTTCAGCAACACCCTCTTGAGTGGAATCATACAAAGCCTTACCGATTAGGTATCTGTCAACCTCAAAAACTTGAGCTAACAAATCGGCTGTGATTATACCCTTCTGAGTGTATTTGATTCTTTCCAAAATGTCAGGGTGGTCAAGAAGTTTCAAGTGTGCTTGATAGCCAATAACTAAAGTGTTTGGCATCTTGCCAGTGGCAGCGTGAACTGTGGCTTTCGCTGTGCGAACGTCACCAATGGGGTCGCTACCTGCGTAGTCGTCCCATCGGTTAGCTCCAGCTAAAGCAGAGGTCTGAGAACCATAAGTGCCAGCAGCAAAAGCTACATCGGCAACCCTTTTCTCTCGCCCTAATTGAATTAACTCCGTCAAGTTTTCCGTGGTATCTACGTCCATATCGAGTGGATTGTCGGCATTGTCACGAACTCTGTCAGGGATAAGGTCTTTCAACGCATATTCCTCAGTTTGATACGTGTCTGTGTCAACATTCCATTCTACCTCGTTGGCTTCAGCACCAGCAGCCCTTTTGGACTGAGGCAACTTCCAAGCACGGGTATAGATGTAGTATTTGTCAGATTCCTTTTTAACAGGAATGACAGGCATAACTTGGTCAGCGATAAATTCTTCGTTGGTGTATCTTACAGAAACACCAGATAAAACTGCGTCAACGTGAACATCTTTCTCAGTTGGATTCGCAAACTTCATCTCGTGGTTTAAACGAGATATTTCCTTCATCATTAAAATTTCACTATATTTCATTTTTTTCACCTCCTTTCTTTCTTAGATTATATTATTCTAACCCTTGTTGTTTTAACAGCCTCAGGGATAGTAAAAGGCTAACTAACTCTTAGTCAGATTCGTCTGCCTGTGCGTGACCGCCAGGCGTGAGTAAAATCTCGATTATGCTAGTTGCCGACACAGCGGACTCTAAAGCGATACCGATAACAGAATCTTTATCAGTTGTAGCTGGGGTTCCCGTTCCACCAGCAATCGCTTTAATTTTTTCTCCCCTGTCGCAAGTAGCACCCATCTGTAACTTCGATGTGCCTCCTATCGCAACGCTTGCAGGTTCGCCTATTGCAGGTTTGTTTTGGAGAATTCCAATAACGTGTGCACCCTCAGCAGCTCCAGCTCCAGCGACGATAACGGCATTGTCAGTTGCTCCCATCTGGACAGCGTAGTATTGTTTTGTGACAAGACTAGCAGCTCCACATATGAAGGACTTAACAGTTTGATTTGATGCTTGGCTCATTATTACTCACCTCCTTTCTAAAAGAGTTTAACACTTGTCTCCGTGAACTTCCTAGAGCCAGTTATTTTTTGAAAAGTTCTGGCTTCTTTTGTGAAACTACCTTCAATGCTTCGCTGTATTTCATACCTTCGTTGGCTTTCGTCAATTTTTCAACTTCGGCATCAATCTGACCTTGTTTGTCAGTTTCTACACCGTCACCACCTTCCTCTTTAAAGAGTCTGGCAGAGACTTTTGGAAGTCCTTTTACAAATTCCATAAACAGCTCAGCGACTTTTGGAGTGGAAGCCATTAATAAATCAACAGCTGCCTTCTCGTTTTTAGGTAGAAGAACGCCATCGGGAGTGCTTGTAGAGAACACATATCCTTTCACGGTTTCGGAAACTTCCTTAAATCGAAGTTTGGCTTCAATTACGCCCATCTTTGACTTTACTTCGTTGAGTTCCTTAACGTGGTCGGCTTTAGAGATAAACTTTTCACTACCCTTGAGTGCGTCTTCGTCTGCCTTGGCTTTCGCCTCCGCTTCCTCTTTTTCCTTTACTTCCGCTTCCTCTTTTTCCTTTTCTTCTGCCTCAGTTTTCTCCTTTTCTTCCTGTGTTTCAGCATCCTTGGCTATCTCAGCTTTTGATTCTTCGTAGGTTTTTTTGTCTTCTTCAGACGCATCCTCTGGAAGAACAAACGCTGGGTCTTCTGCCAGTTTGGCTTTAAGTTCGTCTTTGGTCATTCTATTTTCACCTCCTTTCTTAGAATCAATAAATCCAGCATACATATTCTCGGAGAGAGCCACTGGTGCCAGGCTCTTGAAGTATGGTCTATTCGTCAACGCACCACCCAATAATACGTTATCAAAAAGCTCGTGAGTTTCGAGGTCTTCGTATGCAAAGTCAAACTCAGGACTGAAATACTTAAAGATTCCGTCAGCAACCAACTGCGTGCCGAGTTTAGTCCACTCGACGGTTGCCTTCAGTTTTGTCTTGCCGTCCTCAAGAACCTTCTTCAATGACCTGAACCAGCCAGCAGCACCCTTTTCGGGCATATGTTCCTGGTCAACCGCGATATCAACCTTGCGAACCTTGTCATTAAAAGAACTGACAAACTTATCAATATCGTCATCGGTAATGCGAATGATACCGTATTGTGGATGCTCCCATTCACCAGAGTGCAGTATCTCAATCTCTGAGGTGGGCTTTTTCGAAGAAAAGATTTTGTCGGTAAGTTCAATTTGAGGAACGAGAGATTTTAATTTCGTTTCGGAAGACTTAATATATTCACTGTCCTTTTCAATATAACCTTGATTTAGCAAAAACGCTACTTCTTCTGAGGCTTCTTTTTGGGTGTGCTTCACTTCGCCAGAGTGGGATTTGCCTGACTTATCCCAACAGACGTGAATATAGGTGCCAGCCTTTGGATTGACAGTCTTAACCCTTCCACCCTCTCTAACGCACCTGTCAAAATCAGCAGGAAATTTTAAAGCCATTTGGTTCTCCTTTCTTCATAATAAACAATGCATAGCACCGTTGTCAAGCCCTCTATAAAATCGGTGCCTTTAAAATAACCAATCCTAAGATTGCTCCAAGAACCGTCATTAAGATAGCTCCAGTAGCACAATAAACAATCTTTTTCACTGGACTAAATTCTATCTTCGTCACGTAATCATTTTTAACTTCCTGAATCTCTTTTGGGTAGATTTCTTTAATCTCATTGATGTCTCCTCTAATATCGCCAACTTCCTTATTCAAAACCGCCACGTGCCCACCAATTTTACCAAGTTCTTTTTGATTATCCTGAGCAATAACCCAGATTTTTTCTAGCAAGTTACCGTTTTTATCCCTTGCCATTTTCCTCCTTAAAGACGCCAATTCCGTAAGGCATTTTCCTTTTTCCAGAACCAGGCAGGGGATAGCCAATGTCCTTAAAATCCCAAGTCGCCACCTGTGATTGCGGTCTTAGAGACTCAGGAATCCCCGTAAATGGCGGTGGATTTACTTCTTCTTTCAGAATTGCCACCCATATACATCGACAACCGAAGTGAACCGCACCAGGTTTGTATTCGTGGAATGCTTTGTCCTCAATGCCAATGATTTTACCGTCCAGGCTTGTGCAGTAGTTGCACGTGTTCTCATCCAAAATAGCCGACCATTGATAACCGTAGATTTCGTCCTTGAAGCTCTCAAAGGTGAAAATCCTGCCGTTATTGATTTCATCTGACGTCACCAAGGAAGCTGTAGCTGGCACGTTTCGGCTCATAAATTTGTCAAATCCTCCCTTAACACTTACCAGTGCTTCCTCGTCTGTTACGTCAGGACTCATCATTGCCACTGCTGCGATTCCCTTTAGCTCCTCAAGCATCTGCTTCTCGTGGCGGTTGGCAAGGAAAAACGCCCTCTCGTTTATCCTACGGTTGATTTCTGCGTCTGTGGCTGGTGCTGGCTGCTTAATCTCGTAGCTTGACTTCAACTTGCCGAACTCAAACAGCTTTTTCATCTCCTCTTGGAACATCTGGGTATAAATGCTTTTCAGTTTCCAACTCAATCGGTGAAGGTCTGCGTAGTCTTTTCTACGGATTGCTTCCTCAAAAAGGGTCAACAATGAGGTCTTTTCTCGGTTGAGAATTGAGGTCATTCTGCCTATCAGGTTCTTCTCAGCCATATCCATATAGTCTCGAATCTCGTCAAACTTCACCCTTTGCTCGGCTTTGGTCAAAGACCTGTTATACTTTACCTTGCCTTCTCCAAATTCACCCTTTTTGTTTTGAGCCTTTTGTTTTGCTATCTCCATTTGCTGCTTCATCTGTTCTTCGTCTTTCGCCTCTTTTTCTTCCTTTGTGTCCATCTCCTCGCCTTCTGGCTTTTCAGGCAACTTGAGGGTCTTTCGCAAGTAATCCTCTGTTTCAGGGTCAGAAGTTATCATACCTGCCATTGATAGGGTCTGAATCGCCTCTGCCAGTTCCTTGATATCCTTAACTCCAAGGTCTGTGTGATTAAGTTTTGGGTATTCTTCAACAGTCCAATTATAATCAACCAATCTTTTGATTTCTTCATTAATGACGTCTTCGATTGATTTGGCAGAAGCGTCAAGAGCCTGCAAGAAGATTTGGGATTGGTCTTTCGAAAGTGAATAACTACCAACGCTTTTGCTGCCCAGGTCAATAAACTGTGCCAAAACGGATTTCAGAATCTCCCTGGTGTGGTGGTCAAGCATTGAAGATGGGTCTTTAAGGGAACTGGATTTGAGGTCAAGCATCTCAATCGCCCAGCCAGTTTTTATGACCACGTAGGCTTTTTCGTGTCCACGCAGGTTCTTGCCCATCTGCTCTGCCTTATCGTAATCGTCATCAGTATAGCCATCAGGAAGTGTGATAACTGGAATGCCAATGCCAAGCCTTTCTTGAGCAACGGCGTCAATCTTATAGTATTTGTCCCTGAAGAACCAGTGCTTGTAAGCCTGCCGAAGAATCGAAGTGCCAAGATAATTGTCGCCCTCCCTGCGGTGGACAAAGACCATCAGCTTTTGAATTGGAATGGTAACCTCAATATAATCATTGTTTTTGTATGTCCTTTGCGTAATGCTCTCAAGTTCTCCAGTTGCGTCAATGTTCCACTTCTCAATCGTTTTAGGCAACCTAGGAGCCCACTTTCTCCAGCCAATCTTGCCGTCCTCGGTGAACTTATAAATCACCTCAAAAGGCATACAACCATAGGCGTGCATTAAAAGAATCTGTCGGAGTGTATCCTCCCAGGGTAGCACCAAACCATTAAACAAATTGTCTTTTACAAATTCGGCAATTTCAGTGTCTTCTGCACTGTCAGAGGCAACTTCAATATCCCACTCGGCAGAACGAATAGGAAGTTCGCACATCAGAAGGGCTGCCTGAATTGAAGCGTCAGACCACCGCATCTTGTCAATCGTGGTATAGAGTTGAGAGCCTTTTAAGTCGGAGACGTATTCATCGGTGTCAATAACACCCTGGAAGTTCGTAACACCAGAAGCACCAATCTCTGGTCGCTTTTTTTCTTTATCTTTAAACTTTTTGGTTTTACCCTTTTTAGTTACCATAGGTTCTTTGACCTCCTAAAATTTCTTTTCTAAAATTCCAGCAGTAATAGGTTTATCCTTCGCAGGAATATCCTCTGCTTTCGGTTCAGCCAAAGAGCCTGTTGATAGCCTGTCTATTCCTAGCATCGCATAGTTAGATGCCATTGTCAAGTGGTCTTCTCCTAGTTTTTTATAGACCCAGACCACCCTGCCATCGGGCTTCTCCTCTTTGTCTTTTGCCCAGTTGCACAAGTGCCTAATGAACAAATCCAAGTCCTGCGAAAGTCTTGGCAAGACAACCAGGTGATTTACGAACTTGTCAGCCATTCGGTCAACCGATTCCATTTTCGCCACCACCACTCGATACTCTTTCGTCTCGACGTCCTTATACCACTTAATAAATTCCTTCTGGTTTTCGTTATAATAAACAAGCCAAACCTTTGCAGGATACATCAAAGCAAACTTCCTGGCTGAATGTTTATTCGGCAGTGCGTCAATCAAGCAAAAGGTAACCCCATAGGTGTCCATCAGGTTGGGCAAGTCCTGCTCAAAGCTCTTATAAACCCCACTGTGAATCAACCTAATGCTTCCGTCGTTTTCCTTTTTGTAGATGACCACGTGCAGGTCATTGCCCTGGTCAACGCCCATTATTGTATTCCTGCCAGTCAACTCAAGGTCATACTTGTTTTGAATGCAAGTTAAGAGAATATCTCTGTTGAGTGGCTGGTTCTCGCCTCCGTAGGCTTCACCTAAAACGAAATTGTAAAAGTCTTTAATCCCCGATAGTTGAGCGGTTGGTCTAATTCGGCTGGCTTCTTCCTTTCTCAAAATCTCTGTGGCTGAAAACCAAGGTGCCATCAACTGCGAAATGTGATAGCCTGAAGCTCCCCAGTCCTTATCACCAGTCGCTATCCATTCACCGCCACGCCTTGCATCATCGGTTATCGTGGCAAGGCAATAGACACAGGCAAATCGGGCTTCTTTCGTGTCACCCTTGATTGAGTCGGGGTATTTGAGTATCTGTTTTCTCTTGCACTTTGGACACTTAACAAACCATTCTTTCTTATCGGAGCGGTTAAAAAGATAGTCAATACCAAACTCTGGAATCGTGGGCGTTGATAAAGCCAAAAAGAGTTTGAACTTGGAGTGCGACATTCTCTCCTTATACATACTGATTATGTCTGGCTTGGAAAAGTCAATCTCATCGTGGATATTGAAATCACTGTCAACCGAGATTGCCTGGCGTTCCGACCAGGCACCCCTAAAATACAAAAAGGAATTGCCTATTTGTTTTAACTCAATCCCACCCTGAACAGTGCGAGCAAGGTGCGGTGAGGCTAGGATAATTGGAGTCATTCTCGCCTTGGAGAATTCGGCAACGTCTGAAGCGGTCGGCATAGTATAAATTATAGAAACATCGTGGGTGTCCCCGAACCATAAAGCTTTATTGCTGGCGAAAGTGGTGATGCCGATTTGGGCTGCCTTCTTTACTCTGATGTCCTGCGAGGTGTCATTATAAATATCAACGAGGTAACGGTGGTCGTAGAAGTCCAGCTTATCACCTTTAGGGGTGAGTATATGGTCAACCGCCCAATCAAAAAAATACTTTGTCCTAGCCCCTTCAGCTACGTTTAGTATTTTTTCTTGGTCTTCTGGTGATTCGCTTGACAAGAGCATTGTGAGCAGCCTCCTTTAGTTCGTCAGATATTTCTCCAAATCTCATCTCCACATCTCCCTCGATTTTCATTTGCTTCGGGTATAGTTCACGTTCCGCCTTTAATCCTTCAGAAACCATCACGGTCAGGGTAGAAGGGCTAATAATCTTGTTATAGATTAAGCCTTTCAGCGTGTCTCTCGCACCCACTTTGTCATCATTTTTTAACTTCTCCTCAATCTCATCAAGGAGCAGTTTCAGATTTTTCAAGCCTCCTGCCTGTAAGTATCTCGCAACCCTGGAGTGCCTTTTGATTAAGTCTTTAATCGAGCCTTCCGCTTCCTCAAGTGCTTCCTTTTCTGCCTTGTTCCAGCGTGCATTCTTTTCCTTAGTCCAGCCCTCACGCATTGCCACCTGCTTTACATAACCATAGCTCTTACCAAACTGCTTAGCCACCTCTTGGATAGAGATGTCCTTCTTGGTAACGTATTCTACTTTCGCTAGTTTCATCCAATCTGCTTTTCTCGCCATAGTCAAAAAAGTTAGTTGATGGTTAGTATTAGGTTAGCTCATAAGGAAGAAAAAATCAATGGCAAGTTGAACCTCCTCCTTGATTTCGCTTTTCCTCCTCTTGCTTCATTTTGAGAACGATACTTTGTTTTGTGTCCTCTGAAACAGATTCTTCCTGCTTCTCAATTTTAGTAATCTTGGCTGTTGGGACAATCCCCTTCTCTAACTGCTGGATTTCATTGTTGAAACTTTCGAGCAAGCACCTGATTTGGGTCTGGAGCCACATCACCCTTGAGGGATATCTGCGTAGTATCCTGTTCGGAATAGCGACGTTGATGCTCCAATCCCTGCCAGCCTCAAGGTTCAGCATATCCCCAAGCCCCATTTTGCCTAGTTTGTTATCATTCATTTTTTCCTTTCAATCAATACAAAAAACTTTAATATCATAAAAACCTGGATATTTTTCTGTGCCTTTTTCTCTTAATCTTTCTATGCTTGGTTGATAATAAATCGTTTTATAAGCAGTTCTCAATATATCCATTCTTCTGAAAAAGTTCTTCATTGATTTGTCTTTTGAAAAGTGGTATTCCATAACCAATTTTCTAGCTTTTGGCAATAATTCCTTTTCAATTAGGTCAAATTCAGAACCCTCAATATCCATTTTAACACCATCAACCTTTTCTTTGAAATCCCCAGCATAGAAATTGTCAACAAACCCAGCAGGTCTTTTATTCCTTATTGCCGTGAATCGGTAAAAATCATTATCCTTGGTCGGCTTAAACACTGGCACT
>Ga0307377_10007115_pt1 | contig 11601 bp, 21 predicted proteins | sample TR3MG_FD_202535 | JGI IMG/M metagenome (GOLD analysis project Ga0307377, IMG submission 202535) | Soil microbial communities from Risofladan, Vaasa, Finland - TR-3 | ecosystem: Environmental > Terrestrial > Soil > Coastal area > Acid sulfate soil | place: Finland: Risofladan, Vaasa | collected...
ACAGGTAATAACATGAGGTCAATTAAATATGAAGTCGGACCTGATAAGGAAGTTGCCCAAAAAGAGGGAGAGGGGGCTGTCTATTCCACTTCAGGTTATGGCGGATATTTGGAAACAGGAACAGCGACAATACCAGCACAACCCTATTTCAAACCCGCATTAGATAAAAATATGAAGAATCTACCCAAGAATATAAAGGCGCATTTGGGTTGATAAAATGTTATAACAGCTAACAATACCTTACATTTGGTGTTACTATACTTAACAATTCTAACGGAGAATAATGGCAATAGATGATACAAACGCAATCATAATACAATATCTGAACACCGCCTCACCAGCGTGTAATCGGCTTATCGGTCTGGTGGGTGAAAGAATCTACTGTCCCAGGGCACCTGAGAATATAGTCTTACTTGACGGGGCTGGTGAATCAACGCCATACGTCACTTTATTTACCAGGGGCGGGGCTTCAACGCCTTACATCCCAGGGATAATAACTCCCTCAGTTCAGTTCGATTGCTGGGCAACAGACGCTCCCGCTGCCGTTGTCCCTATTAGTGGGTCGGTAATGGCTAGAAATGTATATCGGGCTTTATATGACGCACTTCAAGGTGTTCAGAATGTGATTGTAGGGGCTTATATGATTCTATCAGCAATAGAAGAGGTCCAGGGTGTTGATTTGGTGGATTTAGAGATTCAAAAGTATTTCCGAGTGTTGACATTCTTTAGCATAATGATACGGGCCGAGTAACTTGCTGGTGCCGAAAAGAGTGCGAGGAACTAAAACTCGCCATACAGGTATATCGGCCAAGTGATTCCGTGGGTGAAAAATCCCTGTTAATCAGCCAGCAAGTTAATGAGACGCATTGAGAGCCAAATCTATGGGCATTAAATAATATTTTAATACTTTGCTATAGGTGGGCGTAGGCTCGCCTTTTTAATTAAAACAGGAGGTCGGGGAATGTGAAAAAGAAAAAAGAAAAGAAGGTCGAAATAGTTGAGATACCGGCGAAAGCCAAATACTATGAAGAATTGTTCAGGGGAGGTAAATAATGGCTTATCAGGAATTAGTAGTAGCGAAAGCAGTGAAGGCAGGGATTTATGATTCGGATTCAAGGGGGGCTATATGGGACACCACAGCATTAGTAGGCGACCAGGGGATGAAGTTTCTCAATGACGGTAAAACCATTCTGATAGTTGAAAATGCCACGGCAGAGACTGGGACCCAGACGGCAAAATGGGATACAGTTATGCAACAGGCGGGGGATTATTCAGTAGAACTCGCAAAGGCCGGTGCTGGCGATAGCAGTATCCATTTTCAATTTGACCCGACAAAGAGGATAACATTCGGAGAATTCTGCACTAATGTCGTTGCCGGTGCTCCTACAGAGTATAGTTTCTATCATGTCTGCAGTACCGGCGGGCCAGGAAACTATGCACAATGGGAATTCCGCTTTCAAGACCCCGTTAGTTTTGCTATGGGTGCTGACCACGGGTGGATAGAGGTAACCACTTTCCCATTACAGGGTAATGCTGGGGCGGGTGGTGCTTTTGCCCAAGTGACCCTAACGGGTGCTACAGGACGTATATACGGTGGAAGGACGCCTGACGCAAGTGGTGCTGCGGATTTCGCACCAGGTCTTCTCAGTGACTTGGCGACTGATGTCGTGATTGTGTGGGATGCGGCAGAAGCAGGCACAGGAGATGGCGTAGCCAATTATGTACTGGAAAGGGTCAGGTTTGAACTCTGGGAACAATTACCGCAACCCCGCGAATGCAATATCGATACTATTGTTTTAGACGGTGATGATTATGATGTGGAACCCGGCATGGCTGGTGCCAAACTCGGTCCGAGTGCCCCTGAAGTAACATTGACCTTCGTAACTTACAGGGATAGATACGGAAGACTTGAGACATTAACCCCATTAGTGGGGGCATTACAGACTTCGATTATTGGACCGCTTTTACCGGCATTGTTCAACGACAGTAGTGGATATGTTAAATTCGAACCCGATTCGGATACCGATGTGAATGTTCGGTATTCAGCAATAAGGGTAGACAACGCAAGTTAAAATATAGGAGGTAAAAATGGCAGTTGTAGCAGATGTTATAGTGGGAGTGGGGGCGCTTTATTGGGATGTGGCTGGTCACGCCGCGCCAGCAAATCTATTCGGCTATACTGAGGATGGAATAACCATCGAATACACAGCCGATATAGCTGATGTCGAGGTTGAAGAGGAAACCTTTGCCATCAATAGGGTTATCACCAAGGAAGAACTAACTATAACCTGTAATCTGGCAGAGAATCTTCTGGCCAATCTTCGAGTAGCATTATCAGGAGAAAGCGGAGTAGCACCAATAATCAATTTAGGCACTGGCGCTATGCAAACCTTGTCTTTGAGATTCGTAGGTGGCGGACCGACTGGTGTTGCTACACGAACAATCTACGCCAAGTACGCTCACCCTATGGGGCCTGTAGGTATGGCCTATAAGAAAGGCGAGAAGACATTAATACCTGTAGCCTTCAAAGCATATCAGGGTGAAGCGGGCGGAAATGCTGTCGTAATAACCGATGCATAAATCTAGCAAAAGGAGTAAATAATGGTTAAAAAGAGAACTGAAGAAGAGAAGGTAACTCGCGCGCCTATTGAGGTAATTCTGGGTGGAGAGAAATACGAAGTCAAGCCTTTGGTCATTCGTGATTCAAGGGCTTGGCGTAACAAGATAGTAGGGCTTCTGGCTGAACTCCCAAGTCATTTAGAGGCAACATCTGATAAACCTGATGACTTCGAAGCAGCATTGAAGGCGTTACTTGTTACGATGCCCGATACAATCGTGGACTTATTCTTCGAATATGCCAAAGACTTGGACCCCAAAGTAATAGAGGGCATTGCTACAGACGATGAGGTGGCAGAAGCTCTTGGTAAGGTAATGGAGGTCGCTTTCCCTTTATCTCAGAGCCTATCGAAAGTGATGGACCGCGTCTCTCGGTAGGTGGTGCGTTTGAGTTTATGTTGTCTGAATGGCATTTGCCTCCTGACTACATAGTGGATAACTGGACTGACGAACTTCTGTATCTGATGACTGAAAAGTTATCCGAGAGGATGGAACTTTTGGCAGGAAAGAAACCGGCAGAAAACAAGGAAGCAGAGCTATTCAAAAAAGCAGGACATTTGATAAAGGTGGTGAAAAGTGGCGATTAGCATTGGCGATGCCATGCTTAAAGTAGGCATAGATAAAAAGGACTTCGACCAGGGCATGACCGGTATAGGGAATTCATTAGCCAAACACCGTAAAGCCATCGGGACTGGAATGGTTGCGCTAGGTGCAGTCATTACAGGAATTGCAACAAAAAGTGTCCTTGACTTCGCCAAGATGGGTGATGAAATCCAGAAGATGGCTTTAAGGACAGGGTTCTCGACCGAGGCTCTTAGTGAGTTGAAACACGCCGCTGAAATAAGCGGTGCTGAATTGTCTTCGTTGGAAAAGGGCGTCAAGAAGATGTCCAAGACCATTGTTGATGCTAATGACGGTATGGCTACTTATGTGAGGTCATTTGACCGCATAGGATTATCGGCTGAAGAACTTATTGAGCTCAGTCCTGAAGAGCAGTTTGAAAAGATAACTATGGCTATCGCCGAACTGGAGAATGAGACTCTAAAAGCCGCTACAGCACAGGACATATTTGGAAGAGCAGGGACTCAACTCTTGCCATTACTTGATGCCGGTGCGGAAGGTATTGCTGCCCTAAGACAAGAGGCTCACGATTTGGGCATTGTGTTCGATCAAGAAGCCGCTGACAAAGCCGCCGCTCTTACCGATGCCAACCATAGATTAACTGAAAGTTTCTCTGCTATCAAGATAATTATTGCTGAACAACTAGTGCCAAGCATAACACCCCTTATAGACAGGTTAAGGAAAGCCGTAAGTGCAGTTAGTGATTGGGCGAAGGAAAACCCGGAACTAACTAAAAGGATAGTGATTTTAACTACCATCGTTGGATTGCTATTAGTTCCTTTGGGGGGGATGTTGGTAATGTTGCCATTTCTTACGGCTGGTTTTTCTACTTTGGCGGCAATGATTAAGGGAACTACTGCTGCTTTTATCGGATTTAGACTAGCTATTCTTGAGATAACTTTGCTTCTGGCAGGTCTATCAATGATGGCTTATGGGTTCTGGTTGCTCTGGCGGAAAGTGAAGGGTGAAACCTTGGACCCCAACTTCTGGAATCAACTAAAAGCCGACTTGAAAATGTTCGGGACTGGCTTGATGAATTTATCTCAAAGCATTATCCCGGGCTTCAATGACGAGGTAGAGACAACGGAAAAGTCAGTAGCCGATGTGTGGAAAGAGAACAGGTCTTTAATAGATTCATTTGTTGAAACTGGGGAAAAGGGAGCTAATGCTTTTAAGAGTATAAGCAGTGCCGTTGATGAACTTGACGATGACTTGGTTCGATTGGCTATTAATCAAGAAAAGGTGTGGCCTACTACGAAAGAATACGCAGCGAGAATGGCCGATAAAATAGAGAGATTTTCAGATACAGCTACGGGAAGAGAACTACTATCAAGACAGGGGATTCAAGGGTTTGCTACAGGTGGTATTGCTATGCGTCCTATGACAGCTAGGATAGCCGAGAAAGGACCTGAAGCGGTGATACCGTTAAGCAAGATGATGAATCAAGCTAATATCTATGTCGAATTGGACGGACGGGTAATTGCTAAAGCGATAGGTCAACCTTTAGTGGATGAGATAAGACTAAAAACAGGAGTGCATATATAATGGCGGATGAATTTGAGCATAGACCAACAGTAACAGGGACGACTTTACAGAGAGTTGTAGACTGGGAAGCCACTAATGTTCACCGCTTTGACAGTCAAGCTATCGGAGACTTAATGTACGCCCCTTCTGCGGCGCAGTTGGGTAGATTAGGGATAGGGGGCACGGCTGGTATGGCATTGACTGTTAGTGCAGGGGGCATACCGCAATGGGGTGGTGATGTTTATATTGGCGCTAATAAGATTTTAACTACTGACCTTTTATTAAGGCAAGGAGACGCTAATACTTTTTACATTAGAAATAGTGCTGACGACACTTTTAAGTATCTTTATCTATCGAGGTTATATTTTCTTTCGGGTCTATTTTGTAATACTAATGCAAGCACGCTTGACGCGAGTGCCAATGATGATGATTATTTTACTTTTCGTGCTAAGGACAATGGGGCGGCTATTGCTGAAGTAGCTCGCCTTCAGGGTGCTGCCGACCCGTATTTCTCAATGGGTGGGACTCAAGAATTTAAGTTCTATGAAAGTGGATATGCCGATTTTGGCATGACCTACATAGGCGATACATCCAATGTCGATATGACTTTAGGCTTGACCATAAATCAAGGTGCTGCTGATGATGAGATACTATCTTTCAAGTCCAGTGATGTAGCTCACGGAGCTACATCACTAACCGAGACTGATACTTATGGAGCGGTAAAAAAGGCTGAAAATGCTTCTGGCGGTTTAGTACTACAAGGTTTTAAGTCTGCCGTAGGTGTAGCAGGCTATGCCTTTAATCTTCAGGGTTACTTAGCTGAAAATGTAGACACTACCAAGTCAACAGCCGGTATCAGTATTATCTATTTCTATGCTGCTCAAACGAGTGGAGCTAATATCGCTGATGTTGTTGCAGACGGGAATATATTTTCTATTGGAGCAAGGGTAGGTGCAGCAAATCTTACACAATTGATACTAGACGAAGATGGCGACCTCTGGCTGAATGCCTCTGGGAAGGGGTTAACATTTGCTAGTTCAGCCGCCTCTGCTTTGGTGGCTGATGAAGTTTCGTTAGGTGGCGTTGATTTAGCTCCTGGTGAGAGGTCTTTAGCCATAAGTCAGGAAAATCCTGTAGTAGTTGCTGCAGCAGGGGCATCCGATAACTATCTCCCTGTCCAAATAAATGGTGCTACTTTCAAGCTTTTGTTACATAGCTAGGAGAAATAAATGCCGTTTCCGTATTGGTTTCCCATTGAATTCGGCGTATTGGACAGCATTGAAGTTGTTATCGCTGATACGTTGCCTGTTTTGGTCAAGGGCTCTCCTGTAGTCGAAAACAGGATAGAAGAACGCTCTACGGCTCAATTTACTGTTGTTGATTTGGGGGGAGCTTTAAGTTATCAACAGGGTCAACCCGTAGCGATATATGACACCGCCGATGAGTTGATTTTTGGCGGCGTAATAGACAACCCTGAAAAGATACGGCTCGCGCCAAGTGGAGAATTGTATCATCCAATAAGATGTAAAGACTGGCACTATCTGGCTGATAAGAGATTAGTTGCCGAGTCTTATCTAGCCACAGCCGCAGGAACTATCGTAGAAGACATTGTAACTAAATATCTGGCCGCCGAAGGCGTCACAATAGAGAACGTTGAAGATGGTCCAATTATAATTGAGGCGGTATTTAACTATGTCCGAGCTTCAGATGCGTTTGATGCCCTGGCTGAGAAGTCGAGTAAAATCTGGTGGATAGACGAACTCAAGAGATTATACTTTCAAAACAGAGATACCGATTTGGTGCTGTGGACGCTGGATGGCAATGATATAGAAAAGGGAACAGGGAGATTATCAGGCGCCAATCCTTTATATCGGAACAGACAATACATCCGAGGCGGGCGGGCTACCACCGCTTTACAGACTGAGAATTTTATCGGAGACAACACCCGAAACGCCTTCACGTTATCATTCCCCGTTCAAAAAGAACCCGACAGTATTAAATTAGCTACCGTGGCTCAAACAATGGGGGTTAAAGGATTTGATGCTCCGGGGGATTTTCAGGTTTATTGGGCCAAAGGAGATGCTACGATATATTTCACCGCCGTTCCTGCGGCTGTGGCGATAGAGGTCAAATACTTTGGGGAGTTTGACATCCTGACCTTAGTAGCAGATGCGGCTGAGGTCCTCGCCCAAAGGACTGTTGAGGAAGATGGAACGGGATATGTGGAATCAATTGCTGATGAACCCACCTTAAACGACAAGGATGCTTCTTTTGATTCAGGTCTTGCTAAACTAGCCAAATACGGAGTAAACGCACAGCGCTTCCCATTTTCAACTGAAAGAAAATTAAAACCCGGGCAATTATTGCCAGTGAATTATCCCGCTTTAAGTCTTGATACTGATATGCTCATCGAGTCGGTAACGACAAGGGTTTATGCAGGACAGATCACTTATGATGTTGTCGCTATTACTGGACCCGGAATGGTATGGACTAACTACTTCAAGGCTCTATCAGCGATGAAGCAAGAGGTAATCGACAGACTTAATGTCGGCTCAAATCAAATCCTGATTATATTGGAACTTGTTGATGAGTTGTGGGAATGGGATGAAGTCTTCCCTGACCCAGTTGTTACGATTTGCCCTTTCCCCGCAGCGACTCTATTCCCCGAACCCACACTTTATCCATGTTAGGAGGTTAAAATGGCAGATACCAAGATTTCAGCTTTAGGGGCGCTAACGCCGGCAGAAGATTTAGATGAGATTGTAATAAACGATGTAACCGGTCCCACTACTATGAAAGCCACAATGGGAACTGTCCGATTGGATAGTGTGACGGCTACTATAACGGCTAATGTGGTTCAAGTCCAGGGAAACAGCCCATTGACTACAATACTAAATGAAGTATCCGTGTGTGCCAATGTGAGTGATGTAGTGACGTTGCCTACTGCAGTAGCGGGACTTAAATGTAGGATTATAAATAACGGCGCCTTTGCTCTTCAAATCTTCCCCGCTCTCGGAGATGATTTAGGAGCTGGTGTCAATAATTCAAGGGCTGCTGATTTAGCCGCTGGAACCAACACTACTTATGAAGCATATGATGCTACGAATTGGGAAGAGTTTGGATTGTTATAATGAAATGGAAAGGTAATGTCAAGATAACCGTCAGAGACCTTGAGGGTAATATAGTAGATGTCCAAACCCCTCATAATTTAATACCCACAGTATCCCTTGCTAAAGTGAGAGACTTCTGGGAAGGTTTAATCACAGACGGTGAGATTATATCCATGGGTGTTGGAAGTGATAACACCGTTCCCGCTTTGACCGACGTGGGATTGGGTCATCAGTATTTCCGCAAGCAAGTAACCTTACCATTCTCCGAGCCCACGGCTGCGGGATTAACGACCACTGTATATATCACTCCTTCAGAAGCGATAGGGCAAATCGAAGAACTGGGGTGGTTTTCCAACTTCGCCATTGACGATTTCTGGCTTGCCGAGAATGACGACTTTATTATGCAGGAAATTAACGACCACATAATCTTTGATGGGGACGGGGTTTTGTTTTCAAGGGTTTTGTATAGTCACCCCAAGACGACATTACATTCAATTCAGGTCGAGAGAACCGATACGATAGCGGAGGCATAAAATGGCTTATATACCGAATTATCCTGGCGGCTGGCAAACAGGGGCGGGTGGTGGAACTCCGATAACGGCAGCTACATTAGACCAGATTGAGACACAACATGACAAAGCGGTTTTAGAGATAACTAGGGAGATTTTTGCCGTGCCGTTTGATGGGACTGACCTGACTGTTTCTGGCCATAGAATTAATGCTCCTGCAGACAATGCTGCTGTAAGGTTGCTTGTCCCTCAAGATTTTACAGCAGAAACGAGCATCGAGATTGTCTTTAGGACAATCGGGGGCGGGGCATCTATGCACTTTGATTTCACTACTTATTGGGGGGCTTATGATGGTGGGGAACAATATAATGTCCACACTGAAAACGCCGCTGCCAGAGATATAGGAGCTACGGTTGCTGGCGAATACAACAACCACGACATTAGCGATTTGGTTAATGTCGCCCCACTTGCTGCAGGAGATGTATTGTATGTTCTCGTATTATACGATGCCGCAGTGGTTGCATCAAACGCTTATGTAACTGGATTAAGGCTCAAATATACTTAAAGGAGGTTGATATGCTAGATGTAGTTTATGATAAGATAACTTTTAGGGTAAAAGGCTGGAACGGCGATATGACAGTCGAGACCCACAAACATCCTGGACAGGAAATAATACGATTAGATATTGACTCACCTTATCCTACGGGCAGAAACTACTTTGTCGACCTTGCCACAAAAACGATGACAGGTGACCCTTATGTGCCAGCTAAAAGTATTAGTGAAAGAGTTGCGGATTTAGAGGCGAAGGTATTAATAAAGGAGATATGATGAATGAACAGGATAGGAAGGCATTCGAGGGGATTAGGGAAGTAATGGTTGAACAAGGTCAAACCATAGCCCGCATTGATGAAAGAACGGCTAACACTTACCATCTGACAGAGAAACTAGAGAGACACAATGCCGAGCAGAACGGTTTTATTCGAGAGCAGGGTGAGCAAATAGTACGCAACACAATGAGCATCAGTAGAGTTTGGTGGCTTATTGGTATTGTTGGTACAGGGGGTGGCGGAACTGGCATAACCAAGTTACTTGGATGGTGGTAAAATGGATAAGCCTACCTACGAGGAGATACTTGAGGAAAACAGGAGATTAAAGCTAGAGAACGCCAAGCTTCTTGCTTTGTGGAGAAGGGGATGTGAGAGGCAAGCTGATGCTCTGGAGGCTCTAACAAAATGAGCACAGAAAGTCAAATCGAACACTTGAAAGATGATGTAAGGTATGCCATGGGCTATCTTGAAGACATACACAAACTCATTCATGAAGCTGAAAAACATTATAGGAGACGAATTGAAAAGTTCATAGAGGAGGAGAAAGATGGAAGCGCTACAAAGGGAGAAGATTAGACAGTTGGTTGAAAAGGATAAGACAATACGCTATATACCGACAGGAGACGGTAAGTATCGTGTGGAGATGAAAAACCCACAGACTGACCCGTCAATTGATGATATAGTCGGGCAGATAGTGGATATAGTTCAATAAAATAAATTAGATATTACGATGGGGAAGTGCTCTATAACTATGGGGTTCTTCCCCTGTTTTTTTATTTATTCTGTAAAGTTTTTTGGCATTAGTCTCAAAATAATGCTTCATCGCTACTCTAGTCTTTGTTATCATATCAATGGCTCTACGGCTATATAACTAGCAAGTTCGTGTATACCACTTATCTTGTTGCCTAATTCATCTGTGTAAAAACAAGACTGGCATTCTTCAGGCAACTCCCTATCTACCTTTATCACTACACCTTGAGAGTGGAGCTTTATCAGGGATTTGTCTGCCCAAATTCTGTCTTGGTCTTTTTGTTCTTCAGTTAATTGCGAATAAGGTATCATCAACTTCTTCCAGCGTTCTATTCTCTCTGAACCAAGGCTTTCCCTATCCATTAAGTTCTTTGCCCACTCAATCCACTGTTCGTGTTCCAGTTCTGCCAATAGTTCTCTTATGTGTCGTTTAGATTCAGCCATCTCTGCCCCCATTTATCAACAACGGGTGTTGCTGGAAATTTACCATTGCAATGTTTACAAAAGTATGTCCCACCCCGTATCTCCATAGCGTGCCATAAGCACTCAGGACATAAAGAGTTACCATCAAATAACATCGGGATACCTATCAACCCACTCAGAAAGCCCTTTATCTCTTCTCTAGTTGGCATTATTCCCACCTAATTGACGGTTGCTTCCGTCCATGCTGAGTATGTCCACAATGTTTGCAAGTTCTGTGGTATGTTTCAGGAAAGGTGTCAACCACAAAATTAGATACCTCATAGCAATGCCCGCCAATCTTGAGGCATTCTTCTTCGGTAAGTTTCTTTATCTCTTCACTCATTCCTTTGCCTCTTAAGCCATTTTACTTCTGGAGGTAAACCATACTTCTTTTCAAATGTCCCCACCCTTTTGCTTCTTTTCCCTATACACCTTGGCATCATTTTATTTCCTCTAATAAGGCTTGCCAGCACTCCAGACAACAATGGCGATACATACAGTCATAATCTTTATGATGCGTTTTGTCCACACACACCCCATTACCCCAACTGTGTATCTTCTTTGCCTGGGCTTTGGCTATGGCTCTATCAGTATCATCCATCTCTTCAAGTAACCAACCAGTAGGATAGCACCCCAATATCTCTTCATCAGTTAATATCATCTTCCCTCCATTAGTAACAACGGGATGAATATGGCAACTGTGTATCCTATAATAACCAAGACTATCATCTAGTAGCCTCCTATGCCTTACTCATTCGATTAGTCGGCTCGGTAAGCCCCCGACTTCAAGTCAACTGGCGTAGTTGGCCAGTATTCCATAATCACCTCCTATCTAGTAACCTCCTTCTTCTTCTCGCAACAAGCATATACCTTGGGTTTCTTTCCCTTATATTTTATCTCGTACCAATAGGCTACCTTGCCACAATAAGGACACATTATCTAGTAACCTCCAGGTAGCCGCCTATCATATCAAATGGTATCCCACCCAATCCCGGGAACCCGTAAAATACCTTCTCAGTTACCTTGTGTTCTTTTAATGACAGATATACCTTCTCTAGCTTGACCCTCTTAGCGGGGTCACACAAAGCACGTACTATCTGGGGATACTTGCCAGTGTAGGGGTCTAACATAGCAAGCGCCTCTTTCTTGAAAGGTCTAACATTCCCAGCCCCTAATTCCATA
>Ga0307377_10007116_pt1 | contig 11600 bp, 13 predicted proteins | sample TR3MG_FD_202535 | JGI IMG/M metagenome (GOLD analysis project Ga0307377, IMG submission 202535) | Soil microbial communities from Risofladan, Vaasa, Finland - TR-3 | ecosystem: Environmental > Terrestrial > Soil > Coastal area > Acid sulfate soil | place: Finland: Risofladan, Vaasa | collected...
TGATTTTTTTGACTACAAATGATAATCTCCAGCGGCTTCAGGCTGATAAAGCACTTCCAGAACCTTCAACTTTCTCAATCCTGCTGGAACTTTCCATTCAATAACATCTCCGACTCGATATCCAATTAATGCGGTTCCAATTGGTGCTAGAATTGAAATTTTGTTTTGGTCAGGATTCGCATCGTCAGGAAAGACTAACCAATAAATCATTTCTTCCCGAGTATCTAAATCTTTGAGACGAACTTTGGAATTCATTGTAATTACATCTGTAGGAATTTCCTTTGATTTAACCACCTTACTTCGATTCAACTCTCCTTCTAATTTCTCTAGATATATTTCATGTTCACTACCAAACGTTCTGGCTTCTCTTATTAATTGTTTTAATCGTTTCTTATCCAAATCAGTAATATAAATCACTTTCTCTTTCATGTTTGCTCCTGGGGAGACAATACTTAATTATTCTTCTTGGGTACTGGTTTCCCCTTTTTTAATACCTTTCCGGTTATTTCCTCAAGTTCGTTGAAAAAGTTTTTCAACATCCAATAGTCCAGTCGTGTTTGCCTATTATTATATAGAAGATTTGGCAAAATTTTCAAAAGTCCAGCATCGGGTTCAATAATTAAGTATTGTGTCCTTGGAATTTTTCCCCGGAATTTTACCTTAAAACCGCCTTTATTTTCGCAATTACTTCCGATGAGTCAAAAGGTTTTATAAGAAACGTTTTGACCCCCACCGTATTCATAAGTTTAGCGTGTTCTTTTTCCACATAGAAGCCAGTCATACCAATAATAGGAATATTTGCAGTTTTGCGAAAGCGTTTCAGTTCAGAAGCAACGTGAAACCCGCTTTTCTTTCCCAACTTAAGGTCAAGCAATATGACATCCGGTTTTATCTTAGACACCATCTTTAGGGCAGATGTGCCATCGCTAAAGACCACAGTATCATACCCGGTCAAATTCAACAGCTCCTGAAGTTCTTCTAAGAACTCTTTATTATCGTCAATAACCATTATCTTCTTTTTTGCCATTTTTATCTCTTTACTTTTTAACTTTTTTCAAATTTCTGTTCCACAATCTGAAATAGCTGTTGCTATTAAGCAGGGGCCTTACCTGATAGTTCTTTAATCTTGTTAAGCAATACTTCTATATCGAAGGGTTTAATAATAATCCCATCAGCCAGCCTTAAAATGTTTTCCTCTTTATCTCCATAGATTCGCTCTCCCTGCAAGTTCTTGCTTAAAGGTCTTCCAGTTAAAATAATAACTTTAAGCTTCTTATTTTGTCCTTTTATGCTCTCTAAAATATCAAGTCCACTTAAACCGGGCATCTTGACATCCAGAATGAGAATATCGTAATCATATTTTTCAACGAGCCTTTTCCCTCTTAAGCCATCAAATGCCGTAGTTACACGGTAGCCCTCATCTATCAGGATTTCTGCTATTTCTTCACACAGTTCTTCATCATCATCAAGCATAAGGATTTTCTTTTTCATTTTGTTTCTCTTTCGATTGGCAGACTTACGGTTATACTTGTTCCTTTGCCTTTTTTACTCTTAATGTCTATTCTTCCACTGTGAAGATTGACTAATTCATTACAAATTGTAAGCCCCAGTCCTGTCCCCTTTGATTTCCTGGTAAAGAAAGGTTCAAATACTCTTTCCAAATCTTCTTTACCTATTCCCATTCCGTTATCCTTGAAGCTTATCTCAATGGAGCCCTTTCCATCATCCCTCGCCGATATTTCTATTTTTCCCTTTTTGTTCGAGACAGATTGGTATGCATTAGTTAAAATATTATTGAATATCTCTCTAATCTGCAAAGGGTCTGCCTCAATAAGCTTCTTTTTTCTCGATTTAAATTTTTTGACTATAGAAACATTCTGCTTATGAAATCTTCTCTTCGTAAAAGTAATACATTCATTTAGAATATCGTAAATCTGTATCTTTTCATAACTGGGTATTTTTATCCGTGAATAATTTAAAAGATTATTTATAATCTGGCCGCTTTCCAATACCTTCTTTTCTATATTGTCAAGATGTTTATCTAGTAAGGAATTTTCTCTCTTTTTCCTTATATTATATGCGGCTATCTTGATAACTCCTAATGGATTACGCAGCTCGTGGGCGACAGTTGCGGCAAGAATGCCGAGGTCGGAGAGGCGCTTTGCCTTATCTAATTCCGCTTGCGTTTTAAATAATTCGTGAGTTTTTTCGCTTATAAGCTTCTCAAAGGTCTCTTTGTCTCTTTTTAAAACTTCCTCTGCGTGTTTGCGTTCGGTTATGTCCCGGACAACTCCGAGCATACGGATTGCCTTATTGTTTTTGTCACGGATGACATTGCCCGTTTCTGAAACCCAACGGACTGTGCTGCCATCAGGCCAAACAATACGATGCTCGATATCATAGTCCCTGCCCTTTTCTATGCAGGCATTTACTGAGTCGACAACGTGCTGTCGGTCCTCAGGATGAACACATTCAAGAAATGCCTCATAAGTTCCACCGAATTCTCCCCGACCAAACCCAAACATAGGCTCTATTGTATCAGACCACTCCAGATTACCGGTTCGAATATCCCAATCCCAGCTACCGATATTTGCAGCCCGCTGGGCAAGCGCATAACGCTCTTCACTGAGCTTTAACGCGTCTTCCGCCCGCTTGCGCCTGGAAATGTCTATCACGCCGGCAATCGCTCCGGAATAATTTCCCTTACCATCAAAAACTGGCGCTGTTTCCAGAGTGGCATAGAGACGTATTCCATCTTTTCTCAGGAACTCAAAATCGTGTTGTTCTTCGACACCCTCTTTACGTCGATTCAGAAAGTTTTGAGCAATCTCTACACCACGTTTATCCATAAATGAAAATAGATGTTTTCCTATCATTTCATCTGTTGTGTATCCTAACATCTCAGTCATACGAGGATTAACAAACGTGGTATAAGAATCTTTATCGATAACCCAAATCCCTTCCTGTAAATTTTCAATGAGATGGCGATATTTCTCTTCGCTATACCTCAACGACTCCTCGGATTTTTTGCGCTGGGTGATGTCTGTCCTTAATTTTTCATTTACCCTCAAAAGCTCTGCCGTTTGTCCGTTAATCTTGATTTCCAGCTCTTCGTGATATCGTTGCAATAACTTCTCCTTCTTCTTGTTCTCAGCAATGTTACGGATAACTACTGATACCGTGAACAGCCCAACAATAATGATTATGACCATTTCCACTATTGACTCATGCCAGTTAAAGGGAGTTCTTATCCCTCCCGTTAGAAGGTAAGGTAAATCCAGGATTTCATTTAGCCACGTTAAGATACAAAGCATAACAAACCCGAGGGCGACAAGTAGCCACATTCTCTTGTTCACAATCGATACTTTTGGTCTGCTGCGATTCTCTTTGATTATTTCTTTCTGTTCCATTTTAACCTCGAATTCTCAATTCTGGGGACACAATACTTAATTATTCTTCAGAATTATGACATCCGCTCTTTCGTATAACACGCAGACTGAAGTCTGCTACTCCTTCCTTTCCAGAAGCCTCTCCCAGCTTTACCCAACACCAGCCGTGGGGTAGTTTGTAAGGCACTCTCATATCTTCCTTTTCAGTGCTTTTTTGTCTCATTTTTCCAAATCCTCAAATACCTTTTGGATAAGGGGTTTAATCATAGAGACATCTTTCTTAACAACCTCCCAGAGAATTTCCAGGTCAACTCCAAAATACTCATGAACCAGCCTGTCCCTCATTCCCGCCATCTTTTTCCAAGGAACTTCAGGATATTTTTCTCTAATTCTTTTTGGGATATTTTTTGTTGCTTCTCCAATTATCTCAATGGCGCGTACCACTGCATAAATCGTTTTCTTATCTTTTTTAAATTTATTGAAATTCATACCTTCAGTAAATTTTTCAATGTCATTTATAGAATCAAGAATGTCCTGAATGTAATCTCCATACTCTCGCTTTTTCATATATAGACGACCTCCTGTAAGATATGTCTACCGATTCTTGGTTTTAATGCCTTTTTGGAGACAAGATCAACCTTTGCTCCCAATATTTTCATTAAGTACTCTTCTAGATCCATAAATTCAAAAAGACCTATGGGTTTCTCAAACTCTACAAGAATGTCTATGTCACTCTTTTTTTTCTGTTCATCTCTTACAAATGAGCCAAAAATCCCTATCTCTTTCAATTTAAATCTTTTTTTCAGTTCTTGCTTGTGCTTCCTAAGTATATTTTCAATCTTTCTGCGGGTCATGGCCATATAATTCTGGGGACACAATACTTAATTGTCTTACTCGCTCCCCTTTTCCCTTTTTAATATTCTTCCCACTATTTCCTCAAGTTTGTTGAAAAAATTTCTCAACATCCAATAGTCCAGGCGTGCTTGCCTATTGTTATATGGAAGATTTGGCAAAATTTTCAAAAGTCCAGCATCGGGTTCAATAATTAAGTATTGTGTCCCTGGGCCTTTCCCCGGGACTTTTTGGTATGATAACGACTCCCTAAATTTAATGAACTGTATAGTATTGGGTGACGCTTATTAGCCCAGAATCTTTTTATTATTGAAGGAAAAGAATCAAATTTATGTCTCGCCCAATGAAAACCTCCCAAAAGTTGGTCAGCAGTCATTCTTAAAGGTTCAAAAACAAGTTTAACATTATCATATTTACTCCAATCGTAGCTAAATATTCTACCTTCCTTTTGTAAATCATTAAAGATTTTTGTCCCTGGGTAGGGCGTAAGTAAAACTAATTGTGCGAAAGCCACTCTAGATTCAATAAGAAACTCAACTGTCTCTTCAAAAATAGATTGATCATCACCATCAAAACCAAAAATTAAACTTACATAAATTAAAATACCTACATCCAGAAACATTTTTATAGCTTCTTTGATCTCTTCTTTACTCTTTAGATTTTTGTGATAACGATTTATTTCTTTAGTAGATACAGATTCTAGACCAATAAAGAAACTACAGCAACCAGACTCAGAAGCTAATTTTAATAACTCCCTGTCTTTTACAATATTTATAGCTGATTGCCCTACCCATTTTTTATCCATATATTTTAATTCTTTGAAAAGTTCCCTTGCATATTGTTTATTTCCTGTAATGTTGTCGTCTAAAAACATAAGATTTTTCCCTTTAATGGTGGAAATATCTTTAATTACTTCTTTTATTGGTTTATGCCGAGGACGTGGGCCAAAAAATTTTGTTACTGAACAAAAATCACAATTATAAGGACATCCACGAGTTGTCTCTACTGGAACGAGGTTAATAACCCCTGCTTTTCTTTTAACTAAATCTCTTCTGGGTATTACGGAATTATTTAAAAGAGGAAATTCGCTTTTATAAAATTTTTTTAGCTTATTTTCCTGTACATCTTTTATAACACTATCCCAGATATTTTCTGCTTCTCCAATTACAACAGAATCAGTATATTTTATGGATTCATCCGGTAAAGTTGTGGGATGAATACCTCCAAGAATGGTCTTTATACCCCTTTCCCTGAACATTATTGATATTTCATAAGCTCTGGGAGCGGTTGCCGTCATGGTTGTTATGCCCACCAAATCATATTTCTTGTCAAAATTAATTTTATCCCACGGTTCCTCTACTATTTCAATTTCATGTTCTGGAGGAGTTAATCCCGCCAGTACTGGCAAAGATAATTGAGGTATATGCAAATTTTTGTGACGATGTTCATCTTTAGGACATGGTGAAATAAATAATATTTTCATTATAAACTCCTAATTACGGGGACACAATACTTAATTATGACGCAGGCTGAAGCCTGCGGCTACCGTTTCAAACGCAGACTGAAGTCTGCTATTCCTTCAGCGCTTTGGCGTTTTTTTCATAAAATGTAGAAGGCTCATAAACCTGACCGTTAGCAAGTTTTTTTGCCTCTCTTTTCATAGCAAAGTATAGCCCTCTGCCCAATAGTGAAGCCATTATCCTGGTTTTCCAACCGAACTCCTTGTATAAATCTTGAAGAAGTGAGATGATTTTCTTCGACATAAGTTCGTCTTTCCTGTACCATTTTTTTATCGCCCAAACTGCTCCCGTATAATAATCGATGGATTTTTTAATCTCCCATTCAAAACGATTACGAATACGTGGATCCGGATGGTTTTTGTATCTTTTCCATCCTATTAGCATGGTTCGAATCATTCGGGCAATGCTGGGACCGTTTATCTCGAAGTCCTGACGAAAGGCTCTGAGAAGAAACTCGGTTTCCTGACCATTGTAAATGTGCTTATGGCGATAATTAAAGCGGTATTGACCGTGTCTATCTGCGGTGGGACATTCTTCTTCAGACAAAAGACTTCCTTCCTTCAGGAGCTGTTCATGAAGAGGCGTGCCAGGAGCCGGGATGTACAGCATAAACTGGTGGAAGTCCGTATCATGACTAACTGCCCAATCTATAATTTGATCAATGTTTTCCGTAGTATGGTTTTCTAAACCGATAATAGTTGACCCCATAACGCGAATGCCATGTGATTGCATATCTTGTACAAACGAGTGGGTATCTATCCCTTTAAGCTTTGCATACTGACTGTTCTCACCTTCCAGTCCTATCCATACCCAGGAAATTCCCAAACCCACCAGCTGTTTGACTGTATAAAATTTCAGAGCCTTGACAGAACTGAAAACGAACAAAGACCAACTCTTATTGTGCTGTTCCATTAATTCTAACAACCTTAATGCTCTTTTATGATGTAGAAGAAAGTTTTCATCAAGGATGAAGAAAGACCGACTCTTGAGCTCTTTTTCAATCTGACACATAATGGAAAAAAGAGAATCTCCAGTTTCATAAAAGTTTATGAATTTCCCCTTACCACCAAATAGGGCAGAAGTGGAACAAAAATTACAGCCCACCGGGCATCCTACTGATGGTATTAAAATTGCAGCGGTATTTCTTTTTGAAAGAGTTATACCAAAAATACGGCCGCCAAATGCAGAAAGAACTATTGGATGTCTTACTGAAACGTTTTCATCCTGTCCCAGGAACCTTCGAAACCAGCTGACACCTTCTCCTTTGACAATATAATCCGCATCAATGATATTATGAATATTGGGTATACTGGCAATATGCCCGCCCACAACAATCGTTGCCTTAGGTAAGTATTTGCGTATCACCTCACACATCTTTTTTGCCTTCCCGATATTGGGAATAATTGAACTAATTCCAACAATATCATAAGAATGGCTTTGGATTTCATTGGTAAAACGGTCGAGGGTAGGAAAATCTAAAAGCGTACATGGCGCATCAATGTTTGCCTGAAGCAGCATCAATCCAAATGAACGATGGAACAGGCGAAGAGAAAAAGGACCTTGCTCCCGAGTAACCTGGTTATGATAAAGTTCCATCGGGTTAATCTTTCGGCTTCCATATTCATCGTCTTGTGCGTAGGGGCCAAATACGCTGGATAATAAAACTTTAGCTTGAGACTTAAGTGGATGTACAGGATTACTTGTGTTCATAATATTCATCTTTTCCTCCAGTTATATTAGCAATAATAAAAATAAATTTTATTTACAATTTTTGCGAGATTGAGGATGCAAAGTGTTTGGCCCCGAAGGTTCAGGACGCCAAACACAAAAAGCCGACCGGTCTCCTGCAACCCGGATTAATACGAATACGCATCTAAAACATACTGCTGCACCATTCGATGGGTATTGAAAAAAGAAGCATTGATGGCAATTGAGTGCCGCATAATATCAACCCAGTTATCACGGTTGTTATAAAATAGAGGAATGATTACTTTTTGTAACTTTTCATAGAGAGAATGAGCATTCCTTTCATCAACACTCTCTATATCCGAAGCTGAACCGATTGACCATCCAGTAAGACCTTCAATACATCCTTCAATCCACCATCCATCTAAAATGCTCAAACTGGGAATACCGTTGTGCGCTGCTTTCATACCAGATGTTCCTGAAGCTTCTCGGGGTTTTCGAGGAGTATTAAGCCATAAATCAACTCCGGAAATAAGCATTTTACCCAGTTCCATATCATAATTTTCAAGATAAACTATTTTAATACTGTCTTTTAGTTCTTTCGACACAGAAACAATTCTTTTTATCAGTTCTTTTCCAGGCCAATCTCTGGGGTGCGCCCTACCAGCAAAAATCAGTTGAATCTTACCAACGCTTTGAGAAATATTGACTAACCTGTTCGTATCAAAGAAAACTAAATCCGCCCTTTTATATGCAGTAGCCCTTCGTGCAAACCCAATCGTAAGTGTGTCATAATCCATGCCTGCATTCATTTTCTCATTAACATAGTCTAAAAGTTTCTTTTTTGCCTCCTGATGAGCATTCCATATTTCCTCTTTGGGAATACTTAAGGCATACCGAAGACTGAAAGGGTCATTCATCCAACCGTGAATATACTTATCGTATAACCTTTTAAGACTTTCACAGACCCATGTGTTTGTATGTGTCCCATTAGTGATAGAATCAATATGGTAACCGGGAAACATCTCCCGGGAAACTTTACCATGTTCCTTAGCAACACCATTTACATAATGGCTCAAATTCAATGCAAGAAGCGTCATATTTAACCTGTCTTCCCCTCCGATATTTTTTAAAAAATCGACGGGCATAGATTCGCCCAGAACTTGCCTGACCAAGTCGTAAGAAAATTGGTCGTGCCCTGCAGGAACAGGTGTATGTGTGGTAAACACACACATTCTTTTTACCCTATCAATATCCCATATTGGTTCATGATTTCTTTTTCTTTCATTTAAGAGTTCAAGGGTCAATAAGCTTGCGTGTCCTTCATTCATATGATACCGACTAATTCGATGGTATCCTAATTCTTTAAGTATCCTTACTCCGCCAATACCCAGGATAATTTCCTGGGCGAGCCTATACTTTTCATCTCCACCGTATAGATAATCAGTAAGACTCCGGTCATAATCACTATTCTGGTCAATATCCGTATCTAAGAAGATGACAGGCACACAATATCCAGTGACACCAGTTGCCCTGTACTGCCATGCCTGGATAAAAACGGGTCTATTTTCTATGGTAACACTTACTTTTTTGGGTAAGAGTGTCAATAAATCTTTGGGATTCCATTCACATGGTAACTCCTGTTGCTGACCCTGGTCATCCAGCTTTTGATAAAAGTATCCTTTTCTATACAATAGGGTAATTGCAACCAGAGGAACGCTTAAATCAGCACACGATTTGATTGTATCCCCAGCTAAAATTCCCAAGCCACCGCTATAGGTAGGAATTTTAGAATCAATGCCTATCTCCATAGAAAAATAAGCAATTCTTTTCCCTTGCTTTCGTATTTTGGGAACAGATGCCTTTCCCGGGTTAAAATATGTTTTTTCTAAGGGATCCATTTTCCTTAAATGACGTTTCAGTAAATTTCAGTATCTGGTTCATCATCTTTACTACTTCAACGGGATGTTGACCTATAGCAGTTTCTGCTGAAAGCATAACAAAATCAGAGCCATCTAATACTGCGTTGGCAACATCTGTGACTTCAGCTCTGGCAGGCCTTAAATTTTCTACCATACTTTCAAGCATTTGTGTAGCCGTAATGACGAACTTCTTTGCCTGGTTACATTTTTTGATTATCAGTTTCTGGACAACAGGGATTTCATAGATTGGAATTGATACTCCCATATCCCCCCGCGCTATCATAATTCCATCGGAGACATCTATTATCTCATCAATATTCTTAATACCCTGCCGATTTTCAATCTTGGCAATTATGTTGCAGTTCGGGAGGTTGGGTTTAACTAAATCTTTTATTTGAATAATATCGTTTTTATTTCTTACAAAAGATTGTGCAATATAATCTACTTTGTTTTTTATACCGAATTGGATATCGATTCTATCTTTATTAGTTAATCCTTTAAACCTTAAGGATACATCGGGAATGTTAATTCCTTTGTTTTCCTTCAAAGACCCAGGAATAATCACCTCTGCCTTGAGATATTTTTTTGTCCTTGATTTTACAATTAGAGCAATGTTGCCGTCATCTATGTATATGTAATTCCCTGGCTTTATATTATCTAAAGAGCTTTCATAATCAAACGGTATTATATTTTTTTCTCCTAATACATCCTGATTAGTCAGGAAGACCTGTTGTCTTTTTTTCAATTCGATACTCTTTTTATGTTTGAACCTGCCAACTCTTATACGATAACCCTCCAGGTCCTGTAATATTTTTATATGGCGTCTATATTTCTTATTTAACTCTCTAATCAAATTTATACAATATTTATGACTGGCATGGTTTCTATGGGAAAAATTAAGTCTGGCTACATCCATACCAGCGAGCATCATATTTCTCAAGACGGTTACATTGTCGCTTGCAGGTCCTATTGTACAGATTATTTTTGTCTTGACCATTGTTCTTTTGACATTCTGATTTTTTGTTTAACGTCTAATAGTTTTCTTTTTGAAGAGGAGCCAGTTTTTGTCTTGGGGATTTTTGGGTTGTATCTTTATTAAGCAATAAGTCCCTTTTAATTTCTTGCCTTTTAATTCAAAGGTTATTTCTTTAGCCTGGAACTTTATCGGCTCATAATATCCTTTATCCCATATTTCTACTGTTCCTGCACCATACAGTCCTTCGGCTATCTCACCTTCAAAATCCTCATATCCTAACGAATGGTCTTCAACCTGAATGGCTAATCGTTTGACGCTTTTTTTTGTTGGCGGTTCTTTGGGAATGGCCCAGCTTTTTAATACATCACCTTTTTCCAGACGGAAATCGTAATGGAGACGTGTGGCTTGGTGTTTCTGGACTACAAAGATAAGATTTTTTGATTTTTTAGGCGTCTTTTTAGGCATAAGAATCCTTTCTAGAAGGGCAGAGTTTTCGTAAAATACATTCTAAGCATTTTGGTTTTTTTGCATCACAAATCTTTCTGCCATGGTCAATTAAGAGATAGCTAAACTTTCCCCATTCTTTTTTATCTAACAGTTTCATTAAATCCTGTTCAATCTTCTGGGGGTCTTGATTTTTAGTAAGCCCTAACCTCTGGCTTAATCTCCTGACATGGGTATCGACTGCTATGCCTTCTACTTTCCCGAAGCCATTAAAAAGCACTATGTTTGCTGTTTTTCTGGCTACTCCAGGTAGTTGTATCAATTTATCCATTGAATCTGGTAATTTACTGTTAAAATCTTTTACAATCTTTTGAGCTGTTGATATTATGTTTTTTGCTTTATTACGATAGAATCCTGTTGAGCGGATTTCCTGTTCAAAAGTTTTCAAGTTAGCTTTTGCATAATCTTGGACTTTCCTATACTTTTTGAAAAGAGATTTAGTCACTATATTTACTCTCGCATCAGTACATTGGGCAGAAAGAACTGTAGCTACTAAAATCTCTAAAGGAGTGCTAAAATTTAAGGCAATCTTTGTTTTGGGATACTCTTTTTTTAGTAAGAGTAATATCTTATCTATGTTTTTCACCGACATCGTTCTTTTCCCTCTCTCGGGAACTTTTTTGACACCGGTTGTTACACTAAAACTAAATCAAGCGCCTTTCTTTCCTGTCTCTATCTCCTTTAGGATTTTTTCCAGTTGTTTCTTCTCATAAAGCCTGTAGTTGTTTATGGGATGGCGAGTTGCTTCTAA
>Ga0307377_10007117_pt1 | contig 11599 bp, 10 predicted proteins | sample TR3MG_FD_202535 | JGI IMG/M metagenome (GOLD analysis project Ga0307377, IMG submission 202535) | Soil microbial communities from Risofladan, Vaasa, Finland - TR-3 | ecosystem: Environmental > Terrestrial > Soil > Coastal area > Acid sulfate soil | place: Finland: Risofladan, Vaasa | collected...
ATGAAAAAGATAAAACGGTAGCAATTAAAAATCCTAAAACAAAAAACTTTAACTTTATACGCATAAGATCCACCTCACATTATTATTTTATAGAAATTATATCATATTATTATATAAATTTACAATAAAATTTAATTATATACGTTTAATACCTCTTCATTTATTTTAATTACCGCATCTCCAAAAGCCTCCATATACTGCACGAACTTTCCAAAATCAAGATTATATCCACTATCCTTCGGAGTAGGCTTTTTACTCTTCACCTGATTATATAAAATATCTATTTCAGGTGATAGCTTAACCCAAATACTTTTAACATTTGAAAATTGTGTAGCATCCAAACCTTGAACATACTCATCATAGGCTTTCTTCTTTTTGTAAGCATTATCAAGTTGTGAAATTGTAAAATCAATATCTATAGAATTCCCAGTGCTTCCAGTCCCACTATTAACATACCACTTAATATCACATAATCCTTTGTTCCATAAATCACTGACAATATAACCATGGATTTCATTCAGTTTATTTTTTGGACTATCAATGGTTTTATTATTCTTGTTCATTTCATCAGAAAAACTTACTAACCCTCCGGTTATTTCCTCAGAAAAACTTACTAACCCTCCGGTTATTGCATCTTGCAATCCTTTTTCCATCTGAATTTTCCAATTCTTATCCTTTTTTGTCAATTTTATATCCACAGTTGATGTGACCTTTTTATTATCCTTCCTTGAAATAAAATCAGTTAGCATTTGCTCTACTTTTTTATCTACTTCTTCTTCCTTAAGCTTCTTATCATCTGTTGTAAATGCATTTGCCATAACAAATTTCATTGCTTCTGAAACGTACTCACCCATTATACTTTTCATATCTAGATTTGTTATCTCTGTTTTGACCGTTGCCGCATCCCCATTTACTGAAGATGATATTATTTTATAATCTAAATTTGAAAAAAATAGTTTTGCATTTTGCTTGTCCTTTATAGTCTTATCCTTATTTGAAGTTCCAAAATTCATTAATTCATCATAAGTAAAATAGTTCTGCATACCAGTTTCATCAAGAATTTTTACAGCATTTAACGCTTTTGAAATGGATTGTTCCGGCGTTTCGCCTCCAAGATTGCAAGCTGAAAATACACATAAGCAAGTAACCGCAATCATTAATCCTTTAAGAAAAGATTTCATATTTTTAAAATTCATTTCAATTCCTCCTCACAAAACATCAATTTTATTAATGGTAGTATCGTACTCTCATAATATTCAACAGTTGTACATGACCTACCTTGATAAATAATGCCTGGTATATTATCTAAAAAAATCTTTGTGCGGTCTTTATCATAAACTAATACTAACAAAAGAGTATCGTTAGTTCTATTTTTAGATAATCCATACGTATATTCTCTATATTTATCACAAATACTAGACAGAGCAATACATTTAATCCCATCAATTTCAACTGTTTTTAATCCATCTAATGTTTTTGAATTTCTTATTTGAATTATATCCATTGTATTATCTCCTTTTGTAACTTCTGCTTGTCTTAAACCTGTATTCCAATCAACATTTAATCCAGCAGTTTCAAGAATGCTTCTAAATGGTGCATAAGTATTTCCTCTATAGTTAAGAATAGGTAAGTCAGCATTTGTATACTCAATTCCATATACTAAAACTTTATAGTCTGCTTTATAACAGATATATTCCTCAATTGCGGCATTAACTGGAATAACGAACATAATTAACATACCAAGAATTAAACCTAAAATAAATTTTTTCATAAAATCACGCTCCTTATATTTATTATATGTCTCATCATAAATTATGTCAATTCATTCAATGTAGACGATTATACCATCTTGAACAGTTACGGTTTTACTTGCAGTTCCGTCTGTTACTGTAAAACTACCATCAGCCCCATTTGTAGCATGTAACCCAGATGCATAAAAATGTGATGTATAGGTTAACGCTCCACCGGGATCACATGTTAAATTATCATCATCAACAGAATTCCAATAAATACCTCCTGTAAAATCGCCAATTTGTATATTTATTTTTTCACCAACTTCAATATCTGTATCAACAGTAATAGATCCTCCAGTAATAGATCCTCCAGTCATATCTAAATTTGATGCTGTTACATTGCCAGACATACCAACGCTAAAAGGTGCATCCGCAAATACAGCGTTACCTAGCCAAATTCCAGCAGCTCCTGCCTTGAATATGTCATCAGCAGTCCCTATTTCAATAGTGCCGCCTATTATTTCAGAACCTTCAATAGTGCCAGTAATATAGGCATCGGTAGCAGTTAAAGCACCTGCCATATTTATTTTAAAAGGTGCAGAGGCAACTGCAATATTACCTAGCCATAGTCCATCAGTTTCATTGAACCTAAAAGTATTGTTTGTTATCCCTATTGTTATTACTCCACCTGTAAGTAAAAGATTATCTGCAGTAGCAGCTCCGGCCAGATTAACCCTAAAAGGTGCATTTGCAAAAACAGCATTGCCAAGCCAGATACCTTCGGCTCCATTTGCAACAAAGACATTATTACCTGTTCCTATCGTTACAGTACCTGCAAATGTTCCCGATCCGGATATATCTATTTCAGAAGCCTTTATTCGTCCGTCTGTATCAACAAAGAAATTTCTTACAAGTCCACTTCCGGTATCGGAATAAATGCTAATACCTTCTGTCGCATTCATTATTGTTTTTGCTTTCCCATCCGAACGTTCAGCCACAAATCCATCATCCGGACCTATACTGCAACCATTATATATATTATTTTTTGCAACGCTTGTTGTCTGAATTTGTGTCAATGTATCGCTTATATCGTCAACAAAATTGCTTATCTCAACAGTGCCTTGCATCCGTTGCTCTGGATCATGTGATTCTTTTACTATTCGCAAAGATATATCAATATCAAGGTCTTCATCAATAACCCTTATTGTATCGCCCAGCTCGTAACGTTCCAAGTTTGAATAGCCTTTTGCAATATACCCTTGTTCAAACTCCAGTTCTGCAACATCGACTTCATAACTTATAGTTGGCAATCCACCTACTTTTTTTCGATTATCAACTATAACAGAAGCGGCAGAAATGTTTTTACGATATCTGAATTGTACTCCATTATCAGCCCCGCGTCTTGTCAAAAGTGATATTGCATATTTGTCAAACTTAAGTTCTCCCCCATATAAAGCCGCAAGTTGAAACATTATATTTCTGCCATTGGTAGCTTCATTTATGCTTATAGTCTGACTGGCTGTTATTTCTACGGTACCAATCGTAAATCCCGTGCCACTTAAAACAGTGGTAGCCACAGCACTAAATACCCCAGTTGCCGTAAATCCTGTCGTAAAGTTTGCGGATAATAAATCATAACTCACGTGCTCACATGATACATCAAGAGTAATATTGTCCATTGTTCGATTTTTTTTGAAATAGATGATATTGAAATAATTGTCCTCAACTTCTACTTTATTTGTATAAGTAATATATTGACTTTTATCCATATCAATAACAGTTGTAAAATCAAAAGTAAATTCTCTGTTTATATCTTCGCTCAATACAGGCGATACTACATTTTGTAATATCGCCAAAACATTTAATGAACTATCTAAAACTTTTATCATATTATCACCCCATTTCTATATAAAAAGCACCCATTAAATGAGTGCTAATTGCTGTATTTTTGTTTTTGAATCATACTTATTTCGTATAATAGTCCTATTGTGCATTAACATTATATATTGTAAAAATTGTTGACCTATATAGCAACATAGTCTTATCTGCAACACTCAATATCCAACTTGATTTAATGTCGTGCTGTGTTTTTGTTTATGTTATTCTTTGCCATACATCTATATTCCAAATTAGATTAGGCGGATCGATAGTATTCGTGGTAATATTCGCTATTCTTATTTTTACTAAGTTATTAGCATAGACAAAAGCATTCCAGGTCAACCCGGATTGAATTGTATCTGGAGTCGCTGTGACGATATCTTTAACCGTAGCACCCGGAACACTTGCAGAGACGTCTGATGTCGTATGAGCTGGGATAGATGGGTGGTCCAATGCTACTCTGGCATGAAAATGGTTTATAACGGGATTATCAGTATCAGCCCCAATCATCAATTCAGGCACTAAAACCTTTATTCTTCCCGCCCCATCATGCACAAATTTTGCCACTACAGGAGATGCACTTGTTCCTGCCAATGCCATTTCAAGGCTTCTATCCGCAGAACTCTGCCTAAAGTGCCAATGTCCGCTCAAAGTTCCATCTTTGACCATCATTTCTTTAAAGACTATTAATGATTTCACAAAAGGCGGCTGATTGGGTACTTGCCCATGCCTACCCAATATATAATTCCCAATTCCGTTATCAATTATTTCATCCGATCCGGTGCCTGACCTGTATCCTATTATAAAATTTCTATCAGCTCCTACATCAAGAATCTGTTGTCCACCTGTGTTGTTTTCAGTATATGGTAGAGGAAAATAATTTCCTTCCGCCCCTTCGGACAAATGTATTCCGATTCCGGTGTTTCCCTGACATGCAATATTTATAAAGGTATTATCAACTGCATTGCGTATATGCAGCCCGTCCCCAGTATTTCCCCTCGCATCCAAGCCAAGTAAATACCCCGCATTGGCATTTGGCAGGGTTGGATGCACATTACTATTGATATAAACACCATCGCCCCCATTTTTTAAGGTGATTATATCTGCTAATTTCCATAAATTGACACTAGTTCCTATGACATCGCCAATTTCTATACCATTTCCACCTTGGTTCATTACTGTTATTTTTTTCATAAACGATCTTGCACCTATCAATCTAATGCCAAGGTCTGCATTACCTGTTTCGCCATCTACTGTAAGATTTTCGATTCCGGCATAGGCACCCCGTATCGCAATACCCTCAAAGTTCCCATCCTTCAAAATAGTTGTAGCACCTCGCACAATTGGTGATGTCGAAAAACCAAAACCTAAAGCCTGAATTCCATTTTCGATATAAAAAGTTCTGGTTATCCGATATACGCCTATTGGGAGTATTAACAAGCCACCCCCCAATGCTATTAGTGCAGCTTGTGCAGCATCAAGTGCCGCAATATCATCCGTTATACCATCCCCAACAGCACCATAATTTTTTACTGATACATTTTCTGCCAAATGCGTATTAAATTCTTGTGCTACATAGCTAAAATTGTCATTAAATGGTTGGCTATCTATAGTACCAGATATTGTTGTTAAAGCTGTAATTGCCATAATATCACCACCTTACTTTCCGGCTATAGTAGCCGTTATTGTTGCAGATACTCCGCTTGTTGTTAGTCTTGCATATCTAGCCGCTGTTTCTGTAGAATAATGGAATGGACTTGTTGTACCTGCTGTAATTGTATTTGTTTCAGCCTGATAAAAATTAGTATTGTCCTGGCTTACTTCCAGTGCAAGCGTAATACTTGCTGTATTTGTTACTTCGCCAAAATATCCTATGCGATAATTGTATTGTAAATCAATACTGTTTGATGTAGCGCCTGCTGATATTGTTGCTGCCGCGCTCCATGCATTTGCTTGAGTGCCAATTACTGGTAATACCGCAATGTCTGCTGTTACACTGCCGGTTACAGTTACGCTACCAGTTATTGTAACTGTTTCACTTCCCGAAAAAGTAACCGTGCTAGTTCCTGACACAACAACAGTGCCACTTCCTGAAAAATTAACAGTAGCTGTACCGCTTATTACTACCGTGCCGCTACCACTAAAATTGACTGTAGATGTTGCTGTCAATTGTACTGCTCCTGGATTAGCTCCAGAAAACAATGCGGTTGCTCCCGCACTTGTAACGACTTCTATAGTATTAGTTCCTGAAAAAGATACAGTGGAAGTTCCTGTTAATTGCATGTGAGCTGGATTAGTTGCTGAAAAATATGCTGTGCCACCTGCTGACGATAAAATCTCAACCGTACCTGTAGCGGAAAATGCCACTGTTGCCGTGCCGGATATTACAGCTGTGGAAGTTCCTGAAATTGCCACTGTTGAAGTAGCAGTTAATTGAACGCTACCTGGATTTGCACCAGAAAATCTAGCCGTACCCCCTGATGATGTTATCAACTCGACAAAAATAGCCCCATCGTCACCTTGTACCTTCTCGTACGAAGCTGAACCATCATAATATTGGGGAACTGGAGAGAGCGGTTGGCTTCCGTACGCAATCGCTTCCCTTATTAATGTATCTGCCATATAAAGACCTCCTTATAATTATCTATTAAATATGTGTCCAATTTTTACCCGTACATATATGACTTACCATTCCTATTGAAATATTAAATATTTTTGATATTTCCTTTTTATTATTTTGGTTATTATAAGGCGCACCCATAAAATCCCTCCTTACAAAAATCTATGTGACCAATCGAATGTAACTTCGCCATGCGGATTTGTGCCATAAAAAAAGAAGCCGTTTGATCCGACTTCTAGGTTTAAAAAGTCACCTGTCATTTTGTGTAGATAATTTGTGCCATTATAAGTCACTGTCATTGCATCTGAATCTATTATCATTGTGCTTCCAGCTGTCATATTCGCGATTATTGTGAATGTTGCTGTTATGCCTTCCTGAACCACTCTTGGGTTTTCTACCTCGCCATAAATTGTAATTGTAAAAGGCGTTTCTATGGTTCCATGATTATACAAACTCGTCATATGCGGATTAAATGTCCACGGAAATCCGCACCATTCCCGGGAATCTGCGTTTCTGACATTAAAAAATGGAGCCAGAAAATACCAATCATATACAGTCCTTGCATTAGGATAAATTAATCCTTCATCATATTCGTATCCGGTATCATATTCAATATCTTCATCATATTCTGCTAAATCAGCATATGCAAAAGGTTCACATTCAAAGGTAATCGTACATGTACCTATATGGAAAAGATTCTGTAAGCCAATTTCAGAGTATATTTTAGCAACATACCACTTATCTGTTTCATCGGAAAAAATAAGGTTCTTGGTACCAGAATAACCACTTAACCAATATGCTATTTGCCTTGCTCTTGTGCGAAACTCAGTAAAGCTTGTGCCGACATATTTCAGTTCAACTTCGATAATACGCCGTTCATACGTATTATCTGCAAAGTCATACGCACCATGTTTTCCAGGTATAATTAATTCTCTACGCCTTAATACTGGAAGAATGGGTCTATTAACACTTTTGGCCACGATTCCATATGTCATACTTGAAATATTATTGTAGGTAAAATATATCACATTTTCACCTCTTTTCTACATTAAAAAAGCACTCATATGCTGAGTGCTAATTGTTGTATTTTGGTTTTTGGATTATAATTTAAGTATTGTAATATTTTTAATTCTCTTTCTTCGCTATAAAAGTCTTGCTTTGAATACCATTCAAAAAAATCTTTATTGTGTTTGCTTGAATTGCAACTTTTACAAGCAGGGATAATATTGTTTATTGTATATTCCCCATCTTTTGATAACGGGATGAAATGTTCTTGAGTTAGTTTTCCCGGCTTTCCGCAATAACAACAATTATAGCCAAAATGTTTTTTACAAGATTCCCATGCTATAATATCAAAATCATATGACAACCCATGTTTTTTTAGCATATCGTCTTTGTGTTGATATGTTAACTTTATCTTTATTATTTTTTTTCCATTGTCTTCTTCTTTCGGTTATTTTCTCTATATTGATTAATGTATACCTCTTTACTCTATCTGCATGTTTTTCTTTATTGTTTTCGTAATACTTTTTACTGTATTTAATTCTTTTCCCCATATTGTTTCGCGAATATTCTTTTGATCGTTCTATTACTACTTCTCTATTTTCTATATAATTTTGTTTATATTTAATTAATAAGCGGTCTTTATTTTTCTCGGCCCACTGTTTTTTATATTTTGATATATATTTAATGTTTTCTTTTCTGTATTGCTCAAAATATTTTAATAATTTGCTTTTGTTTTTCTGGCGATAAATCCTTTTATACTCAGCAATCTTTGCTTTGTTATTTTTTTCATATGTTTTTGTTTTGGATTTTAATTTATCTTTATTTTTCTGATAATATTGTTTTTTGTATCCAGATATACATACTTTGCAATAATAAGTATATCCATCAATATACTTATTTGATTTATTAAAATATTCTTCTGTTACTGGTTTTTCTTCTCCACATTTAGTACAAATTTTTGTTTCCATAAAAACAACACCACCCTTTCGCGTTCGCCCTATTTGTTATAGTGGGAAGGATATTAGGGTAAATACCTTTTCGCCCCGCGAAGGCTATCCCACATGAATATTATATCATATTTTGCTTATAATAGCAATCAAACTATCACCACCTTATGTAGCAGGAACAACACCCGAACCCCTGTTTCTGCCTGTTGTCAAGTTGTAGAACTCTCTTGCGATCATAGATATATCATTATCCGAACGTACTATAAACGTGTTTCCAGTTACCATATTTTCAAAATTTATATTTTGTCCAACAGGATTATTTGCGCTTGTATTGCCCGGATTATTTGCTGCCGGAATAACTGCCTCACCTTTATGCAAAAATGCCATTGTGTCAAATGGGACAAAATTTGTTCCTTTTGCTAGTTTAGGTATTTGTAACTTTTGTCCAGTCCTTATTAAATTAATATCGCTAATATTACTAGCTTCCGCGATTTTCTTTATTGAGGTTTCAAATTTTTGAGCTATAGCCGACAGTGTATCTCCGGCTTTTACAATATATGTAGTAAATCCATTTCCAGAAAGAACATCTTGAGAACCTTTATTCACTAATGTTAATATACTATTAACAGCCTGTTTTATGGACGACTTTGTACTATTCAACCCATCTAACAGACTTTCGCCAAAACTTTGTCCAGCATCTTGCCATTTCGGATTATACTCGCCAAGTAATTTAACAATTTCTTCGTTATTATTGGCAATCACTAATTTCCGTGCCTCATTTTGCAAAGCTTCTTCGGATTTTAATGTTTTATAATGATCCTCAATTGATTTCATTTCAGCACTAATACCTTTTTGCTTTTCTTCGGAAAGTTGTTGTTCATGCTTTTTCTTTTCCTCTAATTCAATACGCATTGCTTCTCTTTTTTCGTCTGCTCGAGTTCTTACTAGCTCCATTTCGTTTTTGATAGATTCCTTCTGTTGCTTTCTTGATTCAAGGATATTCTCTCGTTCCTTTTTTGCAAGCATGTCGTTTAATTCATCAGTGAGTTTAAGCTTTTCTTCATCAGTCTGTGCTGCTGTCAATTCTTTTTGTTTAATAGCAAGTTTTTCCTGATATTCGCGTTCTTTGATCCCTTTTTCTTCTGCATCTGTTTGCTCATCAATAGCATCAATTTGAGCTTGAAGAGCTTTTAATTCTTCTGATGTTTCAGCATCAAACAGCTTTAATTTCGCGGCATATTCCCGGTCATACTGATTTATATTTGATTCTGTTAACCTTTTGAGTGCATCGGATTGTTTTGTAAGAGATGTAAGCTGCAAAGATTCTTCGGACTCATATCTTTTAGTAAGTGCTTTTTTAACAGCATCCCCGAGAGTATCAAGATTTTTTACTGTTTCCTCCCTTAATTTCTTTGCAGCTTCTGCAGCTTCTTTATTAGCCTCGGTAGATTTTTTAATAGCTACTACTTCCTCTTTCTTTGTTTCAATTAATTTTGAAGTAGCTTCTGTTGTATCTTCATTAGCTGCTTCAAGTTTTTTAATACTGATCTCTTGAAGTTCAATATCGTATGAGATTTGATTGGCTGCATAACTAAAAGCTTTTGCATCCTGCTTAACTTTTTCCGCATCAATCATACTTGAAATATTTTTTCTAGCTGACTTTATAATATCACCAAGCCCAGGAATAAAACCCATAAAGCTTTCTATGCTTCCCAAGAGAACATCAAGTCCCTTTAATACAGTTGTTTTCATGAAAGAGATTGCAGTTTGTACTCCATATGAAATACTATCAAATATTTTAAGCATGTATACTTTGACTGTATCCCAATTTTTGTAAAGAAGAATTCCAGCAGTTACAAGCGCGCCTATCGCAAGGACAACTAACCCTATTGGATTCGCAGCCATTACACCATTTAAAATAGCTTGTTTAAGTGCAAGCCCTTTTGTAATCGCCGCACTTATAAGCATTATTGCATTATAGGCTAAAAATCCGGCTGTTATACCTGCAAGAATTGGTATGAAAATATCAAAATGATCAGAAACGAATTTGACTATTTTCCCCAATCCATCAAAGCCTTTTTTAGCCACCGGTAAAACATTTTCATTTAAATAATCAAAAGCCTTGCTTGAATTTTTTACCACATTCTCTATATATTCAAAAACATTCTTCATAACCTCTTTTATTTGAGGCATATGTTCAATTACCCAATCAGCCATTTTTTGAACCATTGGCATAAGTTGAACTCCTATACTTGTTGCCGCCGCTCCCAAAGATCGCTTTACCTGATCCATAGTATCTGTAAATTTTACGCCTGAATCAACAGCTGTATCACTCAATACGAGACCGAGGTCATTAGCTTTTTTTCGCAGTTCCTCAGCACTTCCTGCAGCACCGTTTAATAGTGGCATAAGTTCAGAACCACTACGTCCTAGTAGATCATTTGCCAGAGCTGCTTTTAATGAGCCGTCCTCCATGCCTTGAAATGCAATAACAACTTCATTCAACAATTGTTCCTGATTTTTAACAGCACCGCTTGAATCGTTAACCTTTACACTAAGTTGCTCAAACATTGCAGCGCCTTGTCCGGTACCATCAATTACTTCCTGTACTCTACCAGTTAAAGCCTTCATTCCACCTTGTAGCCCTTCTACACTTGCGCCAGACTGAGAGAGCATAAAATCCCATTCTTGGAATCCTTGCCGGCTTATCCCTATTTTTTGACTTAACTTATCTATTCTATCCGTTGCCTCAGCAGCCTTTGAAGCCATGCCAAATACAGCAGCCCCAGCAGCAGCCATACCTGCACCAATAATAGCCCCTATTTTTGCAGCTTTCCCCACAAAGTCACCTACCTTATCCCCTGCGGATTTCATTCCTTTTTCAAGATTATCTACATTTGCACTTACCCGGACAATTAAACTCCCTACATCCTCTGCCATAATCTCACCACCTTACATCAAAAAAATATTTGATCTACATAGCATCCATTTACAGGTATTTCAACATTATCAACTTCCTTTACTTCCTGCTGTTTTGCCGAATTTAGCATCTCTTCATAAGATACAAAATTGTTTTTATCCATATGTGGATATTTAACAAGCCAAATTTCCCAAACTTTTTGCTCAAGTTCCTTTTCTTTTAATTTTAAAAGCTGTTGAATAAAATCGTTTATTTCCATATTTAAAACATATCCAATATCATGATAATTCCTTAAAATAATATCGTTTATTTCTGCTGCGTCAACTTCGCAGCAGACTTGAAAAAAGGTAAGTTTTTTTCGCTAAACAATTCAGTTATAAGATTAATAAAATCAGACAATGGCAATTCTGATATTTCTTCTTGTGTTTTGTCTTCCAAAGCTGCTAAAAAAAAGAATAAATCATGTTCTGCTTTATGATAGTTTTCAATTACTCCC
>Ga0307377_10007119_pt1 | contig 11599 bp, 8 predicted proteins | sample TR3MG_FD_202535 | JGI IMG/M metagenome (GOLD analysis project Ga0307377, IMG submission 202535) | Soil microbial communities from Risofladan, Vaasa, Finland - TR-3 | ecosystem: Environmental > Terrestrial > Soil > Coastal area > Acid sulfate soil | place: Finland: Risofladan, Vaasa | collected...
AATACGAACTACCTGTTGTCGAATACCCGAAAGGCATGGAAGCCGATGCGAGTGTCGAAACGTGGTACAGAGGGAAAGCGTTAGAGCTGGGATTGTCGAAAGAAGTAGCCGGGAAACTGTGGAAAGATTATAATGAACTGACGGTCGAACGGCTTAACGAGGCGATAGAAGCCGACAAAAAAACGCGGGATGATGCGGTTGTCGCTCTCAAGAAAGAATGGGGAAACGACTTCAAGGCGAACGTCGAAGTTACCCGGCGCTTTGTCAAAAAGCATTTCGGAGACGATGTGCTGAAAGACCTGGACGATACAGGTATGGGGAACAGAACGTCTTTCATAAACAAGATGCATGAAATGGCCAAGGGATTCGGGGAAGATACGATAGTCGCTGGGGAGACACCAGCGAAAGATGACGACGACTGGATGAAACGAATGTTCCCTGGCCTTAAAATGGCAAAGAGAGCAGAAGAATGAGCGAAATGAGTCAAGGACAGAAAGCAAAAGGATATAAGCGCCTCGGGGAATACTTGAGGACATACGGTATCAGGCTCTTGGATGATCCCGTAGAGCGTAGAAAAGAGCTGGACGAATTCATGAAAACCGGCAAACTTAAAAGGGTAAGAACTATGGGTCGTTGACCCATTTAATACGACCACCTGAAAAGGCGTGGTTGCCAACCTTCAGCCGTTAAGTGACCGGACCTGAGAAGGGAAGTCATTAACTTCTGGCGGGTAACAAGGCACCTGTAAAGGGAGTCTTAAATCCGACTAAGAGGGTAGTGACTATGGCAGTTACTTCTCAACAGACCCTTCTCAATCTGGCGAAAAGCACAAACAACAAAGAGATGCTCGAAATCGCTGAGGTCTGGGACAAGATCAAGATCATAAGCGACGCCCATTGGGAAGAGGCGAACCTTCTCACGGGCCATGTATTCTCACAGCGGGCAGTCTTGCCTGCCGGATCATGGCGTGAGATAAACGAGGGTGTCACGGGAGAGGCATCGGAAGTCCACCAGGTCACCGAAGGTATAGGGCTGCTCGAAGGTCATTCAAAGATCGACGAGTACCTGGTCAAACTGTATCCCGACAGGGAAAAGTTTTTGATGCAGGAAGAGCATGCCTTTATCGAAGGGCTTGGACAGACATTCGAGACGGCTTTTTTCTATGGCGATCTCGCAACAGAGCCTTCAGGGATTCGCGGTCTCGCGGATCGTTACAACGCACCGTCTACTCAGGCGAACGTCTGGGATGCGGGTAGCACAACCGATGATGTCTGTTCTTCAATCTGGCTGATCCAGTGGGGTCCGCGCAAGGTACACCTGGTGTATCCACGGAACTCGAAGACAGCCGGAGTAGAGCGGAAGTTTATCGGTGTCGTTCCCGTAGTTTCGGGCACGGCCACGGTAGATCAGCTCGTAGTGCTGTTCACACAGTACATGATCAACGCGGGTATCGTCATTCATGACAACAGGTGCGTCCAGAGGATCGGAAGCATTCAGGCATCCGGCTCGGCTAACATCTTCGATCCGGATCTCGTGATCAAGGCGAAAAACGAAATGCTCAACGGCGGCGAGGGAGCAATCGCTTACTGCTCAAGGGCAATCAAATCGCAGATCGAGATCAACGCCAAGGACAAACCCAACGTGTGGCACTATCAGAGCGATCCCTATGGCACCGGGCAAGATAGGCTCATGGGTCTTCCGATCCATGTCGCAGACGCAATTCTCGACACAGAAGACGACATATAGGAGGGTATGAAACATGGCAATTTTTGACAAACCTTTTAAGTTTTACTCCTCCAACAAGGCTGTCATCACGACAGGGGTATCGGACGTGCTGAACGTCGGGGCCACGAAGAACTGGGGCGACGGGTCTCCGCTTTATGCGGTTGTCATGTTGACGACTAAGTTTAGCGGGTCCACGACTACCAGTACCTTGACACTGACGATGGAGTCCACCTCCACCGGCACACCGGCGGCAACCAACACGGTCATGCAACTATTACCGGCGACTAAACAAGGGGACATGGATGCCGCGACGGATCTGGGAGTCCTGGCTTGCATGGCGGTCCCGGCGGACAAGATGCGGAAGTACACCGGTTTGCGGCATACGTGCTCAGCTGCGATTACGGGCGGGTACATCAACGTATTCCTGTCACCGGTTCCGATCCACACCGAAGTACAAGCCAAGTAGCTTGGGGAGAGAAAACGGTAAAACTGAGGGCTCCTGCTCAACAGGGTGGGAGCCCTTTTCTTTGAGAGGTTGAAATGGCGGCTTTAACGGAAGTTAGAATCTGTAACCTGGCTCTCGGAAAGATAGGCGCTGACCGGATCACGTCTTTATCGCAGGATAAGAAAGAAGCGAAGCTATGCAGCCTGTTTTATTCCGAGAAGCGTGACGAGGTATTGGAGGCTCATCCGTGGAACTTCGCAACGGATAGAGTGGCGCTTACTCAAATAGGCACGGCACCGATCAGCGGGTATGCGTATCAGTACCAGCTCCCGGTAAGTCCTAAGTGTTTGAAGGTGCTGGAAGTTACTGCGAGCGCGGGAAATTGGAAAGTCGAGGGCGATTATCTTCTTTCGGACGACGGGACGATTGGAATTCGATACATCAAGCAAGTAATAGATGTCTCGAAATTCGATTCTCTTTTCACCGATGCGCTGGCATGTTTGTTAGCATCAGAGCTGGCAATCCCGATAACTGAAAATCTGCAAATGGCAAACATGATGTATCAGAAATATCTCGTGGTTTTACGGAGAGCTCGAGGCGAAGATAATATGGAACAGAATAAAGAAGACGACGAACCTGCTATGTGGGGTGATGCGTGAGCAATACGCTGATAAACGATTTCGGCGCAGGCGAGATTTCCCCTAAGTATGAGGGTAGGATCAATATACCCGATTACGTGCGAGGGTGCCGAACGTTGCAGAACATGATCCCGATGACAAGCGGCGGCGTGACGAAACGTCCCGGATCGTACTATGTGGCAACAACTAAAACGCTCGGCAAGAAAGTACGAGTTGTTCCCTTTGAGTTCAGTGACACGCAAGCCTATATCCTGGAGTTCGGTGAAAGTTATATCCGGGTCTACAAGGACCAGGGGGCCGTGTATTTCTTCCTGTTGACCATCGATGTCGGGCCCGCACCGGCTGATTGGGCGGCCGGAGCTACGATTACCGGTGGATCAAGCAGTGAAACGTGCAAGGTCGTGTCGAAGGTCGATAGCACTCATTATGTCTGCAAGGCTCTGACTGGTGAGTTTGATGACGGTGAGATTCTATCTGACGGAACGAACAGCAGGGATTGCGGCGCCGGGTATCCTACTTACGATTATGATTACACGCCATGCGAAATAACGACGACGTACACAGAGGCGGAACTCCCGGCGCTTCAGTTTGTTCAATCTGCCGATACTCTGTATATCGTCCATCCGGCTCATAAAGCGGCGATACTGACCCGCACAGGACATGATGTCTGGACCCTGGCGGATATTTCGATAACCCAGGGCGAAACCGACGACGATCTGGAAGCAGCAAACAAGCGTCCGTCATGTTTGGCTTTCCTGGATGAACGGATGCTATTTTCCGGATCTAATAGCAATCCTCAAAGTCTATACGGTTCGGTAGTAGCTGATTGGGATAACTTTACAATCGGCACGACTTCTGCGGATGCTTTTAAATATACGATTGCGGCCAAAAAAGTAAACAGAATCTTATGGCTCGCAGGCCACGATCAACTGCTTTTCGGAACGATGGGCGGCGAATGGCAGGCGGCTGATTTGGCTCCCAATCTTTTGCCGATGATAAGACAGCAATCAACTTTCGGTAGCAAAAACCTTCAAGCCTTGACCCTGAATGAAGGTGTTCTTTTCGTTACCCGCAACGGGCGACGTGTCCGGTACATGGCTTACGATTACCAGACGGAAGGGTATCGATCACCAGACCTGACGAAACTTGCCGAACATATCACTGGAACGGGCGCAGGCATAGTTTCCTGGGACTATCAACAAGATCCCGATTCTACTCTATGGGCTGTGAGAGATGACGGTGTTCTGCTCTCCTTCTCCTTGGATGTGGACTACAACGTCCGGGCCTGGGCCAGGCATGTTACCGATGGGGCGGTCGAGAGCGTGGCGGTCATATCAGGGGAATCCGAGGATGAGGTCTGGATCTCAGTAAAACGGACAATAGAGGATGTGGAATATCGGTATATCGAATACTTAAAACCGAGAGATTGGGGAACATCTCAAAGAGATTATTTCTTTGTTGATAGCGGGCTTTCTTATAACGGCAAGGCATCCGAAACGATAACCGAGATCACGAAAAGCGCAACGTGTACAATCACTTTCGCGGCTACAACGGCCTTTGAGAATGACGATCTTATCCGGATAACCGGGGTAACGGATATGACCGAGGTGAACGGAAAAGTCTACATGCTCAAGAACAAGGCAACGAATACATTTGATCTTTACACTGCTGATGGAGGGGATCAGATAGACAGCAGCGGATTCACGTTGGCAGCCGATGACGGGAGTGCCGAAGAGGTCGTTAAGACGATAGACAATCTGGACCATCTCGATGGTAAGACGGTTGATGTATGCGCGGATGGCGCGAAGAAAGCACAGAAGACCGTCGTCTCCGGGTCAATCACCATGGACAACTATGCGAACACGGTTCATATCGGACTCAACTACGCTTCCGATGTCATGCCCATGAAGATGGGATTACCGATAACAAAGCGGATTCATCATCTGACCTTAAGACTATACAAGAGTCTGGGTGGGCAATTCGGGCCGGATGCGGATAATCTTGAATACTTCGATTATCGGAAACTCGGAGATCCGATGGACACGGCCCCAGGACTGGTGAGCGACGATAAGGAAGTTTCATTCGATGGCGGGTACGAGAAATCCGGGACGATCCTTATCCACCATGCGGACCCTCTTCCGTTCTCGATTCTGATGATCATGGCCGAAATGGGACAGAGCCAGGTATGAAACAACTTAGATTAGAGAAGTTTAAAATGGAAGATGCTGTGAACCTGACGGGATGCACGGTTGAGGAAATCACGCCTGAACGGATGAAGAAATGGGCGGCGATATATGAAGGTGAAGGCGAATCATATACGATATTTTTTGAGGACAAGATAGTCTCCTGCGGTGGTGTACGGATTCTCTGGGCCGGTACGGGAGAGGCATGGATCATGCTGTCACAAGAAACAAAAAACTATTGCCGGGTACATGCTATGATAAAGGAAATTTTGGAAGCGATTATTGAAAAGCATAATTTGAATCGTGTTCATGCTTTCGTAAGAGCCGATAAGCCGGAGTTTCTACGGTACGTCGAATACATGGGATTCGAGCGCGAAGGACTATGCAAGAAGTTTGGCCCGGACGGTACGGATTCTTATATCTATGCGAGGATAAAGTAATGGGCGCAGCAGCAGTAATAAGCGGGCTCGGTCTTGGTGCCTCTATAACCGGACAACTTATGGCTGGCGCTTCACAAAGAAGCCAGGCAGAAAGAGAATACAAAGCAGCCGAGGAAGCGGCAAAACAAGAAGTAGTTACCACCCAATACGAGATAGGAAAGATTCGAGAGCAGGCAAAGAAAACTATCGGTGCCGGGATTGCCGGATATGGACGATCCGGTGTTGTCTTGGAAGGATCTCCGTTAAGACAACTCGTTGAGACAACGCAGAAGTCCGAGGAAGACGTATTCTGGAAAGAACAAAATATGAGACACCGCGTGCAAATGCTTGGATTGCAAGGGACATCGGCTCTTCAGGCTGCGCCCGGGATGGTGCAAACGGGGTTTAATGTAGGCGGGACATTCTTGAGCGGATTGGCACGAATGCCGGGGGTGTGGTGATGCCACAGTTACCGAAATATGAAAGGCAAGCAGGACCGGAAAGATACCAGCCGTATGCGCCACGGCAGGACTACGGTGGCGCAATCGGTCAAGGTGTTGCTAACCTGGGACAAGGTCTCATGGATATTGGACAGGCTATCCATGGGGCACAAAAAAGCCTTGAAAATAGTCAAGCGGAACAAGAGTTTGGCAAAGCTGTAAATCTTGCCAGGCAGCGAGTGAATGATTTCCAACTATCGCTTAGCGAAGATCAGGAGTTTATGCTCTATGACGAGAAATATAAAGATGTATCAGAATCAATCACTAAAGATGTTACAGACATCCTTCAAACAAAATCTGCGAAGGATCAATTTTCCCTCTGGTGGGATGCTACAAACGAAGCAGAGCGGTTCAGAGTAGCAGAACTTTCACAGAAGAAAAATCTTGAATGGCAAGTAGAAACCATGGAAGAAACGATTGATAATACGGTTATCCGTGGTGACGAATATGCGAAAGACGATGTAAAAGCCTTGCTCGAAGGGGCACGCAATCGAGGGTTAATCAATCACGATAAGGCGCAAAAGATCGCGGAAAAAGCCGAACACGAAATTAATGTCAAGATATTTGAAAAAGTGGCCAGAAGTCTGGGTTTGGAAGAAGGGATAAAATGGTCTGCGATGGGAGCAAGAGATAAAGAATTTGGAATCACGAAAGAGGATCGGAAGCAGGTATCTGAAAGTTTAGAATGGGAATATAAACAGATTACTATTAGTCAGAAGACTCAACTCGACAAGGCAAAAGCGATAGCGAATTCAGAGGCCGTAGATGCATGGGCAGCCCGGACCTTGACGCCACAATGGGTTCAAAAAAGATTTGAGCCGGTAGAAATGTCGGACTTGAAAGAACACTGGATGGACCGGGCATTGAAAATTCAGGAAGATCAGCTTAAAGGCATAGCGGAAAAACCGTATGTGACAGATAAGATTTGGGAAGGCAAACTGTCACAAATGATTCATGATCCAAAAGTAAGTCGGAAGCAATGTGAACAAGCACTTGATGCAGCTCAAGATCGAGGAATAAGAAATCAGCCTAAGGGGATTAGTATTGAAGATTATCGGCAATTATATGGCGATATGAATAAATTCAAACCCGATCCTGCTGTTTCTACAAAGGCTGATACTGATTATGCGTTCAAAACCGCACAGAAAATATTTGAAGAATCGGGTATGATTGAGGAGGATATTTGGGTTTCCGTTTCAGCATTTAATGAATGGCGTAAAGATACGGAAGGCAGGGGGGAAAAAATTGATAATGTGAAAGTCATAGAAGTCGCTAAAGAAATAGCCAATAAAAGGAATGTAGAAAAAATAGAAGAACAACTCAAAACCATCCCGCCCTTAACATCAAGACCCGGTGGCCTAGGAATAAAATTACCCGAAATACCCGGACCGTTAGCCATGCAACGCGCCGCGATCAAAGAAGAACCAACAAAAACAATAGCGAAACAGACAACAGAAGAAAAGAATATTAAGATCATGGCGCTGGATGCATTCAAAAGAGAGACTATGCAAAATCCGGATCAAGAAATGTATATGCCCAAAGAAAAATTGTGGGCGTTCCGTAAAGGCGATATTTGGTATGCTTATGACGAAAAGAATAAAAAAATGTATCGGTACAATATAAAAGACAAGAAGCCGGAATGGAAATAAAATGAGCGACATTCTTGAATTTTTAAAAACACAGCCACCCCCCTCGATACTACCGGAAAAGAAACCCATCTTAACTGGTGGCGGTCCATCCCGGATAATGTCAGAATCAAACATCCCAAAAGAGACGCAAAAAACTTTCATTCCTATGGTGACACCTCCAGATGAAACAAATCTGGAAATAGAAAGAATCAAAGGTCTTTTTGAAATAAAAAAGAGGGCTTTACAACTGGATGAAGATCCGGGAGAAGCATTTGCCAAAGTAGATCTTGCTCGCTATTACTCTGAGCGCATGGGATATGATTTTCAACAGGCTATTAATCAATTGCCCTTAATAGATAAGGCATATATGGGGAAATTCCAGTCAGCGAAGATTTCATTAGATCGTGTAAAAAGAGAATACGAACTCTACAACAAACTTTACGATCTGTCGAAATTGTATGTGAAATTGGGCAGAGGCGACCGATCCGATAATGTGCTGAATAGTATAAATGAAATCGAAAAAGTAGTGGCAACTTATAAGGATCTGGAAGAAAAAGGGCCTTTGGTCGAGCAACTTATGAGAGGACCATTGACACAAATGCCTAGATGGTTGCGCAGTTCAAGCACGGCTATTAAGACCGGCGCATGGTTTGCAGCAGGAGCCATGGCAACTACGGCGGCGCTTGGCCAAACACCACCGCTTACCGCTTTACCAGAAGAAGCAATTACCGTTCCTGCGGCCGCGATAGCAGGATTTAAAGCAGGTTATGAGATTGGAACTCTGTGGGATCTTCAAGAATTTTCTGCCGGTCTTGCTTATCGGGAACTCATGTCTTATCAGGATGAGCAGGGCAGGAAATTGAATCCGATAATCATGACTGTTGCAGCAGAACTTTCCGGGGTAGCCGAGGCTTTTACAGAATGGCTTCAACTGTCAACAATATTCAAGGGCTTGAAAGGGGTTAGCGGAACTGTTTCTAATGCACTAGTTAAATTCCTGGGAGGAGGGAAATTTGCCAAGTTTGCTGTTCTTTATGGCGGAACGATGGCGAAAGAAACAGGCCAAGAGGTTGGTCAAAGCCTTTTAGGGAATTTTATCACGGAGTTGGGTATTGCCGCTAGCAATGCGATAGAAGGCACGGATATTCCTCAAAAGACACCCGAAGAGATCGGGAAAGAATTCCTTGATACTCTCAAAACAACCCCGAAAGTTTTCGCCCTGACGATCTTACCTGGATCGATAGCTGGGAGTTTTGTTGAAACGAGTATCAGCGAGAAGGGACGCACAGTCGGTAAAATAGAACGCCCGATAGAAGAAACAAAAATTACAGAAACAATACAATCAATCGAGCCGTCAATAAAGGCCGAAATGAAGATAGCCGAGGAAATAGAAACCGTCACGAAGGAAGAGGAAGCGGTCAAGGTAGAGGTGCCCGTTATAGAGAAAGTACCTGTTGAAACGATGGAAGCCGAATTACCGGATATTAAAAGTAATAAAGGAATAGAGGCGGATTTATGGACAAAGGCTACTAAAAACATTCCTACTGAATTGTGGCAAGATCGAATTAAATCCTTTTCTGTAGAAAGTACAGGTGAACGGGGCGTATCAGGAAAATATGAAAACGGTCATATAAGTCTCGATGGTTCGGATCTTCGCACGTTAATTCATGAAATAAGCCATGCGATTGAGTTGGGAGAATTCGGAGATAGACCTTCGATTGCAGAGGCAAGAATAGCCTTGCGTGATGCGGATCTGAAAACTTCTCCGAGAGATAGAGTTACTAATCTTTTTGAACATTTCTGGGGCGAATATGAAACAGCAGAAGCAAAGTGGCTTAAAGAAAATCGTCTTGATCTTTATCAGAAAATTGCCATAGAGACCAAGGCTGGGATTATAGCAGAAGAAGTGGAATTACCAGCCGAAAAAGTGATTGAGATCAGTAAAAAAGAAAGTAAAATCAGAAAAGAATATGAAAAACAAACCATTGAGCAACTGGCACAGGAACTGACCGAAACTGAAGGAACCGGTAAAAGAGTAATTCGCAAGGCTATCGCTGTTGGCAAAAAAGAAGGAATAGGGACAACAAAGGTCCATCAAGAAGAGATAAAAACCAGGGCCAAGGTGAGGAAAGAGCAGTCGATACGGCTCAAAAAGGTAGTTAAAGATTTAAATGATGCTCTGGCAAAAACCGAAAAAATGTCTCCCCAACACGCAAAATCGATACGCAATCTGCTTGAGAATATCGATCTTGTGAAACGGCAGAAGAAAACGATACTGGATCTATCGAAAACACGTGAATTTCTTGCCAATAATCCAGAAGCCGAAATGCCGGATTATATACTGAAAAAACTGGAATTGCTTGATAAGAAGAACCTTAATGATGTAACACTGGAAGACCTTGAAGACATTCATGATGCTGTAATGCATCACGTTCATCTGGAAAACAAAAAGCAGTTTCTTAGAGAGCGCGGCCGCGATATTAAGTTTCATAATGCTTTGCAGACAGCTATGAACGAACTGAAAGATCCCGGAAAATTGGCAAAGCGAACAGTCGGGGGGCAGCAATTCAAAGGAATAAAACAGATAGGCCGGGCGTTGAGAGATACGTTTGGAATCCGGCATAACCATTATGATTTGATCATCCGAAAAATCGCAGGCGCCAATAGCATGAATGAACGTGTCTTTTTCGATGCGGTAAAAGAGGGGATCCGGGAACAGAGACGATACCGGCAGAATGTTTTTAAACAGTTACAGCAGGATATTGAAGAATCGAATCTCGGGATCAAACACCTGGATAAATGGTTGAACGAGGTTGTTCAAATAAAAGACGTTAAGGAACTTTCGGAACTTACCAGGGGCGAACGGATTGCGGTTTATCTGCATTCGCTGAATGACGACAACAGAAATTCGTTAATCGCGGGCGGTATCGGGTTTCGTCACAGCGACATGCCCAACAAGGTTTATAGAATCACCGCAACGGAATTAGACCAGATTTTGAATGGAATGAGTGAAGCAGAAAAAAAGATCGCTGAACCTATGCGAAAATTGTTTAAGGAGCAAGGTAAAGCCATCGCAAAGCCGTTCTATGAATTGAATGGGTACGAGTTGAAATTGGAGCATAACTATTATCCTAAAGATACCATGCCGGTAGGACGCGGCGGCGAGGCATCGGTCGATATTGAAAAAGAAGATGCACTGGAACAGTTCAAAGGAAAGTTCGTGCGCGTGGGATTGAGCAAGGGAATGCTCAAATCAAGACGAGGGGTGAAGGTGCCTCTTTATGTCAATTCCGTAGCCTGGGATATAAACAAGAGCGTCATGAACTCAGCCGCTTATATTGGTTTAGAAACTCCACTAAAAAATGCATCACGATTGCTCTATAATCGATCATTCAGGGCGAAAATGGAAGATGCCTATGGACCTACGCTTTGGAAGGAAATCGAACAGAGTCTTAGGGATATTGCCGGTGAATGGAAAAGCTATACAAGTCTTGAAGAAGTGCTTTTGAAGATGCGGAATGTGCTCACAAAATCTTTGCTGGGTCTGAATCCTTTCGTTACTCTCAAACAGGTTCTTTCTTTTCCTGGCGCATGGATATATGTGAAAGCAGATTATTTGACTCAAGGTCTGATTGATTATGCGTTGCATCCAAAAGAGATTAAAACTAGGCATCTTCAATACTCTCCTGATTTTATAGATCGGCTTAACAAGGGCTATAATCGAGAAGTCTCCGATGTACTTAAAAAGATAGGTGCCGAGCGAATGGTTTTCGGAGGAACAAAAGACATCACAGAGGCGGGAATGATTCCTATCCAGAAATTTGATGAGATTACAGTTTCACCTATTATGCATGGCGCCGTTTTACAGGTACTTGATGAGTTTCAGGAAGGTAAACTTTCCCGGGAAGTAAAGAAAGCCCTTGATATGATCGATAAAGACATTCCCCTAGATTCTGATAAGCAAATGGAACTTGCTTATAAGTTCGCCGACTACGTGGTTAACCGCACGCAACCCACTTTCTCAGCTGAACATCTTGCGCCGTTGCAACGAGGGAAACCCG
>Ga0307377_10007120_pt1 | contig 11598 bp, 11 predicted proteins | sample TR3MG_FD_202535 | JGI IMG/M metagenome (GOLD analysis project Ga0307377, IMG submission 202535) | Soil microbial communities from Risofladan, Vaasa, Finland - TR-3 | ecosystem: Environmental > Terrestrial > Soil > Coastal area > Acid sulfate soil | place: Finland: Risofladan, Vaasa | collected...
TTGCCCAAGCCGACGCCGGCGAATCTGCGCCGGTTTGCGGAGACGCCGGTGGTGCGCCGCGCCATCAACGTGATCAAGGACCGCATTGCGGCGATGGACTGGCAGGTGCGGGTGCGGCGCGGAGTGCGCGCGGGGGATGTGGCCTTTGCCGGTCGAAAGCTACGTGCGCTGCGCCGGATGCTGGAAGAGCCGAACGCAGTGGACAGCTTTCGGACCCTGATCGAACAGGCGATCGAGGATGCCTTGACGGGCGGCTTCGGCGCTATCGAGATGGAGCCGACGGGGGACGATGACCGGCCTGCGATGCTGTGGGCGGTGGACGGAGCGTCGATCCGAATCAATGCGCGCTGGGACGGACAGGCTGACACACCGCGGTATGTGCAGGCGATGCCCGGACAACTGGAGTCGAGCGCGGTGGAGTTGCTGGACAGTCAGTTGATGTACATCCGGATGAACCCGCGCAGCTTTACACCTTTTGGGCTGGGGCCTCTGGAAGTGGCGTTCGAGACTGTGAACCAGTTTCTAAGCGCACATCGATTCGCGGGCAAGCTGGCTGCGAACAGCGTGGCGCAATATGCGCTCTGGCTGAACGAGGCTACGCCGACTCAGCACGACCGGTTGATCCGCTGGTGGCAGGACGAGATTGAGGGGACAGGGCGTGTGCCACTGATCTCGACCGAGCAGAAGCCGGAGGTGCTCAGGTTTGCGCAGGGGACGGATGCGGATCTGCGCCTGGCCTGGCAGGAGTTTCTGATCCGGATGGTGGCCAACGCATTCGGCTTGCCGCCGCTGATGCTAGGTCTGGAGGCGGACGTCAACCAGTCGACGGCCTCGGAGATGACCAACGAGGCGTTTCGCGGGGCGATTTCGCCGCTGGCGATGCTGCTGGCTGGGCACATTACGCGGGATCTGTTCGGCAAGTGCATCGGGTGGCGGGAGTTTGAGTTTGTCTTCAACGAACTGAACGCGCGGGACGAGGAGACAGAACTGGCGGTGCAGGTGCAGCTGCTGCAGGCCGGGGTGTTGACGGTGAATGAGGTGCGGGCAATGAGGGGGTTGGGGCCACTTGGGCAGGATGGTTCTGCGCAACTGTCGGGTGAGGCAACGGAGCAGGCAGGTTGATGAAAAGCAGTTCTGCGTGAGGCCAGGCAGCAGATAACTGGCCAGGCAAGCGAAAAAGCAGATGGGTGGAGAGCGCATGCGATTGGAAGCGATGGCAGTAAAGATTCCCCATGTGGACGGGCACCCTAACCGGGTGGCGTTCGAGGGGGTATTGACGGTGGTGAACGCAGCCAGCGACAAGGCTCCGGCCGGAGCGCGGGGGCACCGGGTGATGTTGACACGCGATGCAGCGGAGAAGGCGCTGCCCTCGCTGCTGGGCATGGCAGTGGACTACCGGCCGGGCTGGGACGGACACGACGCCCGGCGCAAGATTGGGCTCTTGACCGAGGCGAACCTGATCGGGAAGCGCCTGGTTGTGAGCGGGTACCTGTACGCGCGGGATTTTCCAGAGGTGGCGAAGGCTATTGCGGCTCACGCGCCCGATGTGCTGGGGATGAGTTACGAATTGGCGGACGCGCGGGTGGAAGATATGCGGGCCGAGATATGGAAGCTGACGCGCGTGACCTTTACCGGAGCGGCAATCCTGTTGCGGGACAAGGCGGCTTACCACGAGACGAGTTTCCGCATGGCGAGTTAGCGAAGCCGGCGGAGTTAGAGGTGTTAGCACAGAGGCTCCATGTACTGGAGCCTCTGTGCTTTTCGGTCGCCCAGTTTGTGAAAGAGCAGAGCTACCTAACTTGCAGACGACATTCACGGCAAAAAAAGAAAGGAAAGGTATGGAGAACAAAGAGCAGGAAATTGCGGAACGGCTGGAAGCCGCAACGAATTTGCTAGAAAGAACGCTGGGCTGGCTTGAAGAGCGGCAGGGCGCACTGTCAGGCGAGGTAGAGAGGATCTCTGCCACCGTTGAGCAGAGCCGGCGTGAAGCGGATCTGGCCGAGAAGCTGGCTGCGGTGGAGCAGGAATTGGCCGAGGTGAAAGCCGCGGCCGCGCCGATGGCAGTGAACCCGCTGCGCAGGACCGTACCCGCGGCTACATCGGAGATGCTGGCCAAACACGGCATTGGCGAAGGGCCGGTGGATGTACGCACCCTGGATGCTGCGCTGTCCGGCCTAAGCCTGGAACAGCGTATCGCCGTGAAGAGCCAGCTGCTGCGGGCCGGTGCGATTTCGTAGAAGCGGCTTTCAGCTTCTAGCTACTAGCTTCTAGCTAAAAGCTGCTGAACCCCCGGCCACGGTGAATGAAGCAGGCCGGGAAATTGTGGCGAGGAATTAATCCGGGAGTCATGACGAACCTGGAGAGGTTTTTCGCGGAAACATGCTGGAGTTACCGCTCGGAGAGGAAAGCCGACAGCTAGAAGCTAGTAGCTGGAAGCTGAAGTTCGAGCAACGACTGGCCCCATGGAGGGGGCGGAAAGAGCCTATGAACGCAACCTTTGCAGACATACACGCAGCAGCGGATTTTATCGGGCCGGGCGCTATCGAAGTTCCGCTGTATCAGACCGAGATCTTTGACATCTGCCGCCGTTCGAGCCCCTTCGGACAGCGCATCAAGCAGGTTCCGGCGACCGGACATCCTTCGCGCTTCTTTGAAGAGACGGCGTTGCCGAATCCAGGCACGGCCGGCTTTGTGAATCCGCGCAGCATCGTGGCTCCGGTTGTGAGCCCGACACGCGTGGAGCGGAGCGTGCCCCTGAAGGCCATCGTTTCGCAGATCAACTACAACCTGTTCGATATTGAACTGGGCGATCAGCAGAAGCAGTTTGCCTATTTGCAGGCCAAGGATCTGGTGGACACAGTGAGCGGCGTGATGGTAACTCACGACGTGGCCCTGTGGAACGGCAACGACACCAGCCTGAGCTCGCCGACGACCACACAATACATGGGCGTGACTGAGCAGATTGTGGCTGGCGGCAACACGGTTTCAATCGGCACAACGGCATCAATCGTGGACGGGCTTAAGTCTGCGGTGGCGCAGATGGTGGCTAACAACGGCTACTATGTGCGGCCCACGGCGATCTACGCCAATCCGGTTCTGCTGGACCTGATTGACCGCGAGATGAAGACCGAGTTCAACGTGGTGTTGAACACGGACAACATTACGGGCGGAATCCGCGTGAAGATGCTGTCGACGCAGGCGGGTGATCTGCCTCTTATTCCGGACTGGAGCTTGAGCTACACGGGTACGCCAGGTTCGGGATCGGCGGTTCTTCCGGCTTACATCGTGACTGAGGATCTGATCGAGTATCACTGGCTCGGCGATCCGACGCCTCGTATCTTCCAACTCGGTCTCCCGAACTCCCTGACCTATCAGTATGTCGCGGTGAAGTTTGGCGCACCGGTAGTGAAGGGCGCCAATTATGCGCACTACCAGGTTCTTGTAGACCGGTAGGGAGCGGAGCTGGCGGAGTTAGTTGTTGAGGCTCCGTGAACCGGAGCCTCAACGGCTAGCCAGTTAGCAGGATAACGAGCCAGCAAACGGAAGAGATTCTACATGTCTTCCGCTTGCACGGCGGGGATCAAACAGAGGAAAGGTGAGTTATGGCATATCTGCAGCCAGCGGATTACCCGAACTATGGATTGCCGGCTGGAACGACGGCAGACTGGATTACAGCCGCGACGGCTCTGATCAACAGCTACTGCAGGCGGCCGGACCTGAACGTGATCCAGTACACAGAGCGGCTGCGCCTGACCAGTGGAGCGCAGACAGTACGTTTGAGTTACTTGCCCCTAGCGCCACTTGGGACGGCAACTACTCCGCTGGTGAATATTGAGGGCCGATACGCGCGGCCACGCCGTGGCGAGGCTATGAATGTGCCCATGACTGAGATTGCATGGGCATTTTCACTGCCCGGCCAATGGACCTCAATTGATCAAAACTTAGTGGACTACGATCCGACTACGGGGGAACTGACGCTGCCGTTCAATGTACTGGGGCTTCCGTACAACGAGGTGACGGTGACGTACACCGCTGGGCTGGCAACAATCGGCGACGATGTAAAGACGGCGTGTGCGCAGATTGTGCGGAATGCTCAGTCGACGCCGGCGTTGAACGCCCGCAGGACCAAGATAGATACGATGTGGATGGAGTATTTTTCGAGTTCGCTGGTGGACGAAACGGTGCAGGCATGGCTGCGTCCTTACATAGCGAACAGGCTGGGGTGAGCGATGAGCGATACGGCACCGCGCAACCCGGTGGGAGCTCCGCAGATGCTGGCCGACGCTTTGCTGCGAAGCATGACAGGAACGACCGCACTCTTACGGGTGACGGGCGCGAACACGGAGACCAATCAATCCGAGGTAGGGTTGGTGGCGACGGTATTTTCCGATGTGGTCGTGAGTCCGGTGGTGATGCGGAAACTGCGGCCTACCTGGCAGGAAGGTGGGGAGTCGAAATGGGAGTTACTTGTGTCGGCGACGAGCGTGGGGCAACAAGTGAGTACACTGGATCTGCCTTCGGCTCAATCGCTCTTTGCGATGACGCTAGCAGTTACAGTTGCGGGACAGGACTACTTGATTGAGTCGATTGCTTCAAACGAAGCTTTCGGTCAGGCGTATCTTTACCGGCTTCTCTTGCGGGAGACGCACCACCAGGCAGGGTAAGAAACTTGCTGGTGGAGCCAGCCGATTGTTGGCAAACTGTTCGCTACTCTATCACTCATTGTTCATATTTCATTTGCTGTCAGTTGTCTATCAGCGGTTCGCCGTTAGAAACCGGCTGTCAATTTTCAGGAGCTCAACTCCATGCAGAATGCGAAAGACTCGTTTTATATTGCGCTGCGCACGCGTCTTGCAGCGATCAATCCGGAGCGCACAATCCTGCTGCGCGGAACAGTGCGGCCGGGAATTCTGGTGGAGGAGGCGGAAGCTCCTTTCAGCCAGCTTCCCAGCGACGTATTCGTGCTTCGCTGGCTGGGACTGGGGGTTGACCTCGATCTCAGTTCAACAATGGCGGCCGAAGAGTGCGAGGTCCTATATCAGACCTGTGGAACGCAGAGCTTTGGCGGATTGGACCGGGGTCGAGCTCTGAGCGCGATGGACGAGGAACTGGCGCAAATGCTGGTGCCTTTCTATACACCCAAACTCAACTACACGGCTACGCCGCCAACGGCGATGCTGACACACGTGTTCTGGGATGAGCCCGGTTTTGGGCCGATCGACGTGCAGCGGGACCGCTTGAGCCGGTCAGCCAAGGTGATGGTTTACAGCTACCAGGAGCAGGGGGAGTAATGGCGGCGAATTGGTTTTCAGCTCCCGCGCCGGTGGCACGGCGTGTTCGAGGGTATTTTGCACCGGTGAATCGCGCTTTGCAAACTCCGGTGATTTTCGATGCGGCAGAACAGGGCGGCTTCAATCTGGACGCTCCGCCCGCACCGTGGATCAGCCTGGGATGGATCCACGAGTTCACGCGGAAGACGGCCAGCAAGACGTCGCCAGTGTTGACGGGCATTCCGGCAGCGACGCTTGCCCAGGTGCGCGAAACTCTTGAGGCGCAGGTGAGTTTCCAGTTCATGAGCTGGACGAAGCTGACCATGGCGCTGGCAACCGGGTCGCAGCACATGAATCTTCTGGTTGAGGCGACCGGCGACCTTCCTGCGGCAGACGGGGCGCAGGCGGTGACGGCTGTAACGCCACTAAGCGGCTCGACGGCTACAGCCATCGTGTTGGCGAGTACGGATGCTGCGAAGTTTACTGCCGGATCCATGATTGCTCTCGACGTGGACTATACCGGCCAGACAGGCTATGTGGGTGCGCCGGTTGCGGGCGCCTACGTGAGACAGCCACTGACGGATGTGGACTACGTTCGGCGGGTCACATTCAATGTTGCGCTGGTATCTCAGGTGAACTCAACTGGTCTAACACTGGCGGAACCATTGACTGGCGGCGCTCCGGCGGCCGGGGCCAAGGTTCAGGCGATCACGGGATTTGTGGATCGCGAGGGTGGCAGCTTTTACCAGGAGTGGTCGGCGCTGTTTGTGATGCAAGGGAGCCAGGGAGAGAGGATCTTCTTCTACTATCCACGCTTGCAGACCATGGCCGGCGCGGAAGAGGCTGCGATTCCACTCGATCCGAAAAATAACGGTGGACATGCGCGTATGGTCCTCAAGGGGCAGTATCTGGCATTGCCGATAACCGATCCACTAGATGGGGAGCGGGTATTGTGTTACCGGAGTTTTCTGCCTGCTGCCAACTCATTGGTATAAGAGGCGAGCAATTCAGGAAGTTATAAGGTCAGAGAGCCACAATGAAAATTACGATTCAAGGACAGGACTATACGTCCGCACTCGATGCAGTGCGACCGTTGACAATCGAGCGCAAACTCAACGAGCCCTCGATATGCCAGTTTTGGCTTAGCCTGTCGGCTGGCGGCAGCTTGGCGACGCCCTCGCGCAACCAGCACGTGGCGGTTACCGGGGATGACGGCACGCCATACTTCACGGGTTATCTCGCGGCCAGTCCACTGCCGGAGTATGCCGGGTTTGGGATCGAAGGTCCGCACTACAGGACGGCTCTTCAAGCATTGAGCGATGAGTTGCTTCTGGATCAAGTACTGATGCCGCCCAGCACCGGAGCGGCAGGAGAAACTGCCGGAGGGCTAATGACTTCGCTCGTGACTCATAACGGGTCGACGGCTCTCTCGACTCAAGGGCTCTCGTTGAGCGCGGCCGTAAGCAACTTTGTCCCCGATCCCGGAGCGCCGTTCAGCAAGAGCGCAGGGCAGTTGGCGAGCGTTGCGCGCGCTGCCTATCGCGCTCTGAATGGATTATTGACGCTCTCATCTGTGCAGACCACGGTCCATCCATTGAATGAAACCGACGGCAGCCTTAGCCTAGCGAACCTGGCGTTTACGGCGAGCGTGAAACGGGCGCTGGCGAACGATGTTACTGTTTGCGGCGAACGCGAGCCGGTTGCCTACGTGACTGAGTACTTCCTGGGCGATGGAATTACCACCCAGTTCTATCTGGCTGCGGACGCCTACTTTCCGCCGACCTCGAAGTCGCTCATTATTAATGAGCTATTCAATGAGCCGCAAATCAATGAGCAGGTGTGGGGCAACAGTGGCGGTGATGGCTATCTCTCGCTGGGTGCGGGCGGACTGGCAATGACGGGCGGCAATGGGCTGGATGGGCAGACCGTGCTGAGTTGGCTTGATTCGGTGGAGATAGCTGGAACCTTACTGTTGGAGGCTGAAGGCGTAGTTCTCTCTGCAGGCAGCACCGGAATTCTTGCGGGATTCTTTAACGGGGGAGAGCAAACAGTTGATTGTGTGGCTGGCTTTCAGGTTACCGCTCAGCAGGGACCAGGCACTGTAACTCTGCAGCCGTTGATTCAGGGAACGCCGGCCGGAACCACATTTGCTGTAAACCCTGCAAACCAATATACGCTCAGGGTGAGGATACACAGTCCGGAATGTGTACGGGGACACGCAATCTACCGCTCCTTCGGTGACAGCGGCGCAATTTCGACGGGTGGCGAGTGGAATCTTAGTCCAGGTAAGTTGCAACTTGAGGTTCAGGAGTTTGCTAACGGAGTCGGTGCGATGCCAGTTACTGTCTATGACGGTGCGCTTGCGAATTTGCCCGGCTGGTGCGACGTGGTGGCGGTGAGCAGCCTCAATATAGTTGGATCCATGCGCGCATTGACTCTGAAGAATCTCGGTTCAGGCTGGGTGGTGAGTACACCCCCCAGCGGCGGCGCATATACACGCCGGCTTGGCAGCATAGTAGAGGCGGGCGAGTGCCAACTGGATCGCACAGGCAAGGTTGTGTTTTACACAGGATATGCGCCTATTGCTGGAGAGCAGATTGCGGTAAATTACCGCACAATTGGCAGGGCCGTGGGGCGCGCGGTCAATACAGCTAGCCAGCAAGCCCTTACTCAAGCCGGGTCACCTGTTGTATCCGCATGGATTGGGTCAGTGACCGATCCCCCTGCGCGCTGCTCGGCTGACTGTAGGAATGCGGCGCAGGCAATCGAGGAGGCGGCGGCGGGAGTCAGTGCCTTATGGAGCGGTATCTACAAAGGAAGTAGAAGCAGTTTCGCGTCCGACGTGTGGCCGGGCGATGCGTTGCTTCTCAATGCGCCCTCGACCACCTTGAATGCGCAAGTTGTGGTTCGTGCCGTGAAGCTGAGCTACGAGGCCACTTATCCGGACTTAGTGGAGTATGCCGTTACCTTTGCGAATGACTGGGCCGACGATCTGGCGATTAAGACGAGCGCGACGGTTCCTGTGGATACGTGGCTGCCAGCACCGGTGGCTCCCACCGTTCTCGCCAATTTGACCAGTCTCAGTGTGACTACGCTGAACGGGAGTACGGTGGCGGTCTACACCGGCGTAACGCCTCCGACAGGCGGAGGATTTGAAATACGACGGCGGGACTTCGCGTTCATGGCGGGTGAAGATCCCGGGTTGGTTGCGCGCGCGAGCTTGCCGAATATGACATTCTCGCGCGAGACCGCGACCGACCGATTCTATGTCCGGATGTATGACGGCGCGACACCGCCTAATTACTCGGAATTCTCAACGGCATTATTTATTAATCTGCCATTGGGCTCGTGAAGGGCGAACTTTTGAGAAGCGAATCATCAGATGGAGTCCGGCGGATGCGAATGATGAATGAATTTGAAGCTCGGGTGCTTAGCGATCTGAGCGTGCTGAAGACGCAGATGACCGGTCTGATGGGCGATGGCAACGGCGGGCGGATTGCGGAACTGGAGCGGCGTCTCGAGCGTCACGAGCAGAACTGGCAGCGGGCCAAGGGGTTTCTGGCTGCCGCGAGCGTGGTGTTTGCAGTCATGGAAGTGGCCTTCGAGGCTTGGCGCCGACACTGACGCCGGATTGCGATCGTCCAGAAATACAGGAAGTGCATTTTGATATCTGGTGCGCTTTCCGCGGACTCGTATAATCAGGCATATGAGCGAACATCCACTGGTGGGCGTGGTGATGGGCAGCCGAAGCGATTACGAGACGCTTTCGGCGGCCGTGGAGATTCTGTGCGCGCTCGAAATTCCGCATGAAACGCGCATCGTAAGTGCGCATCGTACTCCGGATCGATTATTTGAATATGCAGAGACGGCCCGGATGCGTGGGTTGCGAGTCATCATTGCCGGAGCCGGCGGCGCGGCGCATCTGCCGGGAATGTTGGCGGCCAAGACGCTTGTCCCTGTGCTGGGAGTTCCGGTGGTAGCGACGCAACTGAACGGCATGGATTCACTGCTGTCGATAGTACAGATGCCGAAGGGCGTTCCCGTCGGGACGCTGGCCATCGGCAAGCCTGGCGCAGCCAATGCCGCGCTGCTTGCCGCGGAAATTCTGGCCGCGAACGACCCGGCGCTCTATGAACGGCTGGCCGCCTGGCGTGCAGGGCGCACGAAGGAAGTACTCGAGCAGAATCTGGAGCAGGAGCTTCCAGGGTGAGCGACATCTCCGAATCAAGTCAACGAGAGAAGCTATCGATCGTAATGCCGGGCGGGCTTTTGGCGATTCTGGGCGGGGGGCAACTGGGACGCATGACGGCGATGGCCGCGCGGACTATGGGCTATCGCGTGCGTGTGATGGACCCCGAACCGGCTTGCCCGGCGAGCTTCGTCGCGGATGAGACCATCGTGGGTCGCTGGGATGACGTTCCAGCGGCACGCCGGCTTGCTACCGGCGCGGATGCCGTCACCCTTGAGATCGAGCAGATTGGAGTGGACGCTCTCGCGGAGGTGGCACGGATTGCGCCGCTGCGGCCCGGTGTCGAACCCATCCGCATTATTCAAGACAAGACGCTGCAGAAGACATGGCTCGCCGATGCAGGCTTTCCAGTTGGAGCATTCCGTGTGGTGCTCAGCGAGGCGGAACTTCAAGATGCGGTTCCTGCGCTTGGTAGACGGGTCTTCTTGAAGGTTGGGCGCGGCGGCTACGACGGCCGTGGGCAGGCTCGCATCGGTCTAGATACGCCAGCGACCGAAGAGGCGATTTCCGCTGCGTGGCAGAGCATTGGCGGACATGCCGCAGTGGCCGAGCAGGCCCTCGACCTAGAGTGCGAAATCAGCGTGATGGCTGCGCGCAATCCTTCGGGAGAAGTACGATGCTATCCAGCCGCGCGCAATCATCACGAAAATCAAATTCTGGACTGGAGTGTTTTGCCGGCAGGCGTGCCTCCGGCGCTTGAAGCGCACGCCGAGGGGCTGGCGGGAGCCATCATTGAAAAATTGGGTCTGGAAGGCATGCTCTGCGTAGAGATGTTTGTCACGCGCCAAGGCCAGTTGCTGGTGAACGAACTTGCGCCGCGCCCGCACAACAGCTATCACCAGAGCGAGCGCGGGTGCGTTACAAGTCAGTTCGAGCAGGCCGTGCGCGCCGCGTGCAATCTTCCGCTGGGTTCGACTGCGCTGATTACTCCAGCCGCAATTGTGAACCTGCTCGGCGATGTGTGGCTCGACGGCGCTCCGGATTTTGCCGCAGCCCTAACCGTTCCCAGCGTGCGACTACATCTCTACGAGAAGCACACGCCGCGAGCTGGCAGGAAAATGGGACACCTATCGGCGATTGGGGCGACTGCCGAAGAGGCACTGGAACGAGTATTAGAGGCCAAGCGGCTTCTTTAGCTCGCCTGCCCAGCCTTTTCCCAGCGCTTAGGCCGGCGGTTCTCCTGCAGGATCTTCTTGCGCAGGCGCAGAGACTTGGGCGTGACCTCGACCATCTCATCTTCGGCGATGAATTCGATGGCCTGCTCCAGATTGAGGGCTCTCACCGGCACCAGGCGGATGGCCTCGTCGGCGCTTGACGCGCGCATGTTGGTCATCTTCTTTTCGCGGACCACGTTTACGTCGAGGTCGTTGTCGCGCGAGTGCTCGCCGACGATCATGCCTTCATAAACCTCAACGCCCGCGCCAACAAACAGAATTCCACGCTCCTGGAGGCTGTTCAGCGAATAAGTGGTTGTCACTCCCTGGCGATCGGAGATCAGCGCGCCGGTGGGCCGCTGGGGGATCTCGCCCTGGTAGGGCATGTACCCATCGAACAGGGTGTTCATGACGATCGTCCCGCGCGTTTCTGTGAGCATTTCGCTGCGCAGGCCGATAAGGCCGCGGCTGGGCACACGAAACTCCATACGCACGCGCCCGGAGCCGTGGTTGTGCATCTTGGTCATCTCGCCTTTGCGCGGTCCAAGCTTTTCAATCACGACGCCGGTATGAATCTCAGGCACGTCGATGGTCAGGTGCTCGACGGGCTCCATACGCACGCCGTCTACCATTTTGGTTACGATCTCTGGACGTCCAACCATCAGTTCAAAGCCCTCGCGGCGCATCATCTCAATGAGGATTGCAAGCTGCAGTTCGCCGCGGCCAAGTACCTTGAAACTATCAGGGGATCCGGTGTCTTCCACTCGAATGCTGACGTTTGTAAGCAGTTCTTTCTCAAGACGCTCTCTCAGATTGCGGCTCGTAACGTACTGGCCTTCGCGTCCTGCAAACGGCGAATTATTCACGCTGAACTGGATGGCGATGGTTGGTTCGTCAATCACAATCAGCGGCAGCGGCGAAGGGT
>Ga0307377_10007121_pt1 | contig 11598 bp, 9 predicted proteins | sample TR3MG_FD_202535 | JGI IMG/M metagenome (GOLD analysis project Ga0307377, IMG submission 202535) | Soil microbial communities from Risofladan, Vaasa, Finland - TR-3 | ecosystem: Environmental > Terrestrial > Soil > Coastal area > Acid sulfate soil | place: Finland: Risofladan, Vaasa | collected...
CAGAAACCGACGCTGCGCCAGGCGCGCTTGAGCGTGGTACCGACCTCGCGGTCGATCAGCCAGACCGGCAGGCCGCGTTGTTCGGCGCCCTGCATCGCCGCCTTCATCTCGGCACCGGGTTCGATGCCGGACTGCTCGGCCAGGCGTTTCTGGAAGGCCGAAAGCACCAAGCTGGCGGCGACCATGCCGGCCTTGCCCTGGCGGATCACCTTGAACAGATCCATCTGCTTGAGCGCTTCCGGATCGCGCATGCCCTGCGCGCGGCTTTCACACAGTTCCACCGCCACCGCATCGAAGTGCTCGTGCGCCAGCAGCGCGTCCACCGCCGCCACGCTGATGCGCGAGACATGTGCCGTGCCAAGCAGGACATATTCCACGCCGTCGCGCTGGACACGTTCGATCGGCTGGCCCTGCAAGGCGGGCAACAGGGCAAGCTCGGTTTTGGGAAAACTCATGCGATCAACGTATCGGTCGTCGGGGTAGTCCCCAGCATGGGGATGAAGGCTGCGCGGAGCAAGCTGAGATGGCCCGGCAGTGTGTGGTTCAGTCGCGAAAGCGGCGGAGCAGGTCGCCGTAGGCATCGATGCGGCGGTCGCGCAGGAACGGCCAGATGCGCCGCACGTGTTCGCTGCGGCTCAGATCAACCTCGCCGAGCAGCAAGGCGCGTGCATCAGTTGTGGCCTGGGCCAGCAACTCGCCCTGCGGTCCGGCCACGAAGCTGCTGCCCCAGAAGCGGATGCCTGCGCCCACGCCCGACGGATCGGCCTCGTGGCCGGTGCGGTTGCAGGCCAGCAGCGGCAGGCCGTTGGCGATGGCATGGCCGCGCTGCACGGTGATCCAGGCGTCGCGCTGGCGACCCTGCTCAGCCGGTTCGTCGCTCGGGTCCCAGCCGATCGCGGTGGGGTAGAGCAGCAGCTCGGCGCCGGCCAGCGCCATCAGCCTTGCGGCTTCGGGATACCACTGATCCCAGCACACCAGCACGCCGAGCCGGCCCACCGAGGTGTCGATCGGTGCGAAGCCGAGGTCACCGGGTGTGAAGTAGAACTTTTCGTAAAACGCCGGATCGTCCGGGATGTGCATCTTGCGGTACTTGCCGGCGATCGCCGCCGAGCGGTCGAATACCACCGCCGTATTGTGATACAGCCCGGCGGCGCGACGTTCGAACAGCGAGGCGACCACCACCAGTTGCAGTTCTTCGGCCAGCTGGCCGATGCGCGCGGTGCCGGGGCCGGGAATCGTTTCGGCCTGGTCGAACACTTCCACCGACTCGTGCTGGCAGAAATACGGGCCATTGTGCAGCTCCTGCAACAGCACCAGCTCGGCGCCGGCCGCCGCGGCTTCGCGCAGGCCGGTTTCGATCGCATCGAGATTGGCATCGCGGCTGCCACGGTCGGTCTCCTGCAGCAGCGCGACCTTGAGGGTCTTGCGGGTCATCGGCTTCAATCCTCAACGGTAGCCCGGCCTGGCGAGTCGCCAAGTTTAGCCGATGCCGCTGAAGCTCAGGCCAACCCGGCCGGCAGTTGCATGGTGATGCAGTGCAGGCTGCCGTTCTGCCAGATCAACGGACGGCAGGGCACCTGCACCACCTCGCGCCCGGGGTGGGCCGTACCGATGATGCGGGCGGCTTCGTCATCGGCCGGGTCGCCGTAGGCCGGCACCAGCACGGCACCGTTGACGATCAGGTAGTTCGCGTAGGAGGCGGCGAGGCGGCGTCCGGCGTCCAGTATGGGTTGGGCCCATGGCAACGGGTACAAGCGGTAGGGCAGGCCATTGCCGGTACGCAGCGCGGCCAGTTCGCCAGCCATGCGCTGCAGCTCATCGTGGTGCGGGTCAGCTGGATCGTCGCAGGCCTGGAACACGATGCGCTGGTCCGGCGCAAAGCGGGCGAGGGTGTCGATATGCGCGTCGGTGTCGTCGCCTTCGAGATAGCCGTGATCGAGCCACAGCACGCGATCGGCATGCAGGCCGTCGCGCAGGATCGCGTTCATCTCCTCGCGCGACTGTTCGGGATGGCGCTGCACCAGGCAACGCCAGGTGGTCAGCACGGTGCCGGCACCATCGCTCTCGATGCCACCGCCTTCCAGTGCCCAGTCGATGCGCCGATGCACGACAGCCTGGCCGAACACGCCGGCGTCCACCAGACCGGCGATCAGCGCATCGTCCTGCTTCGCGCCGAACTTGCCGCCCCAGCCGGTGAAGCGGAAATCGGTCAGCTGAAAATGACCGTCAACGGCGCTGAGCGTGATCGGGCCGGAGTCGCGCAACCAGGTGTCGTCGTATGCCAGTTCGACGAAGCGGACGCGAGCGGGATCGATGCCTGCATCGCGCAGCAGGGCTTCGACGTGAACCCGCAGCGTGCGGTTCGCCACCACCACGATCAGGCGCTGAAAGCGGGTCACGGCGGCGGCCAGCGCCACATAGGTGGTTTCCACGCTGGCCAGTCGTTCGGCCCAGTCGGTGCCGGCATGCGGCCAGGCGATCAGCACCGCGGCCTGCGGTTCCCATTCGGCCGGCAGGCGCAAGGAAGAGTCGGTCATGCGAAAAATCTCGATGCGTTCGATCGGTTGCGCCATGCCGGCGCCGGGTTGCAGAGTGTACGACGCGGCCCACTCCGCCGCATAAACGAAAACGCGGCCCGCGTTGCCACGGGCCGCGTCATCGGCGCGTCATTGGACAGCAGCCGATGTCAGTCGACGGCTGCCGGGTTGGTGTTGTTGCCGGCCGGTGTGTTGAGCACCGAATGGATCACGCGGTTGCGCTCGAAATACACGATGAACTTCGCGTAATCCCAGCGGTTGATCACAGGGTGTTTCCTGCTATCCCCGCCACGTGGTGAAAGTTTGCGCAGCGGGGCGCCCCAGCCCTTTTCGACCTGGGCCATGCTCAGGCCGCGGCGGGGCAGGTTCATGCTCTTTTCCTGCTGCACGCGGTGGATCAGCAGGGTGTCCCCGTGGCCGGGGTGAGCCGCGCGAGCCACTTGCGGCGTGGCAAACGCGGCGGCAGCCAGCATCAGGATGACCGGCAGACTGTGTGTGAACTTGACCATGGCTCCCCTCTCCATACAAGGCTGTATGCGGCTTCGTTTTAGCAGAACTGCCCATGCCGCGCCATGCCGGTTTGCGCCGATTGCGATCGGATGGGCATTCGGCATCGGGCGAAGCAACCACCTCACAGGCTGCTCGCCGAGAATAGCGCGATGGACGCTATCATGGGCGGCTGGGGGCGATTGCCTGCCCGCTCTGGACAGCTATCAAACGATGATTGCCTTTCGACATTTTGCGTTGCGCCGCGGCAGCCGCCTGCTGCTTTCCGATATCGACCTGGTGATCCAGAGCGGCTGGCGGCTGGGTGTGATCGGCCGCAACGGCTGTGGCAAATCCAGCCTGTTCGCGGCCTTGCAGGGCCAGCTGGATGCAGATGCCGGCGAACTGGATCTGCCGGCGAAGCTGCGGCTGGCCTCGGTGGCGCAGGAGACGCCGGCGCTGCCCGACGCGGCGATCGACTACGTGCTGGGCGGCGACCAGGAATTGGCCGAGGTGTTGCAGGCCGAAAGCGACGCGCTGGCCCGTGGCGACATGGAGGCGCTGGCCGGCGTGCATCACCGCATCGAGGAACTGCACGCGTACGATGCCCGCGCCCGTGCCGGGCGCCTGATGCACGGCCTGGGTTTCATGCCCGACACCCACGAACGCGCCGTGAAGGAATTTTCCGGCGGCTGGCGCGTGCGCCTGAACCTGGCCCGCGCGCTGATGGCGCCGTCCGAACTGCTGCTGCTCGACGAGCCGACCAACCATCTCGATCTGGACGCGGTGCTGTGGCTGGAGGAATGGCTGCGGCGCTATCAAGGCACCTTGCTGATCATTTCGCACGACCGCGAGTTCCTCGACGGCGTGATCACCCACACCATGCACCTCAACGACGGCAAGGCGAAGCTGTACACCGGCAACTACAGCGCGTTCGAGCGCCTGCGCGCCGAGCAACTGCGCCAGCAGCAGATCAGCCACGAGCGCGAGCAGGCCGAGCGCGCGCACCTGCAGTCCTTCATCGACCGCTTCAAGGCCAAGGCCACCAAGGCCAAGCAGGCGCAGTCGCGCATGAAGCGGCTGGAAAAGCTGGCCGGCACCGAGGCGGTGCGTGCCGAACGGGCCTTCAGCTTCCAGTTTCCGGTGCCGGGACGGCTGCCCGAATCGATGCTGCAGCTGGAAGACGTGGTGGCCGGTTACGCCGCGCTCCCTCTCCCCCTCGGGGAGAAGGACGTGGTGGTTCTTTCGGACGTGCGTTTCAGCCTGGAGGCGGGCGAGCGGATCGGCCTGCTGGGGCCCAACGGCGCCGGTAAATCCACCCTGGTGAAGACCCTGGTCGGCGAACTGGCGGCACTCGGTGGCGAGCGCAAGGCGCACAAGGATCTCAAGATCGGCTACTTCGCCCAGCATACGGTGGAAAGCCTGCACGAGGGCAGCAGCCCGCTCGACCACCTGCAGGCCAAGGCGCCGGGGGTGGCCACCCAGGTCATGCGCGATTTTCTTGGCACCTGGAATTTCGCCGGCGACCGTGCGTTCGAATCGGTCGACGGGTTCTCCGGCGGCGAACGGGCGCGGCTCGCGCTGGCATTGATCGCGTGGGACAAGCCGAATCTGCTGCTGCTGGACGAACCGACCAACCATCTGGATCTGGACATGCGCGAGGCCTTGGCCGACGCGCTGGCCGACTTCGACGGCACCCTGGTGCTGGTGTCGCATGACCGCCACCTGCTGGGCATGGTCTGCGACAGTTTCTGGCGCGTGGCCGACGGCGTGGTGGAAAGCTTCGACGGCGACCTCGACGATTACGCCCGCTGGCTGCGCACCCGCGGTACGGCCAACAAGAAGGCGGCCAAGGCGGGCATGGACAAGCCGGCGGCACCGGTCGTGCCGGCCGAATCGCCGGAGGAACGCCGCCGCAACGCGGCCGCCCAGCGCGAGAACGAGAAAGCCTCACGGCAACGGGTGAAGCGGATCGAGACCCGCACCGCCAGCATCGATGCCGAACTGGCTACCCTGGAGGCCCGCCTGGCCGATCCGGACACCTACAACGGTCCGACCGGCGAGATGATGAAACTGGGACAGCGGCAGACCGAACTGCGCCGCGAAAAGGAAGTGCTGGAAGCGGAATGGCTGGAGTTGTACGAACAGTTGGAAGTCTTGGGGGCCTGAATGGGCGCAACGCCGGAGCCGTCGCTGCAACTGTGGCTGCCTGCCCTGGCGCTGGCCGCGCCGGCCCATCCACTGCGCACGTGGCTGCGGCGCGCCGATCGGCTGGCCGATGGCGCAGCCGGTTACCTGGCCGGGTTGGGCGATTATTTTCCGGGCATCGACGCCGCGCTTCCGGCTGCCGCGCTCACCCGTCAATTCCTCGCTGGCGACGCGCAAGGCAGCGCCTGGTTGTCGGCCGATCCCGCCTGGGTGCAACCCGACATGAACGGCGTGCGGCTGCTGGCCTGCGGCCGGCTGGGACTGGCGATGGACGAGGCGCTGGCACTGGCCGAGCCGCTGCGGGAAGTGTTCGACGAAGCCGGCATGCAACTGGAAATCTCCACAGCGGATCACTGGCACCTGCGCCTGCCGCCGGATCTCACGCTGCCCGGCTTCGCCGCGCCGGAACAGGCATTGGGCGAGGATCTGTCGCAGCATTTGCCGCAGGGTGCGGAAGGTCGCCGCTGGCGCATCCTACTGAACGAGATCCAGGTGCTGCTGCACCAGCATCCGCTGAACGCCGCGCGCCGCACGCGTGGCGAGCCGCCAGTCAACAGCCTGTGGTTGTGGGGCGGCGGCAGCCTGCCAGGTCCGCTGCGCAGCGATCTGTGCGGGGTGATCAGCGACGATCTGCTGCTGGCCGCACTGGCCAGCCACGCCCATCTCGCCACGCAAGCGCGTACTGCCGAAACCATCACGGCAGTGGCCGCAGGCTGGCTGATCGACCTGCAGGATCTGCCGGCCGGCGAGATCGAATCGTCGTGGTGGCCGATCCTGCAGTCGATCATGCATCGACAAGCGGTCGAACTGCATTTCGCCAGTGGCGAGCGTTGGCGGCACAAGCCGTGGCATCGCTGGCGGCTGTGGCGCGGGGCAGGGCGTTGAAGACCTTGCAGATACGACGCCGGGTCGGCCAGGGCGTGCCCAGTGGCTGGGCCGAATCGGTGCATCCGGTCTTGCAGCAGGTCTACGCCGCGCGCGGCGTGCTGGGCCCGGCGCAAGTGGAACACCGGTTGGCGCGGCTGCTGTCGCCGCTGATGCTAGGCGGTATGGCGCAGGCGGTCGAGCTGCTGGTCGAGGCGATCCGCGACGACTGGACGATCGTGATCGCCGGCGATTACGACTGCGACGGCGCCACCGGCACCGCGGTGGCCGTGCGCGGCTTGCGTCTGCTCGGTGCCCGGCGGGTGAGCTACGCCGTACCCAATCGCTTCATTCACGGTTACGGCCTGAGTCCGGCGCTGGTCGAATCGCTGCAACCGAAACCGCAGCTGATCGTCACCGTCGACAACGGCGTGGCCAGCGTGGCCGGGGTGGCGGCGGCGAAGGCGCACGGCATCCGGGTCATCGTGACCGACCATCACCTGCCGGGCGAACAGTTGCCGGCGGTCGATGCGATGGTCAACCCGAACCTGGTGAACATCGAAAAGTGCGGGCACGCCAGCCCGCCTTGCGATCGTTGCGCGCACGACGCGCGATTGAATCAATCCTTTCCCAGCAAGGCGCTGGCCGGCGTGGGCGTGATGTTCTACCTGCTGCTGGCTTTGCGCGCCCGACTGCGCGAGAGCGGATGGTTCGCATGTGTTGAGAAGTGCACACAAGGAGAGTCATTGTTTGATTCTCGCGATCAGGATGATCGCAGAAGTACAGAACCTGATCTTGCGACGTTACTGGACTTGGTGGCGCTGGGCACGGTGGCGGACCTGGTGCCGCTGGATTTCAACAATCGCGTGCTGGTCGAGGCCGGCTTGCAGCACATCCGCAGCGGCCGTGCCTGCCCCGGCATCACCGCGCTGGTCGAGGCCGGCAAGCGCAGTGTCGCGACGCTGTGTGCCAGTGACCTGGGTTTCGCGGTCGGTCCGCGCCTGAATGCCGCCGGACGCATGGAAGACATGCGCCTGGGCGTGGAGTGCCTGCTCACCGACGATGTGGCGCAGGCGCGTGCGCATGCCGAGCGGCTCAGCGCGATCAACCGGGAACGCCGCGACCTGCAGGCATCGATGGTGGCCGAAGCCGAGCTGATGGCGGCCGGTGCCAAGCACATCGACGCGGTCGGCGTGACGTTGTACGAGCCGGGCTGGCATGCCGGCGTGATCGGCCTGGTGGCGTCGAAGCTGAAGGATCGCCTGCATCGTCCGGTGATCGCGTTTGCGCCAGCCAGCATTGAAGAGTGCGGCGAGGGATCACCGCTTCTTGACCCTGGCGCACAAGAAGTGCACACAAGCGATGCCATTCTGCGCGGCTCGGCGCGCTCGATCGCCGGCTTCCATATCCGCGACGCACTGGCGGCGATCGACGCGCGTCACCCCGGTCTGATCGAACGCTTCGGCGGCCACGCGATGGCGGCAGGGCTGAGCCTGAAGGCCTGCGACTACCCGCGTTTCGCCGCGGCATTCGACGCCATCGCCCGCGAACTGATCGATGCCGAGCAACTGCAGGCGGTGGTGTATACGGATGGCGAACTGCCGGTCGGCGCGCTCTCGTTGCCGCTGGCCCGCCAGCTGCGCCATGCCGGACCGTGGGGGCAGGCTTTCCCTGAGCCGCTGTTCGACAACCTGTTCGAATGCGCCAGCTGGAAGGTGATGGGCGAAAGCCATCTGCGCCTGCAACTGCGCGACCCGCGCGACGGCATGGTGCATGATGCGGTGATGTTCAATGCGTATCACGGCCAGCCACCGCCGACGCCGCTGCGCGCGGTCTACGAGCTTGGCATCAACGATTGGCAGGGGCGCGAAAGCGCACGTCTGCTGTTGCGGCACATCGAGCCGGCGTGATGTGCGGAATCATGGCATCCACGTCTCGCGAATCGTTCACGGCATTTGCTGCAAGCTGTCTACCAACCCACCAAGGAGAGCGCCATGATCAAACAGGTTGAGGGATTGCCCGCGGGCACCTTGGGTTTCCGTGCCAGCGGCCAGGTCACGGCGGCCGACTATGAGCGCGTGCTGGTGCCGGATGTCGAGGCTGCGTTCGCGCTCAACCGCAAGCTGCGCCTGCTTTATCTGGTCGATGAGGACTTCACCGGCTTCGATCCCGGTGCGATGTGGGACGATGCCAAGCTTGGCATGCGCCATCTCAGTGGCTGGGACCGGGTGGCGCTGGTGACCGACGTGCCGTGGCTGCGCATGACCGCGACCGCGATGGGGTTCGTCATCCCGGCCGAGTTCCGTCTGTTCGGGCTGGCCGAACTGGCTGCCGCCAAGGCCTGGATCAGTGAACCGGCGGCATAGGAGCACCACGAATAACGCCGGTTTGTTGTAGGAGCGCACCCTGTGCGCGAATGCTCTTATTGCATTTCCACGAAGAGGAGGGTCGGCAGGGATTCATACAAAAACCGGCAATTGCGCTTCTAACTTACCGTTTTTAAATGTGTTTCAGGATTGTGATTCGCTGGCTATCGCGCCTTCGATCTTCGTAGTCTCCGCCGTTGGATCCTTGGGCTTAAGCTGGGCCAGCAGTTCTTCAATCGCTTGTAGACGGGCTTCACGACGTCTCTGTTCCTCGATCTCGATGAGGCGCGCCTGCCGTTCCGCCGACAGTTCCGCCGCGTATCGCTCCGCATCGGCTCGGAAATGATCCCGCTCGTTGGTTGCCTCGATGCGCTGCTGGCCGAGCGTTTCATTCTGCCGTTGCAGATCCGGCACCTCTTTGGCCACCTTGGCGACCTGCTCGTACTCACGTCGGAGTGTTCGCAGTGCGTTCTCGGTTTGGCCGTAAAGTTCGGTGAGCCGCGCATTGTCACGGTTGAGCTGCATGGTCTCGTGACTCTTGGTGGTCACCAAGTCATTCGCCTGCCGTAGCTCGACCTGCAGCATCTGCACCTGCTGTTCGTGGCGGCGCGATTCCGCATCCCGCTGCTCCTTCGAGGACTGCCGGAAGTGTTCGAGCGCCTCACGCGCTTGTGTATGCTTTTGCTCCAGCGATTGGATGTGGGCGTCTTGGTCGGCCAGGCGAGCCTCTAGCCCAGCACCGCGCTCTTCCAGCGTCCGGACTGCCATGATGCGCTCCTGCAGTTGTCCCATCGCCTCCTGGTGCAAGCGCGTTTCTTCTTGCAGCGCCGTCTCGGTGCGTTGCAGGCGATCGCTCAAAGCCCGACCCTCGCGTTCCTGCGCTGCCAGCGCGTCTGCCGCCTTCTGAACGGCCGCATCGCACCGTGTCTGTGCTTCAGCCATCCGGGCATCGGCCTCCTCTTGGAGCCGTGCCGCCAACTGGGCCACCAGCGTCTGCAGCGCATCACTGATGGCGGCGCCGGGCACTGGTGACGCGGACGCATCGGCTTCCAGCTCTTTGAGATAGCGATGGATGGTGCTCTTGGAGCCGGTGTTGCCGAGTGCGACGCGGACGGCATCTACCGAGGGGTGCTTGCCCTGGGCGATCAAGCTATCGCGGGCCTTCTGGACCTCGGTCTTGTACAAGCCTGCGCGAGCCATGGCGGGTCTCCAGTGAATAACGTAATGTATTACATACCATGTAATTACGTAATATACAACGGCGTATGTTCAGCATCGGAGCTAATGGAAGTAACACGGGATAATGTTGGATTATCCCGCCTTAGGCGTCCGGGAGGGCACCTCTGGAGCTACCAGCAGTACGAAATGGCGTTTCCGAGCCATAGGTCTGATCTAAACAGCCGAAACCACGCTGGTGACGTTATCCGACAAAATTTTCGAAGGTTCCTGCTTACTACCTCCAACCGGGGTGCGCTGCCCGGTGAAGTTTCTTCAGTCGCCAAAGCGGGAGAAGCTAAGGCGCTTGGCGCCCATGTGCGGGTGCCAAGCCGCTTTCAGGCCCTCGTGCTGCTCGCCCGGCCGCGCATACATCACTTTCACCGCCAAATCGCTCACGTGGTACAGCCACGAGGCGAAAGCCACCTGACCGTTGAGCTGGTCGGTGTAGGTGTCCACGTCTGAACCGCCGGCTGCCACAACCGGCAAAGAGAAATAGCCGAAAGCCAAGTAGATGTGCGGGTGCGACCGCCCCTCAGTCAACGCCTTGGCAATCGGTGCAACATCGATCGGGATATTGCCCTCGACTAGGAGGCAGCCGAACAGCTTGGTGAAGTACAGGTGCATTTGAAGCATGCAGCGCCGCGTGTCGTAGGGAAAGAGCCAGTTGGCGCGGAACGATCCTTCTTCTAGCAGCCGCGGCACAGCGCTGCGCAATTCTCGCGAGCCGTGCTCCCAGGCGTAGTCATACGGTTGAGTTCGCTTGCTGTTGCAGGTCAGGCAGATGCGGTACGCGAACTTCAGCGTGTCCGACTTCAGGCTGCCGACCTTCACGTCGCGACAGCGAGACCGACTTTGCTGGTTGCTTGCGTTGAAGAAAAGGGGCTTATCTTTCGAGGGCTTGCCAAACAATGCCTTGAGATCCGAGGCTTTGACCAGGTGCTCGCGCGTGGCAGCATACTCAGCGCCGCAGATCCAGCAATTCATGGATATGAACTCCTATCTGCAAAACGCCAGCTACCTTGCCCACCGTCGCCAGTGGAGCCGGCCAGGCTCGCAGCAGCGCTGACAAGCGGAGTCGGCCGGCCGACTTCGGTGGCGGGTTCAACCGATCGACCCGAGTTGTATTCGCAACCCCAATCCAGCGGATGCGGTCAATTTGGGACAAAGCACTTCGCCGTTGAATCCACCACCAAACCTTGTCAAACGACATGCTGGCGCCAAGGCTTCGGAAGTCGACGACGGGCAGCGGGCAACGCATCTACTCCTTCGGCGTGGTCATCGCTTCAACTTTCAACGCATTTCGGCGGCGACGATCCGCACATACTGCGTGGACTCCAAAGCCAACCATCATTGTGCCCGCGATACTGCCGAAAGGTGAGCCGAATAGCATGGCCCCTGTTTGCGCAGCCAAGTTGATCCGCAGGGCGAGAAAGGCGACTGCGACTCCAAAGAGTGACAATGTTATAAAGAGCAGCCGGTCCTGGTTTCGCACCGCAAGCCACACAGCAAGCCAAGCGACCGGATCCGCTGCGGAGGACTCCATGCCCTCGAAAGTAGCAGTACTAAGCAATCTGCCACCAGGAACAGCCATAGCCAGAGAAGCGATCCAAAATACCGCCAGCGCGATGAAGATCCAAAGGCTCGCCCGTTTATTCATACCCACCCCTGGGTGGTACCAGAACCATGAGCATACTCCCCCCCAAATTAAGCGTGTCGTTCCGATCCGGCGGCTGCGGACAACTTGAGTGGCGTGCACGGGCCCAGCACCAGCACCAGTTCAATGCTGGTCCTGAGGCAAGATCGCGATATTGAACAACTTGTCTGCCTGAGCGGGATCAAGTTTGCGTAGGTGTTGGTAGGCTTCGTTCGCGCCATCGCGGTTGCCTTCCATGGAATAAATCACCCCCAAGCTGAGCCAC
>Ga0307377_10007122_pt1 | contig 11597 bp, 18 predicted proteins | sample TR3MG_FD_202535 | JGI IMG/M metagenome (GOLD analysis project Ga0307377, IMG submission 202535) | Soil microbial communities from Risofladan, Vaasa, Finland - TR-3 | ecosystem: Environmental > Terrestrial > Soil > Coastal area > Acid sulfate soil | place: Finland: Risofladan, Vaasa | collected...
ACCCAATTGAAACAACAAGAAGCCGAAATAATAAAACACGGTGTTAATCTATCAGAAATAAGTCTAGGGAAAATGAAACCAGCAAGCAGGGTTAAATATCTAGCCCGTGTAAAAGGTTATTTGAAAGCGGTTGGTAAGAAGTCAAAACGAGCGCCGAAAAAGTTACTTGACGAATTTAGAAAGCGCCTAGAAAAAGCTACAAGCGAAGTAGATATTTATAAGATGATTCAAGAGTCATATAGCCAAGGGTTACAACCTACCATAGAATTAACGGCTGACGGGATTGAAAAAATCAGGATTTAAAAATGCTATCAATCCCTTTTGATCAATTAATATTGAAACAGCAACGGCATTTTAAATCCGATTCTAAACCGGAAATAGACGCGCGGGGCTACGATACAGAAACGATAAACGGAAGAGCGGAATTAATTACCGACTCAGAAGGAAACCAGCATTTCCCCTCAGATATGTATTCAATCCTTGATTGGCTGACTAGAAAAGCTAATCGCGGTTCAATAGGTTTTTTCTTTAATTTAAAATACGATTTTCAGGCGGTTTTAAAATGGCTACCCCCGGAACAGTGGGTTATTATTTATCATACGGGGTTGCTTGATTTAGGCGACTACATTTTAAAATATATCCCCAAAAAAATGTTACTGATAAAAAAATTATCAGGCACAACGAAGGAAGGGAAAAATAAATACAGGCAATTCAAGTTTTATGATATTGCACAATATTATAGAACCTCTTTAGATAAAGCGGCGAAGGAATATTTAGGGGAAGGAAAAGCGGATCATGGTTTTGATTTATCAAAACTAACGCTTACCGATATTGCATCGGACGAAATGATTTTTTATTGTAAACGAGATTCTGTTTTAACAAAGCGCCTTGCAATGCATTGGATAAAAATATGTAATAAACATGGTTTATATACAAGTAATTTTTGTAGCCCTGCCAGTATTTCCGGGCGCTATTTTTCTAGTGTTTGTGGGATACCAAGTATTAATAAAATGTTTGAAAGCGAGAAAAAAATTAAAATGCTTGAATACGCGTGGAACGCTTGCTCAGGCGCTTTTATTTCTTGTTTTAAACGGGGTTATTTTGAAGAGGCACACGAATATGATATATGCTCGGCATACCCTAGCGAAATGTCTAAATTTCCAGATATGCGCGGCGGGTATCTAACCTTTGTTAAAAATAGTATTCCGGGCAGGGCGTATTTGGGTTGGATTAAATGCAATATTGAAATAGACTATAATTTAAAAGAGGCATACCACCCCCCGTTTCCTGTACTCAGGAATAAAGCGTGTAATTATTACCCGGTGGGGAATTTTGAACAATACATAACATTAGCAGAATACAACGCATATAAAAGCTATTTCAAAATAGATATTATAGACGGGGTATACTGGACACCTGACAGGGAATTAGTTTTTACATTTGATAAAATAATAAACGATTTATATACTAGACGTTGTGAATCGAAAGACGGGAATGTTAATTTTTTCATTAAAATTATTTTGAATGGGATTTACGGTAAATTTTTAGAAAAACATCGGATAACAGACCCGGAGGATAAAGATAATGGAATGTATGTTAGCGGGAATTTTTTTAATCCTTTTATCGCTTCTTATATTTTGGCGGGTAGTAGGCAGCGTATTTTTGATCTTCTTGTCACTGTTCCTAATGATAATATACTTGCCGTATTTACTGATTCGGTTCTTGTTAAAAAACCTCTTCCAATTCCTAAAATTAAAAAATTGGGGGCATGGGGATATGAACAGTCGGGGGATGCGGTTTTAATTGGATGCGGGGTTTATTCGATTAACGCGCCCGGAAAAATGAAAACTCGAATTAGGGGTTTTAATACCGGGGGCAGAATTAATTTATTTACCGAAGCAGCAAAAAATGTTAATAAAATAGATATACCGATTAAAAATAATGTTTCCCCCCTTTCCTCTGTAATTCAGCGCATCCCCGAAAGGATGAATTTTTTATTGGATGGGGTTAAATCAATTAACATTAATTTCGATACAAAAAGAGTTTGGCACGGGGAATTTAAAAATTCCCTTCAATTGTTGGAAAAAAATATTGACAGCGACCCGTATTTCCACGGGTTGTAAAAGGGGGGCACACAATGGGAATGCCGGATGTTTTGCAAATGTTATTGCCTGGGGTAAAAATAGAAGAGGTATTAAACGACCTCAAAAAGTTTGTTGCGCTGGCACAGGGAATGAGCGATAATATCAAAATTGCGCGGGAGGAAATACATGCTATCAATACCCGGCTTGATGTTCTCAATAAACAATTATCAGGAGGAACCCAGGATGGAAAAGGAAGAGGAAACCAGAGCGCGGTTATTGATGGAAGCATTGGAAGCAGACCGGGAGAAGGGGGAAGCGGAGAACCCGGAAACGGATCAGGGGGAGGGGGAACAGGAAACGGAACCCCCAACCGCTTCAACGAATAACGAAAAAGAAGAGGATTTCGGGTCATGGCAAAAAAAGACGTTGCAAACAATGACGGAACAGGCGGCGACAATCCAGCAGTTATCGGAACAAATAGCAATCCTATCGACAGCGAAAACCCAGGACCAGGAAGCGCTGGCCCAGGCGCGGGGGGAAGTGATAGCCCTGCAAGCGGAGTTCTCAGTCCTGCTAACGAAGTTGCAGGAAAAAGAGGGCGACATAAATCAAGTTGCGAATGCGAACGATGCATCGCCCGAAGGACAAGCGCCGGAAGCGGAAGCGGGGGAAGTACAGCAGGCGGCGGAAGCGACCGAAAAGGCCATAGTGGAAACCGGAAAAAGAACGAAACTCTGGATTTAGCCGACCTCGGCAAGCAGATAACAGGCGCACATAAAATACTCGCCATAGTAACAAGCAACCCACTCCTTGAAATATCGGAGAGCGAGGGCGCGGCAATGGCAAAGGCTATACAGGATATTTCACAGTATTACAGTATAGAAATATCCCCCAAGGCTGTAGCCCATTTAAAACTTGTTATCGTGGCCGCTTCCGTTTACGGGCCTAAACTTTTGATTATTAGGGCACAGTCAAAGGCAAAGACAACGGCCGCTATTAAAAAGCCGGTTCAAGAACCTATTTTTTCTGAGGCTGTTTCCCCGGCAATGTCACAGCCGGGCACAATACGCTATGATGCGTAGGGGTTAATAAATGGGATTATTGTTAGAGCGTGGGAACAGGGGGCTGCTAGTCGGTCAAACTGGATCAGGGAAAACACAAAACGCCCTGTTTCAATTAAAACACGCTTGCTCAGAACCCGTAATTATTTTTGATACAAAAATAGAAGATGCTTTTTTTGTTTTGGATCGGGAAGAGGGCGGAATGGAGTTAATACAATCATTCCAAGATTTCCAACGTATTTCAAAAACACCTCGCAAAAAACTACCGGCTTTTATTTTGGTACGCCCTGCCATTGATGAACTGCAAAATTACCCGGTTCTTTCTGACTATTCGCTATTGTGTCTTAATAAGTTTGGGGAATGCTTTGTTTATTTTGACGAACTTTATTCTTGGCATAATGCGGGACGCGCAACTAATGGAATGATTGGTTTATATACCCGTGGGCGAAGCGCGAAAAAAACTGTTCTCGGTGCTACGCAACGCCCTAATTTAATAAGCCGGTTTTGTATTACCGAATGTCAAAAATTTTATATTCACGATTTAATAGACAATAGGGATAAAAAGGTATTGGGCGAAGTAATACCGGATTTTGCAAAAACTGGTCAATTACCATTGCACCATTTCCACCATTACGAAACCGGGAAGCAAGAAATAGTTGTTTATTCCCCCGTGCCTTTTACCGATGCAAAGGGAATACAGGTTTTCGATAAAAAATGGTTGTAGCGTTTATTTTTTATTGACTACCCCTTTTTTCCGTTGTAGGGTTATATCTAATCTGTTTGTGAAAATCTTTTATTGACTTTAACCAAGGAGGATAAACAATCATGGTCGAGTTGAATTTCCCCAACTTCGTTACAATCGCGCTGATTGTGCTTGTAACGCTGGTTGTAACCCGTTGGGCCTCTAAGGCCATGGGAAAGGAAGCGGTGGTGTAATGGTTAATTGGGAACTTCTCGCCCCACGCAATTTCGCCGTGATTGCCGCCGTTGGCATTATTACGGTCATGCTTTTTAAACACTTTTCAAAGGGGAGTAATTAACATGGGCGCACCTGGACAGCAGGGGGCACCCGCTTCCCCCACACAGATGATTGCACAGAATAACCAACTCCGGGCCATGCTTCTGGCCTCGGCACCGCGAATGCGGAAAAATCTCGGCTCGTTTTCCGGGGGTACTCCCGGTAGTACGACACGGGTAAAACTTTTCAACGTGGGTGTAACAACCCGGCTTGTGATGGATGTTTCCGTGTCTATCGACATTGGAACCGCTACCGCTACCCTGTCGGAAAAAGCCCCGTTCAATCTTATCAATCGCGTGAAACTTACCGACTATGATGGCACGGATCGGGTAAACTGCTCCGGCTATCAGTTGTTCGTTTTGAACTGCATCCGTACCGGCAAGTATTACAGCTACAACAACGATGGTGCAACCGCCGTTCTTGCTAACCCCGATATTCCTTTGCTTACCGCTGGAACCCGTGTATTCAAATTCCAGATCGAAATTCCCCTCGCCTTTGACCCGGCCCGTGATCTACGTGGCTCTTTGCTGACACAGACCGCCGTTGGTGAAGCCTGGGTAAATATCGACTGGAACCCGACCCTTGTTTCCGATGGTCAGGACGATGCGTTTTTCAACGGCGCGGCCACCACTACCGCCGCCTTGACTGCTGGCACCACCATTACAGCCACGGTTTACCAGGAGTATCTTTTGCCCCAGGCTGTCGGCAATACCGTACCCCTGCCGCCGCTGGACCTCATGACCGTATACGAGATTGCCGGGGCGCTCCGGTCCTCTGACAATATCGCCAACGGCTCGGAAAAGCTGTTCAATTATCCCAACGTGCGAAGCGTTATCGGGGCGTATTTTGTATTCACCAATAATGGTCTGTTGACCGCCGCAACCGCCGATATTGGCGCTTTCCGGCTGATTGCCAACGGCAACAACGTCTTGCGCGAATACGGCCCCCGAGATAAGCTGTTCGAGCAGCGGCTCTTGCTCAATTCCGACATTCGGAAAGGAACGTATTTCGAGTTGCACCGCGACAAGCCCATTGAAACCGCGCTTTTCGGCAACGTGCAATACGGGATTACCCCCAACGCCGCTGTAGTGGCTCCTAATTTCGAGGTCTGTTTCGAGTCCTTCTATACCAAGGGTTCGGTACTCCCCGGCATGAATCAGGCTTCGTAGGAAGGCTGGAAGTCCAACAAGGAAACAAAAAGGGCTTGCCGGTCTCGAACTGGCAAGCCCTTTTTTTAAACTCAAACTGGAAGGGAAAAAAATGCTTAAAGCCTTTGAATGGGAATTTTTGCAAGAGCCGATTTATCGGTGGTTCATTTTCGCCGTTATCATGCTGTTGTTTCTTGGGGTCTGGAAAATGACTCTTGAAGGGTACATGAAATAATGGCGCTTTTACTTCTGGCCTTTATGGCGTGGCTCTTGGCTAACGGTAAGTTTGACGATTGGCTCAACCTCGCCCTGACAGAGCAATCAGGCGGCGCGAGCGGTTCTTGGTAATGTCGGCGCTTGACGGGATTTCCGCATTATTGCTAGGGGTTTACCTCCTGGCTGTATCTGTCAAGGGTAATTCGCGGCGGCTCATGCAACTTGCGGAGAGAGACAAGGCTTTTTTACCTTGGATTATCGCGCTTGCCGTGTTACTCTATTTATACAGGATTCCAGCCCTTAAAGGTCCGGTATCCCTCCTGATTGCGGCGGCTTTAATCGCATTCGGGATGCAGGCTGGAAAACCGTTTAGCGATAAGGTAGCGGCCCTTTGGGCGAGGTTGTTGGAAAGCGATAAAAAAATGGTGCCGGGAACAGTCGAAAGTTTCATCCCAAATACGGGCGGTGCAAGTGGTTCATTTTAAAAACATGAGGTGCAAAAATGGGTAACGGTATTCTGGAAGTCGCCATGGCTCTTATTGGGGTTGCGCTGATTGCGCTCCTTGTTGGCCGCGCAGAACAGACGAGCCAGGTAGTGACCAGCGCCGGGACGGCTTTCAATAACCTGTTGAAAACTGTTTCTCTGCAAAACGGAATGTCTGTCAACTATTAAGGGGGGGGGTATCATGCCGCAATTTTCGGCTATGTCGCCCTTGAACGGTGGGGATTTCGCTCATTACTACCGCGACAAAGAGTTCCCCATGGATTTAAACGGGGCGCTTGATTTCGCGCGGCCTGCGATTGGTATAGCGTCCTTCCCCTTCCCTATTATTATAGGCCATATTTGCGGGTTGCTCCCGACCTTGAACCCGCAGGAATACGCCTCTATGATGGGGAATACTCCGGGGGGTATGCCTGTCGAGTTTCTCAATCATCCTGAATACGCTTTTATGGCGTTTCCCGCCATTAATGGCGGAATGGTAAAGGTGGTTTAAATGGAAGTCCCTGTGCTGATTCAAGAACACCCTATCGCAACCGGGGCGGCTGTAATCGGCCTCATTATCTTTGCCAGTATGAACAGCGGCGGGGGTAATAGCGGGGCGGCTATTACCTTGCAATCCCAAAAAATAGCGAGTGATACAAATATTGCTCTCTCTTCGATTACCGCGAATCAGAGCAACACCCGCGCCGGGTATACCGCCGATATGTATAAAACGGGGGTGAATGCCTCTGCGTCCCTTGCCGTGGACGAAAACAAAAACCTTGTTGACCTGTACCATACCTTTATGGCGCATGATGCTACCGTACTAGGTATCAACAAGCAAGCGGAAGTCGCTAAGTACCAGACCGAAGCCGGGGCGACTGTTGCGCTTACCCAGATAAGCGCAGACTTACAACAAACACAATTGAAAGCTGCCGCCGCCGATACCTCGCTTGCCAGGATCATTGGTAGCAGCGACTACCAGTTTTCCGCTGCCCTTGCTGAAAAATCCGCAGATTTGCCGATGATCCTTGCCCATGCGGAAGCGATTGCCAGCATCAACACCGCCGCCACCAGGAGGACCTCAGAAGCCAACGCAGACGCGACGGACAGCCAGAGCGATATGAACTGGGTTGGCACGGCGTTCGATGTAATATCAAGTGTAATGAGTTGGTTTTAAGCCATGGAAAAGAAATATTACTTTTATGGTGTAGGCGGGGCAGTTGTTCTCTATCTTTTCTATCGCTTTATGAAAAAGCGTAATGCTAACAAGGCCGCACAGGAGGAAGAAGCTTTACCCATTGAAAGTACCGGGCTTATTTTCTCCCCTGGCGCTATGTCGTCCGGGCCTGACAATAACACCATGACCGCCCCCTCCCTTCCCTCTTTCGGTTCTGGTTCAGGGTCGAGCCTGAGTGATACAGCGGCAAGCCTTTCCGACCTGTCAACCCTTACCAGTATTGCCGGGACGCTCTCCGAATTGGGGCAGTCATTTTCCGGGTTGTCAGTAACCCATGATGCAGCAGGCGCAAGCGTTATTGTCGCGCCTGGGCCTGTTCTTCCGGTAAATCCTCCGGTAAATCCTGGGGTTACAGGCGGGGGTACTTTTACAGCGGCGCCTCTCCCGGCTCCCGCCCCCGTAAAGAGTCCTTTGCCTACGAGTCCCGCGCCTGTTCCTGTTGTGAGCGGGGCGGCTGTTACCCCGAATCAATATGTACAGCCGGTGCAGCAAGCAGAACAAACAACACTCTTTGATCCGTACTGGGGTACAAACATGACACTAATTTACGGGTCTAGGCAACCTCTGTTGCCAGTTACCAGAAACGCGCAAGGAAAAGGAACTTTCCCGCAGGATATGGGCTTGTCTAATCCTATATACTTGCAAATGGCCCAGGAGCATCAGGCAAAGAGAAAACTGGATGCTTATAAAAAAACTATTCCCATATGGCAAAGATGATTGACCTAAACCCATATCAATACAATATTGACTTATCAACTTCAATGAGTAATGTTACTCAAGAGGTTTTAAACAATATTCCTGTTATTATTGGCCCTGTTCTTACAGGCGATAGTAGCGGGGGGTTTTTTGATTTTATGGGCGGAGATAGTTTCGACGCTTCACCCTCAGGGGTTATGCACCTTGCCGAATTATATTCGGGGGTTCCATCTGATTATGGAATGCCTAAACCATTACCGGCCCCGGCCGCTCAATCTGTAACCGGGGATAAATCGTTATTCAATTTTTCATGGGATGATTGGAAAAATTCTATTGCAAATTCTGCCCTCGGTGTTACAGTTGGGGTAATTGGTTTTGTAATCGTGGCCGGAACTGTTGTTGCTTTAATATTCAAGAACACCAAAGGCTGATAATGCTAACAGCGGATCAATGGTTACAATTGGCGGGACTTGTCTTTACGGCTGGTTGTGTCTATTCAGCAATAAGGGTTGATCTTGTAAATTTGCATCGTGATATGACAGAGGTAAAAGCATCTGTTGAAAAAACGCATGCTCGTATAGACGAACACGTTCAATTACATCTTGAAAGAAAAATTTAACGGGAGGAAGTAGAAATGTTCAATAAAGATACGGCTACCACAATGTTCGGCGCTGTCGGGGCGCTCTCTATGGCTGTCAACCCCGTACTGAATGCCGTTGCTACTCAATCCCTGCATTCCGGCGATTGGATTTCGTTGGTTACTGCCGGGATGTTCGCTTTGCTCGGCTATTTCACCAACAAGAAGTAACAACCATTAGGGCGGGGGTTCTATGTTCTCAAAAAAAGACGCTGATAAAATCGGGGTGCTTATTGCTTCCCGCTCTCTTTCAATCGTTACGGTAAGACAAATTTTCGGTCCTGACTTTTCAGAGGCCGATTTTGCGGCCATTATGCCGTGGTGGAACAACAGGGGGGAAGCCCCAGCCAACCCTGCCCCGGAAGCGCCGGAAGCCCCTGCGCCGGTCCTTCCGGGTTTTTTCCCTGTTGCTCATGGTGGCGTTGTCGGCGGCGAGTTCAGCCGCGAATCTGAGGCCTCAGACCCGGCACCGTTCGTTTACAACGCAGATAAAAAGGCGGAATAAAATATGCCTACCCTTGTACTGCAACCCCCTGCATATCTCGGAAGCGCCGATGGTCTGATTGCAAAATATACCCTCAATTTTTACACCGGCTCAACCCAACGCATCCAAATTCATTCGAGTTTCCAGGGCGACCCGGTACGCCCGGTAAGTTGCTACGTTGACAACTACGACAATGACGCGCCCATTGATTACACTATGGGCAATCTTTCCGGTCTGATTCCTGCTAATAGCGCCGGTTATATTCCGCTATCGAATGCGGATTTTATTAGTTTTACTTGCGATAACTTGATAGCGGTTGAAATTGCTATTGAAAATGTAGAGCGCCCTTATGGTTTCGTTAGCAGTGGTATTCATGGAACATTGTATAACAGTAGCATTTTGCTCGGTGAAAATGTTTTACCGGGTGATGTTATTGTTTATGACGCGAATAGTAAAGGGTATTGGGCTAATAATCCGGCGCTGCCGCTTGGGGGTGCCAGACCTGTTAATAATGCGGCGCTGGCGCATAATGTTTTGTTATCTGATAATCCTGCCGAAGATGAATATATTAATCTTGACCCCCGCGAACCCCTGATATATGATCCGAAAGTAGGGAACACTTTTTCGTCGTATCAGTTAGGAATTGGCGGGACTATTGATTTTTTTGTTGATGATACGCTTACTAACCCCTTTCAATTAACTTTTTTCGGCACGAACCCGGATTTTACTCCATCAACTGATATTGGTGGCGGTACTGGCGGGGCAAACTACAAAGCCTTTAGCACTACAAAGCAAGGTAATTACATAGCGTGGGCAGAAGTTATGGCGCTACCGCTCGAAACAGCAGTTGTTTATAATTACAAAGAAGATACAAGTTTAAACCCTTTGGAATGGCTTGATACAGTAATAACAGTTGATTTTGATATTGTTAGTGGGCTGCCTACCGGCTATAAAATGAAATTTGATGCTACGGCAACAAACCTTTATTGTGTCGCCGGTGATGCTTATAACTATGTATCATGTATCAATGTTTCCGCTGACGGGTTAGATACAATAAACGGTTCGTTTCTGGTAAGTGATCCAGGAGCAGGACCGACCGCCGATATTCTTTCCAATCAGTTTGATTTTGCAGTATTGGCAGACGGGAACCTTGCTTTTATTTACCCCCGTCTTGATGCTCTTGGAACTACAACGGAAATTTTCTTTAGAGTAACAACACCACTCGGGGTCGATGTTATTGCAGAAACTTCTTTTGCTATTCCTATTCTGGCGGTTCACCCTTTTACTGATGTAAAAATCCTTGAATTGTCAAATGGTAATTTGCTCTTTACTATATGCGGGATTACGGGGGCTGTATGGTCCCTTTATGATTCTGCCGGGGCAAACATAACCTCCGGGGCTATTCCTGGAACCGCCAATAGCGCTGATATATGCGAAGCGCATCCAGATTCGACTCCGGGTTATTTCGCCGTAGCGTATGCGGATAATGTTACGGGCGGGAATGTAACTATAATATATTGTGATGATACAGGAAGTGTTCTTTATACTTACGTTGCGGAAGCGGCGCTTGATTGTAGCGGAATGCCGATATTTATTAAAAGTTTAAGCTGTCTAGATTCTGTCAATTATGATTTAGACGTTTTAATCAACAGTTTTTGGGTAAGTTATAAAGCAGATGCCGGAACAGTTATAAATAGCATTCAGCTTGATCTTACCTTGACGCCTATTGGTGTAAAGAAAACAAGCGCATGTGTTGACTATGGCGGATACTGCGTAAACGAAATTACAAGTCCGTTGCAGTTGCCAACCGAAAATATTATTAAAATTCTTTGCGCGGATACCGCTTTTACAAAACAATATTTGTATGCATCCCAAGTTCCGAGATTGACCCCTATTGGTGTAAGCCCGGTGGCTGGGCTTTCTGGCGCTGCATCCGCTATAAAAATAAGGGGTAGTGTTACAACCCGCATTGATTTTACCCCCGTTTATAGTGTCAATGCCCAGGCACAAACACCCCCCGGACAAAAAATGTCTTTGGTTGGTAATCTTGCTAATCTTGAAGGGCTTGTAGCATGAAAAACTTTAAGCGCGCGGAATTTGCTTGCCATTGTGGTTGCGGTTTCGATACCGTTGATTTTGAGTTGGCGGAAGTGCTTGACGATGTGCGGGAACATTTCGGGCGTAAAATCACTGTTGTTTCCGGGGCGCGGTGCAGAAAACGTAATAAGTTAGTAGGCGGTGCTGATGGATCGCAACATTTAGAGGGGAAAGCGGCGGATATTAAAACGAAAGGTGTTTCCCCCCATACCGTTTATGAATACCTTGTTGAAAAATACAGGGGGCGTTATGGTATTGGTGTTTATCCTACTTGGGTACATGTTGACACCCGTGGAACCCTGGCAAGGTGGAGAGGTTAAAAAGTCGCCGTGAAGGGCGCTAGGTTTTTGATGCCCCCCCGCTCCCGTCAAAAATCTAGCGCCCTGTTGTTCGTCTTTAATATGTCATATTCTTGACAGTCAATATCTTGACACT
>Ga0307377_10007124_pt1 | contig 11594 bp, 17 predicted proteins | sample TR3MG_FD_202535 | JGI IMG/M metagenome (GOLD analysis project Ga0307377, IMG submission 202535) | Soil microbial communities from Risofladan, Vaasa, Finland - TR-3 | ecosystem: Environmental > Terrestrial > Soil > Coastal area > Acid sulfate soil | place: Finland: Risofladan, Vaasa | collected...
GCTGACCAGATTTCCACTCATAGTTGGTATTCGTGAGATACAAAAAATTGTTGAAGAAGGGCGCATTGCAAATGTATGGGATGTACAACATCATAATGCAAGGTATACAAAGGAAGTATTAAATGATTGAACATAAGCCATTTGTTGACACGACGCCTCTGTATGTAGATGATAGGGGTAGTGTCTATTGTGCAATGGACCGCATGAATTGTGCAAACATAGGGACTGATAATTTTATTACGGTCAAGCGAACCTATGTAGTTCACAACTGGGAAAAAGGCCGCATACGTGCATGGCATGGTCATAAGAATGGCTGGACCGGCATGCATGTTATTCATGGAGCAGCCAAGTTGGTGGCAATAGCAATAAATGACCTTTTAGATTTTAATGAAGGGTGGGATTCTACATCAGTTGTATTGTCGGATAAAAATCCGGGTATTCTTTGGGTTCCTCCGGGTTATTTTAACGGGTCCGTAAGTCTAGTAGATAATACAAAGATACTTGTATATTCGACCTTATCTTTTGAAGAAGTTAAGAAAGACGACCAGCGTTATGGATTAACGCACAACCACTATACAGAATTTTTTAAGGTGGCGAATAGATGAGAGTTGCTATATTGGGCCAAGATGGAATGCTCGGACATGTTGTAAAGAAAGCTTTTGAGCGCGAAGGACTGTACGAAATAATTGGTTTTGGTCGCGAGTCGTTAGACGTTTATCCGCGCAAACTTAATGCTATGGGTGTTAAACTCTCTATGCTAATGGGATTTGAAACAGATTATGTCATTAATTGTATTGGTGCGATTAAGCCAACGTTCGCCGCAACTCAAGACCATAGCGTACCAATTTATACTAACGCCGTTTTTCCTCATCAACTTGCCACTTGGGGTGAATTAACTAATACTAACGTCGTACATATAACTACCGATTGTGTATATTCTGGAAACCTAGGTAAGTATGTAGAGGATTCTCCACATGATGCGCTAGATAATTATGGCAAATCTAAGAGTCTGGGTGAGCCGGAAAACGCCATGGTATTACGCACAAGTATCTTTGGCCCAGAGCGAGGTGGACGCAAACGTAGTCTATTAGAGTGGATTAAAGGGCAGGAAGGAAAGTCCATCAATGGATTTAGCAATCATTATTGGAATGGCCTCACGACTCTTGAATTGGCCAACTGTCTTGTTGATATTGTTGATGCTGATTTATGGACTAAGGGCCTATTCCACGTATTTTCGGAAGACGTAACTAAGTTTGATATGCTTAGAACGATATGTGATATGTATAATCTAGACGTTACGGTCAACGAGCATGAGACTGATGCTTGCATAGATAGAACATTACGAACAACGAAAGACCTTAACGGATATTTGCAACCCGCCGGTTTCTCCAATATGGTTGCCGAGCTAGTAGAATTCGAAGATGTATAAAGTGTCCGTAGTGTTGGGTATACGACCCGACTTTATTCGCACGTCCAAGGTTCTTAAGCTTCTAGACGCACACCAAGAAGTACGACTTACGATTATTCATACTGGTCAGCACTACGACGCCAACCTAAATGATGTTTTTTTTAATGAAATGAAAATACCAAAGGTCACCCATCAACTAGATACGCGCGGCAAGAATCACAATGAACAACACTCAAAACTCATCGCCCAACTTAGTGATGTGTTGGAACAAATTCGACCCGACTGTGTGGTATTCCTTGGGGACGCTAACGCGACCATCGGATGTATCGCTCCGCTTAAACTGGGGATTCCAATCGCTCATATTGAAGCGGGAATGCGCTCTTATAATTGGGAAATGCCAGAAGAAAGAAATAGAGTAATTATTGACCGCGTGGCAGACGTATTGTATGCCTATCAGGATGACTACAGGGTTCAACTAATTCAAGAGGGTATTCCGGCACACAAGATTGTTGTCACTGGTAATGTAATTGTTGATGTAATAGAAGAATTTAAATTCGCTCATAGTAACTGGGAATTTAAAGAGATTAGTCCTAATCGTTATGCCCTAATGACCCTCCATCGCAACGAACATATGACTAATCCAGAATTCGCTCAAAAAATAATGGACGATGTTGGTCAGGCTACAGGAGTAGACGAACTAAATATACCAACTGTATTAATTGAAATGCCCCGTCTCAAGTCCCTTGGGTTAAAATATCCTCCCAATTTTATAGTCATACCACCAGTCGGTTTCTTCGATTTTATTAAGATGGAGCGCGCTGCTAAAATTGAATATACTGATAGCGGAACAAATCAAGAAGTGGCGAGTTATTTAGGTACGCCATGTGTGGTCACTAGGGGTTGCACCGAGCGACCCGAATGTGGTGACTGCGGCACGACGGTATTGGCCTATCCAGGTAATATAGTTGCGGCCACGTACCACGTACTAGGGACGGCACATAATAAAGACTTTACTCTAGGAGATGGCAAGTCTTCATCGCGCATTGTTGACGACTTAGTTGATAGATTGCGTAATAACTTCTATCGTGAACAAAGTCCAGCCCTTGATATTTTTAAACTCAATCATTTCAAAATGTACAACAGACATACGGTGAGCGGATTCAATTATGATTACTAACCTTCATTATATGGGCCCTATGAGGTCCGGCACAACTTGGTTTAGCTTGTTATTAAAACACAATTTTAATCTTGATGTTTCGGAAAAATATATGGGCAAACATTCACCAGACGAGTTCTTTAGGGGTCGCTGGGATGGTCGTCAAAGACTAAAAGTATATAGAGAAAAGGAAGAAGAAGACCAATCTTTGTTTTTATTCATACATCGAAATGTATTTGCGTGGCTAGCTTCTGTTCGTCACTATCCCTTTGGTGCATTTCATTTGAGAAACAAACCTATGGGGGAGTTTATTAGAAGTGGCTTTACTTCCACCACCGAGCGCATTCGCGATGACCGACACTATGCCAACTTTGTAGAGATGAGAAAGCTTAAGTTTCAAGAGTGGAAAAGACTAGAGAAAAGCGTGGGTAATTTCCTTAATGTACCATGGGAAAAAGTGGCGCTCAATACGGTTCCATGGTTGCATAAGCTTGCAAGTAAATATAAACTGCCTATTAGAAATGGTTGCGGCCCACTTGAATATATTGGAGATATTACAGACGAGCGTAGAAGATATTATTCCGCCCATCAATATATGAGGGAGTTTACTTCAGAGGATATAAATTTTGTACTTTCTCAGTGCGATTTAGAAACAGAAAAACACTTTGGCTATGACTATGAGGAGTGGCTATGACGGACGATGAGAATGCGGCATTTAAAATATTTCTTGAAGCGTTTAGGGCGGGATATTCGGGTTCTGATTACTTGGATAATTTTACCGTTCTAGCAATGAGAAAGGCCTTTAGTGCTGGGACTCTACATACCTTGAAGCACTTGCCAGATATTGATTGTGTGCCAGAAATATAATGAAATATCATGCATACATAGGGAGGTGGCAATCCCCCCACATGGGCCATAAGTGGCTAATAGACCAACACCTTTCCAAAAATGAGCCCGTGTTGATTCTAATTAGAGACGTGCCGACGGATGACAACAATCCATTTACGGCTAGTGAAGTACACACAATGTTGTCTGTTGCTTTTAAAAAGGAATTAGAGGATGGTCTGGTTGCAATTAGGATAATTCCAGACATTTGTTCGATTAATTATGGGCGCGGGGTGGGCTATGACGTTATCTGTCACGAGGAGGCCGCGCCAGAACATATCAAGATGATTAGCGCCACCGATATCCGAGCGAAGATTCGAGCCGGCGACGACTCCTGGCGAGAGTTTGTAATGGATGGGGTTGAGCCGTGGTTGGAGACCAAATTTAATGGTTAGTTTTGACGAAGTCCGCGAGAAGCTGTCTAAACTCCAGGGCGTGCTAAATAAATGGAAGAGAGACGGAACAAGTCACGTGACCATGAAGTTAACTGGTGACGGCTGTGGGACAATAACCCATGTGTTCCTCCGCGACGACGGAGGAAGAATAGATAGTGGCTATATCTTTGATAGCTTTGATGAGCTAGATTGTATTTTAGATGGACTGATAGAGAGGCACGATGCGGACCCCAAAGCAAATTGAGAGCGGTATAAATAGGGAATATATAGGAGAGACCCTTTACGCATTTATCCAACCACTTATAGAAAGAGCCTATTATTTAGGCTACAATGATGCGTGTGACATGCACACCAACAGGGTCAAGACGTATGATGAGGAGAGTAAACCATGATATATGACACCTGGTATCGACACCTTTTGAAGACTTGCTCATGGCGCACTATAGCATTTGTTATTCTGGCCATTACGTCTTATGTTGTTACAGGCTCGTTGGCTTTGGCCGGCTCGATTGCCGTGGCCGACTGGGTTATTAAGAGCGTTCTGTATTTCTTCCATGAAGTTGTTTGGTCGAAAATAAATATTGGTCGCAAAACTACTGAACAAAAGGGTTGTGTCGTTTGGTTTACCGGCCTTAGTGGCTCAGGTAAGACCACAATTGCCGACGCCGTAGCAGAAAAGCTGCGCGCCAAGGGACTCCCGGTTGCTCGCCTAGACGGCGACGTTGCCCGTAAGACTTTCTCAAGTGACTTGGGCTTTAGTTCTGAAGACCGCGCTGAGAATTGCAAGCGTGCTGCACTAGTAGGTTCCTATCTAAAAGAAAATCACATCGTCCTCGCTTCCTTTATTTCGCCACGCAAGCAAATGAGGGACTATGTTGGTCGCATTTGTGGCGAAAAAAGCACCGCTATGGTGCACGTAGCTGCTTCCATAGAAGTGTGCGCCTGTCGCGACCCTAAGGGAATGTATGCGCAACTAGAGGATGGTAAGTTTAAGGGTAGTCCATTTACTGGTATGCATCCCGATGCGCCGTATGAGGAGCCAAGGCCCGAAGAAGCATATGTTATTCACACAGATTACAGAACTATTGACTCATGCGCCGACGAAGTACTTTCTATACTTAGTCAAAGAGGATATGATATATGAATGTCGAGGGCCACAATTGCCAAGCTGCATTAAATTTAGTGGGCTACCAACGTAGTGGCCAGCACGGTGTTGCCAATTGGCTTATGGCCAACCTCCTATCCCCGTCTGTGTTTTTAAACAATCTCGGCACTATGGGAGCCGATGAATTATGGTATGTGAATGAGAAAAGAGTTGCTGATGTTCCGAATAAAGACCCTGTTGTTGTAGTTAGGGGTCTAGAGGGATGTTATAAAAGGCCGGCCAACTCAGAGTATCCTTCATTATTTATCGTGCGCGATATTAAAAATCACATGGCTAGTATAATTAAACACCTAAGGTTTTTTCCTCAGTGGCCAGAGTTTTTCCGTATATGGGAGGAGTATGCCCAACTACTTGATGGCCATATATTTGATGGAATGGGCCAGTTCGTTCCTATAAGCTTTCCCCATTGGTTTTTAAGTAGTGATTATAGAAAAGAAACCTTTACTACAATAGAAGGATTCTTGCCGGCCTATCCTTTGAAATATACTGACGCCGGACGTGATGATATGATGGCTAGTGGTGGCGGAAGTAGTTTTGATTTAGAAAATTATCGTGGGCGCGCGAGCCAAATGGCTGTATTATCTAGGTATAAGGACGTTAGTCTTCCTGAAATACCATCTCACTTACTTGAATTAAATGAGAGGCTGTTTGGAGATATATATGAGAATAATTAAACATGGCCATCCCGCGATTGAAGACATATCTAATTGTTTATATCTCCCTACGGTTAGAGAACTTCAGCAATGGATAAATAATAGAGACATCTCTGCTTTTATTAATGTACCATTCCCACTAGCTTATCATGCTCGTAAAGCTTGTCTACCAGTTTATGGTCGCATTTCTGAGTTTGAACCGGCATGTTTATTGTTTGATAGATTCCTTATAGACCCGCTGGTATCTTGGGGAACACAGAAATATAAAGACCTAATAGAAACGACTCAACTAAATCACCGCTTATTAATTATGATGCCTTCTACTCATGGACATTCGCTTGACCTTGATATAGAGGTGACCCAGTTATGTATTGGAGATAGTAGAATTGAAGGTTTAATTACTAAACATCCGGGGGAGTTAAGTGGTTATAGCCCATAATATTTGTATGAAATGTAGGGCTATGTGGCATGATTACCCAGGCGCGTTCGCCAAACACAACCAGTGCCCATTGTGTGAAAGTGACTACTGGACTTGGTTTAATTATGCAGACAAGGTTTCAACAAATGACTATTGTGGCACATGCAAGAAATCATTTAAAATCGTAGGTTGACACGCGAACTAAATCATCTATAATCGTATGTGAGGGGTGAGGTATACCCAGGAGGAAAGTATGACGCGCAAAGAATGGTTAGAAAACTTTATTAGATTGGCCGATACCGGCGCAAGCACTCTTGAATATAGGCGCCATTGCCGTATTAAGGCGCAGCATTTACCTCGCCACATAGCTCAGCTTCCCAGTTTTCGTGCGGAACTAGAGCGGCTAGTTGCCGAAGAGGCCGAGGTTCAGCGACATGAACAAAGATTAACTTCTCTAGAAGAAGCTAGACAGGCACGCGCTCAGAAAAGACTAGAGGCAATTAAGTGGACTAGCGTGGAGCAAGCTCAATTACCAGGAGATACCCCTGTGATGGAAGAAGATGACTTCTATGAGGCGCCCGAGGCGCCCGAGTCGCCCGAATAGCGAGGGAGCATGAGAGTTTTTGCCTTTATATTGGCGTTTTTTATGATGTTACCAACAATTGCTGAGGAAAATATACTTCCGCAACCAGGCGACATTCGCAAAAACATCCATATATTATTTGACCAGTCTGGAAGTATGAGTTTATCTGAACATCAAGCGGCCTTACAACAAATAGAGGCAATAGTATCTCAGGCGTTTGATGAATTCAATCTAAAAGTAACCGCGTTCGGGCATGGACACGCGACCTTAATCCCAAGTAAAGACGGTGGGTTTGATATATTGGAAGAGGCTCCAACTTGGATGAGCCTACCATCACAAAATAACTTAGATAGAGTAAAAAATTGGCTTGGTAGTAAACAAGTTGAAAGTAGTCATACGCAGGCTTTAGGGGCAACCCTAGCTGCGCTGGCTGAGGATATAGATGACTTAACGATTATAGTTGTTAGTGATTGTATATTAGACGACGGCGAGCCCCTTTCTGATGCTATAAAAATAGCACAAAAAGAAAGAGAAAAGCGTCATTTTGACGTAGCTGGTTTTGGTTTTATAAATATTTCTGATAGTGCTTTAGCAGAAAGCACAACGTCTAGAATACGTCAACTTTATAACGAGTGTGAGCCAAACGGTTGGTTCTGGATGAACATGAGGAAAAATGACCGCTGAAACAATAGAGCGCATTACTAAATGGATTTTAAATACATCATTAGATAGTGATAAAATCTCAGACCATTTTCATTTAAATAAACTTGATAGAGAAAAGGTTCGCCTCAATACAGATAAGCTCCGTACCATACAACAGAACAAGAGGCGCTAATGACTTGCGCAGTTATCACGGGTTGCAATGGACAGGACGGCTCATACCTAGCAGAGATTCTATTAGAAAAGGGATATAGCGTAGTTGGCGTGTCGCGAAGGCGCAGCGTAGGTGGCTTTGATAACATCCAACACATCTTAGACAATCCCATGTTCACATTAGAACAGGGCGACATTACGGATTCTGGAAGCCTTATAGGTATAGTTGAAAAATGGCAACCAGATGAGTTCTATAATCTAGCAGCACAAAGTTTTGTCGGTCGTTCGTGGAAAGAGCCGCGACATACACTGGACGTTACTGGCGGCGGCGTTCTCAATTGCCTGGAGGCACTACGCCATGTTAAACCGGATACGAAATTCTATCAAGCAAGCTCATCTGAAATGTTTGGTAAAGTACGAGAAACTCCACAAACAGAAGACACTCCTTTCCATCCAAGGAGCCCCTATGGTGTTGCAAAAGTATACGGCTATTGGATTACACGCAACTATAGAGAGTCGTATGGAATGTTCGCTTGTAACGGCATACTCTTTAATCATGAGTCTCCTAGAAGGGGATTGGAGTTCGTTACTCGTAAAATTACAGACGCAGCAGTACGAATTAAGCTTAGCGGTGGAGGACGGCTTGGTCTCGGAAATCTTGATTCACGAAGAGACTGGGGTCATGCACAAGACTACATGGAAGCTGCGTGGCTCATGTTACAACAGGGCGAACCTAATGATTACGTTGTTGCGTCTGGTGAAACACATTCAATCAAAGAATTCCTTGAGGCAACATTTGGCCACCTTGGCCTTGATTGGAAGGACTTCGTTTACACTGATGAGAAATTCTATAGACCCGCAGAAGTAGATATTTTACTTGGCGATGCAACAAAGGCGCGCGAGATTTTAGGGTGGAAACCAAAATATACTTTTGCTAAACTTGTTGAAGAAATGGTTGATAGTGATTACCATAAACTAGGAGCTTAGTAATGGGCTGAGGTGGCGGTGGACAAAAGAGCAAGTGCGGTCGCACTCTCAATAATCAAGAACGTCAAATATTTATAGACGCCATCGACGCTGGTACGCCAATGAAGGCGCTCAAGCGCTTATTAAATTTGACCAAAGAAGAAATAGAATATAATATTCAAATAATATCCTACCATAAAAAGTATCTCAAGGCTGTGGGAGATATGATGGCGATTAACAGAGACACAAGTACAACTAGGGCATATAAAAGAGATGCAACACAACTCGTCCGAGATTATATAAATGCCGAATGGAGAATCATAAATGAAAGAATTAACAATAGCAACTAAAGACGGCACATTTATATTTGTCACGAAGAACGATGAAGAATTTACTTTAGAGGAAGCTCAGAAATATTTACAAAGTCGCAACGCGGAATTAACTTTTCCAGGTGAACCAATTGTTCCCAGAGGTGATGCGCATTTTGGAGATTGTGACCACGAAGCCTGGCGAATTCCAGACGATAAGATGCGCCGCCATTTGTTTCGCAAGGACTTAAAGTTAGGCATTCAGTTTTGTGTTGATAAGTATGGACAATCGAAAGAAGTTATTGAAGCCGAAGCAAGAAGGCTATCTGTTGGAGGATTCTAATGGGACGTAGAATTTCAAATAAATCATGGGACACCCACGATAATCTTTACAATCTTTATGTTAATGAAGGTCAATCAACTGGCGCTATTGCCAAGTTGTACCCTGGAACATTTGCAAATACCATTAGGCGCGCGCTTATTCGTCATGGCATAATAACGCGTAATAAGTCTGCCGCGCAAAAAGTATTCCTAGAAGCTAACGACCATCCTATGTTGGGGCGCGAGAGAACTGAGGACGAGCGGAAGAAAATTTCTGAAGGCATCCAGAATCATTGGGATGGATTGACCCCAGAAGAAGACCAAAGAAGGCGCGAAGAAATGGCAGAACGCGCTCGCTTAAAGTGGGACTGGCTGAGTGACGAAGAGAAGTCTGGCATGATTTCGAGTATGCATAAGGCCAATAGAGAAAAGGCGGGATTGGGTTCTAAAAATGAAAACACCGTAGCCAATCTCCTTAGGGAAGAAGGTTATACGGTTTATCAGCGTACAACCGAATATAGTCCACGTCGTGCGTTTGAAATCGACATTTGTATTGCGGCTGAACGTCTAGCAATTGAGTGGGATGGTGCCGCACACTATGAGCCAATCTATGGAGACGAGGCATTAAAGAAAACCATCGAGAAGGATGGGAGAAAAAATCGCACATTAGTAGACCACGGCTGGAAAGTCATCCGCTGTAGAGACCACAGCACGGCACACTCGTTAGCTTTTTGCAATCGCGCGGTGCAAACAATTCTTACGGCGATTAAAAACCTCAAGGATGGCGAGATAGTAGAAGTTGACGCTTTTTAGTCTCACTCTATAATCTTTTAAAGTGGAGGTCTCTCGACATGAACGACGTGAACGAAAAATCATTTTTTCCCGAGCCTGAAGATTTAAGGGGCGACCGCGTAGAACTTATAGAGTTGTGGGATGAACTCATAGAGGGTATACGAGACCATAATATTGCGAGGTTCTTGGAATATTTTATTATTAACGGCACGCACGAAATGTTTCGTAAGTTTTTTACTTCGCCAGCGGCACGGTCAGAGAACCCAGGTCACCATGCCTTTAAGGGTGGACTAGCCTATCATACTTTAAATGCAGCCAAGTTGGCTGGTCAAATTGCCGACCACTATAACGCCCTTCATATTAAGGTGAATAGAGACATGGTTATTGCCGGAGTGATTCTTCACGACATTGGCAAGGTCGATTGTTATAAGTGGGAAGAGGGCAGAATTCAGGGGGAAATTTTTATCCCCGCTGGCTATACCCACACGGAAATAGGCAAATCCTTCCATCACATTCCGCACGGTTTTCAGTTATTTATGGCCGCTGCGAAAGATTTTAATGAAGTCGCGACTAAACTCAATGGTAAACACGTGCTAACGGAAAAAAAAATCCGCCTTCTCGGCCATATTATATTGAGCCATCACGGCAGACGCTCGTGGTCTTCTCCAGTTGTGCCAAACAATATCGAGGCTTATATCGTTCACCTAGTTGAAATGGGTGATGCTATGGTAGACAAATACAATAAGGGCGAGGATGTTAGAGACATCTACGACCACTAGGAGATATTATGAACGAAACGCAAAGCGCTGCCAATACCGGCGACCCAAGTCCTAACAACATAGGCGCACTTTGGCCCGACCCCCTAACTCAATTTACTAGTTATTTAGTTTCAAATGGATTCGACCCAAATAAAGATTATTTTGGAGACCTAAGGACTGATGAGAAGTGGGACGAGGGCGGCAAGGAATATCCATATCTTAATGGACTCAAGCGTATAGCTTTCTCAAATCGCGGTGGCGTTCAAAGTGTACGCTCTGATATCGTAAAGGTGCCGAGTGTCAATGTCGATGCTAAGGGGATGACACCAGATTGCATAGCTGCGGTCACAGTTACATATTCGTTTAAAGATGGTACTAGCTTTGCCGGCAGCGCGGACGCTTCATATAAAGCACACAAAGCCCCATTCAGTCTTCACCTAGTAGCTATAGCAGAGTCTAAGGCAGAGGCCAGAGCTATAAGACGTGCTTTTAATATCTCTCAAGTTGCTAAAGAAGAGATTGGTTCCTCTCACGAAGAGGAGGATAGAAGTAACGAGAAGATATCTGACACTCAACTTGAGGGTATTAAGAACCTAGCTAGACGTAAACAACTTGGACAAAAAGACGTGTTGAAGTTAATCAAACGAGACGACCTAGCCAATATATCTGAGTTGACCCACGCGGAGGCCGTTGCGACTTTGAAAGCAGTTAATAGTTATAAGCCTAAGCCTAAGCAAGTAGAAGTGCCGGCAACAAAAGAAGTATAGTCTCGTGCATCAACAAATAGAGCGAGGTGCGAGAATGGATAAGCAAACTCTTTTAGAGAAAAAAGAAAATCTAATTAGGCATTATCGAGGAATGGTGGTGTGGGCTTGTCGGGTACTGGAATACAAGCGTAGATTTGATAGCACAGAAGATTTTGGAACAGACGGCCTACAAGACTACATGAACATTCTTAAAGATGATTCGCGAC
>Ga0307377_10007125_pt1 | contig 11594 bp, 19 predicted proteins | sample TR3MG_FD_202535 | JGI IMG/M metagenome (GOLD analysis project Ga0307377, IMG submission 202535) | Soil microbial communities from Risofladan, Vaasa, Finland - TR-3 | ecosystem: Environmental > Terrestrial > Soil > Coastal area > Acid sulfate soil | place: Finland: Risofladan, Vaasa | collected...
CTTACTGCGTACCCAAAGACTTATATTGCCGTATCGTTGCTTAATAAAGGCAAGCTGCTGGCTGGTTATGCGTATGTGGACCCTCTCTAGTGCGCTCAATTTTGCACCCCCTTGTGGGTTGTTTTAAACATCTTATGCGGCACACTCAAAAACTTGCATGTCCACCAAAAATTATTTGTAGGTAATACAATCCAATTAAATAGTAAAAGCCCAGCTTATTAGCCAGGCTCGCGGTAGAATATTTGTTCAACTGGTATTTTCAATTTTTCTGCTATATTCAAGGCCACTTCCAGGGAAGGTTGAATAGCTTGTTTTTCATACCTGTTATACTGCCAGGCAGATAGTCCCAGGTACGCTGCAAACTCCTTTTGGTTCATCTCCAGTTGGTGCCTTATTGATTTTAGCCGGTTTCGTACCATATCCATCACCGGTTATAACACTTCGCCATTTACCATATTATTCCTGCTATGCTATACTAAAATAAAAAGCCCCGGCTTATAGCCAGGGCCAGTTATCTAAATCACTTCAACATATTTTACGCGTCCGCTGTTTTCGTACCGGCCAAAAATCGCGCCGCAACTGCAGCCGTATGTCACACGGTCAAAGCCGTCTTCGCACTCGTAGATGCTGATTATTGCCACTTCTGCTGGGACTATCTTGTCGTTCACAACTTCCGGAGGATTGATGGCCTCGCCGCAGAGCGGGCACTCTTTGCCTTGGGTTATGTTTTTTGGCGTGATACGGATGTTTTCACCATTACGGGTAATCCAGCAACTGGGCAGTTCCACTTTGGTAACGTCGCGCAGCTCTAATATTTTGCTGATGGTCCGGTGCATTATATTTCTGGCCATTCCGTTTTTGGTGGAGAGAAATACCCCCAGCGCGCTATTGATCGTTTGGATATCGGTTTGATACATTTTATTAACCCCTTTCTCGGTGTGTTAATCTAATATATGCACAAGGTGTTAGAAAGTTTCCTGTTTTGGTAATATTTTTTACTAATATTTTGAGTATTTTTAAAATACTTATTATCGAGGTGGGTAATATGAAAATCGGCGAAACCATACTTCGGGTTATGAAGGAGCGCGGGTTGAAGCAAGCTGAGATCGCAAGGCTTTGCGGCATAACTTCCGGCGTGGTGAATGATCTAATAAAGGGTCGCAGGGATTCCGTGAGCCTGGAAACATTGAAGCAGATTGCCGTGGGCCTGGAAGTGTCGGCTGATGAACTGCTGTTTGGACGGCAGAGTTATGATGATCTGGGCTATATCTATCTAGTTAAGAAGTTTGAAGCGGAAGGGATCAGCCGGGAGCAGTTGTGGGATTTTTTGGAGTGGATACGGAAGGTAACTAAAAAATAAAAAAAGCCCCTGAGAGTGGTCAGGGGCTAAATACACCTGATTTTTTAGCCTGTTCATAGATAAATCTTACCCGCTGTCTGGATACGCCAAATTCACGGGCAATGTCTTTGTATTTCATGCCTGATTCTCGCATTTCATAAACCCGTTGCCAATATTTAAGATTAGTACGAGGATCAATACCAGATGGATTGTTATTATGATTTACCCGGTATTGCTTTGCTCGGATTTCGCAATATTGCAGCGAGAAGTCTTTAATTTCAACACTACCATCTGGTGCATTGCAGACATGGGTTGAGCATCTATTTTTCATTTTGCAAACTTTACTTTTGCAGTAGATCATTGTCGCACCTCTTGTAAATTAAAGCCGGGATGCGCTCCCGGCGGGCTTACTTCGCACCCAGCACATAGCTCTTACTTCCTCGTAATCTTCTTCGGTAATAATACCTTCAAACCTAAAATTCCTGGCCATAACCACCAGGCTATGCAGGTAACTATCGCCACATTTTGCATAGAGATCATATTTTTCATCCATCAAGCTGTATCTACTGCAAGCTTCACTTACTAACTCCTGATAAATTTCCTCGAACATTGTGTTACCTCCCTGGTTTATTCTCCCGGGGAGAAGTGTTACAATAAAGTAACTTCCCCCTCGGGGCGGTGCAGGAAGGATCTTGCTTGGCGGCGGGGCCTTCCTGCTTTACCATGACCTACTACGCCATGCCTCCGACTTAAATTCTGACTTGCCTATGTATAGGCAAGTCAGTTACGATAAACTGTTTAATTTGATTTAGTACCATTTCTTTTGTAACGCAAACGTCTCTTTCTTTGGAATCAGCTAGACATATTGAATCTAAATGATCATTTTTTGTACTCGCATAAACACAATGCTTATGCCAATAGATGCGCGTTAACTTTGGGAAGGCATTATATACTTCCAACGCTTCTTCTATTCCATCAATATCTAAATCTTGGAAGGCATTTTCCTTTGTATATACCTTCCAAAAATGATCCCTGCAACTCCTTGCAACACTACCTGTCTTACTCTTAATTCTCCAAACTAAGTCAATCATGTTTGCTGAATTTACTTTAATTTCTAGCTGATTTATACCACTAGCTGTAGTATAAATTAACCATTGACTTCCTGGAAACACTAAGAGCGGGGCATTGTCTGGATCGACGTTATCTGCATTGTTAATTAAATGTTCCTTAACCTCATCAAATGTCGAGAAATCACGGCCTTGAAATACATCGTCAATGCTACTTGATACTTCACGCAGCATTTTTACGGCAACACAGATACTAGGAGAGGTTTTTGTTGCAATAACGGTTGCATTGATATTTTCGTTGATCAGGTTAAATGATTCATTAAACTTCATAATAAATTCCACCTTTCGTTTTTTTAGGTTTTTATCTTTGGGCACCCTGGATTTCTCCGGGGTGCCGGCATTCTCGGCACTGGCCTAGCGGGTTTGATTTACCACCATCCTTTATACATTTCGAGTGTACGGTCCAACGTTGTCCAGTTCAAATAAATACTGCGCGAATCTAAGTTAATATCATCCTCGGACACGTCTTTGCCTGCTGGTATTCCTTTTAAGAGGGACTGTTTTATATCTGCGACTTGCTCGTCGGTTATATCTTCCAGTTCGTTCGTAATGCCTTCTAGCGTGTGCTTTTTGGTTGTTTCTTCGATTTCGTTATCCTCCGGGAAAAGGCTGTTGTTTATGGTTAATTCCTGAATTGCAGCTACAAGCTCTTTTTTACTGACTTCCAGATTTTTTTCTCCTAGAACTTCGTTTATGAATTTGCTATCTTCTAAAATCATTTCAGGTTTAACATTTTTAGTTATGGTGCAGTCGCCTTCGGCACCGGTAAACTTTTTACGAAATACTCCCGGCTTGTCGCTTCTGGTATAGTACTTTGTTGTAAAACCGGTTTCATTTAAAAACCTAAAATCTTTAATTCTTAATTCGTTGAATTTGTTTAAGAAATTTTCCGCATCATTGATTGTGTTTATCATTTCACCCGCTCCTTTTCTATATTGTGTATATACATAATATATCATGGGCTGGTAATTGTGTCAATACACTATTAAGATATTTTACTAAAATTCTGTATATTTATCATCTACTATTAACCCAACTTCCATGCTGTAATCAGCCTCAACTACTACATAGCCATCAACAAACCGGTAGCCCTTTTCCAGCACATATTTTACTGGCACCGGTACCTCGTAGTCATCCATATTACCATTAGCTTCCTCTAGATGCGCTTCCAGGATGCACATAATGGCGTGGCCTGAGTCTAATATGTAATAGTGGTATGTCCGCAGTTCCTCCGGCATTTGTCCAGGATATGGCCGTTTCTGGATCATGTGGGCAATGTCTTCAAGACTCTTTCTCAAATTAAACACTCCTTTAGTATGTAATTACTTTCTATCCTTTCAAGCAGCACAGACAGCCGCTTGTGATTTAACTCAGTGCCGACAAACTTTTTACCTTTTTTGTGCGCATATAAACCAACCAGACCACGACCCATGCAAAGGTCACCGATACAGCTATAGTTCTCATGCTCGCACACCCAGGCAATGATATCCTCTTCGTCCATATAGTCAAGGCTAGGCTTTTTTGCCTTATTACTACCGCGCACAACGTAGCAAACCTTATCTTTGCTGTGATAATATGAACTGTTGTAAAAAGTAACATATTTAAAAATACCGCGCATCTCCATAATAAACTCAGCTAAGTATTGTTTGCCAACCTCAACGTAACATGTTTTTGGTGATATATTATTGATGTGCCAGAAAAGACAGCGATAAAAGTCTTTAAAGTTCTCCTGCTTATCCTCCCGGCCGGCCTTAGTATAAAACGTGTTAAGGTTTCCCAGATTCCACGGAGGATCAACAAAAATAAGGTCGGCAGCCAGCATAAACCCAGGCAAGGTATCAAAAATATTATGCACCTTGACCGTGCTTCCATCATCGAAAACAGCTATTTGATTCTCCTTGATGGGGTGCCGTAAATAGGCATCCCCATAATTCCATTTAGGCACTTTCGTCCACCTCGACCATTTCCCACGCCTTTTATTCCTCCGTTTCTTAATTGTGTATATACCTATTATAGAGCTAATATATAATTGTGTCAATACACAATGGGAGGATAATTTTAATTATCTAAAACTTTTTTTCTGATGTAGTCACTGGCGTTCATACCTTCTTCAGCCGCTTTCTTTTTGATTAGCTCCCACTCCAGATCGTTGGCCTTGATGCAGCGACCTTTGCGTCTGCCACCTGGGGGAGCAGGACGCCCTGCACCTGTTTTCGCATTTGCTTCAGCCATATAAATCACCTCACATATAAGTATATACACAAATGGCCCATAATGCAATTGTGTATTGACAAAAATAAAAAAGCCCCAGCACATGGCCGGGGCTCAAAGTTTTACACCTAATAAATAGGTGCGACATATCCAGTTGTACTCAAACATATCTCACTCATCAGCTGCCGGCAGTGTCGTGGATCGGTCACAACTAAGCATAGCTCTGCCAGCTCCTTGATCCGCTCGGCTAATTGGTGCATCTCCTCAATATTCACTTGAACCACCTGCCAAGCCATATTAGCCCATATCCAACGGCAAAAAACACAACCAGTGCCGCAACTCCAAAGCCAATTAAAAAGCTCATTTAGACGTCACCTTACCCCATTCCTCACCAAAGGAATCTTTAAGCTCGCGCAGCGCCGCCTCAATCAAGCCGCGTGCTTCATCCGGAGCAACCTTTACTCCATGATCATTAGCCCGGGCAGATAGCCATTCCAGTGCCTCGTTAAACTTTGCCTGGCCGCCGGCATCTTTGTAAACCTGCTCAACGAAACGAACAGCCATAAGCGCCAGATCCTGCTTTGTTCCAAGCTGTGCTGCAATTTTGGTCAGGTTTTCAGTGCCAATTTTGCGCCGAACATATTCCCCTACCAAGGCCACAAGTAATGGAATAAGGACCGCAAGCGCGTCATAGCCAAGTTGGATCAGCTGATTTTGCATGATTATCACCTTAACCTTTCTTACCAATTAATAGTTGCTTATAAGCATTGTAGTCACAAATAGCATATACAAGATTAGCTAAGCACTGAAGAACAATGGCTACGATAATCCATTCAATATGCAAGTAGCTTAATACAACGGCAAATGCTCCTCCTGTCGCTGTGGCCCATGATTGAAAAGACTGGCTTAATACCTGAAAATTTGTAAGCTTCTCAGAAGACAAGGTATCATTAATGACCTCTCTCATAATCGTAAACCAGATTACCGAAGTAATAGAATTCATAAATGTAGCTCCAAGAAAGCGTATACTTATGTTGTAAATGCCTATATAATTAACCCCAATCATCAGGATAACATCTAAGACCATGATGAGCATTAGGTACTTTCTAAAGATTGCCCTACGCTCTTTAGTCTGTAGAACGGTTTGAGTTAAAGCACAGAGCGTAGTTGACATTAGCATTGATACGGTATAAACACTTGGGGAAACTAGCTTAATAAAATGTAGCTGCACGAAAGGAGCTGTTAAGGCAAAGATAAAGCATATCATTACCTCGCTACCAAGTAATAAATATCTAGTTCTATTTTCCATACTAACTCATGACTCCTAATTAGCGTAGTAGACCGTATGGAGATCCTGTAAGATTGCCTTGGCTCCGTTCTTATGGCTCATAAGCACGAACTCTTCCATGGGATCGCGACGGCAAGATCTACCGGGACCACTTCGACCGATATTATAGATTTGTTCTTGAATAACTCCGTCTACCATAAATGGATCCCCGAAGACCCGAGTACGTTCCGGCTCGCACATATCTTTGCGCCTTAATTCTCGTTCAAGCTCTTCAACTCTGTTAGCTAAGATGCTCTTACCTTTTACTTCTCTTTCTAAGCTCTTAATTTTCTCTATTATGTTCAACTGGTCCATTGTTTTTCTTTCAAGCTCTTTCACTCGTTTAGTTAATTGGATATTGTTTTTCCTTATCAGTTCTGGGATATGGATGTTGTCTTCAAACATAATCGAGCTACTACCATCGGCACCGGTAAGCTTTCTGATTTCAAAACCATCTTGTCCAATAAAACGCATCTCAGAAAGCCATAAGGGAATTTCTTGGCCATTAAACTTCCTGAGAATATACGTGCCATCCGATTGAAGGATAATTTTACCCCCAAGCAACTTATCATCCTCGGTAACTACAGTTACAGTTTCACCAGGCTTAAATATTCGCTTAACGATGTCTTTTAGATTTGCCAACATTCCTATACCCTCCAAAAACAAAAGTATTGCGCTGCCTCGCGCTTAAACGTTGCGAACACAGCCCTGTTGCGCTGAATATTAGCGGGGTCATGGCAAAGTATCATTCCGCTTTGAATAGCCCACAGCATGATAAAATGCCCCGAGCGGGTAAAGTAGCCCGGCCCCATACTGGCCACAACTAAAGCTCCGGACTGGATTGCCTTGATAACTTCGTCGGTATTTCCGGTCTGTTTAAATTTAAGCCCGAACTTTTGAGCAACCCACGGGAAAAACGACCAGGCTGTGCCGCTGTTATATGTTCTGAATCCTCCCTGCAGCGCCATTTGGCAGACTTGCACCGGAGTAATGGCCCGGTCCCGCCAGGTTGCCAGGATCATGGACATTGATGTGGGTCCGCATCCTGATGCGCCTATAGTCTGCTTAGGGTTGTTGTGGTTGGAAAACATAACGCTACGCCAGCGGGGGTCAACTTGGCTGTAATAAACCGGTTCTGGCCCGCTGTATTGCGCCGGAGAAGAAAGCATTGCGCCCCATGTCTGAGGACCTACAATCCCGTCCTGGAGCAGCCTGTGCGCCGCCTGAAACTTTTTAACCGCCGCCAGGGTGCCCGGGCCAAAGATACCGTCAATCCGTCCGGAATTATAACCGAGTGAATTTAAAATGGTCTGCAGTTTGGCCACATCATTGCCGCGGCTACCATACCTAACCGTTTGCATCGTCTTTATCCTCCTTCCTAATTAATCTTGTGACTGATGAGGTAACGCCACTTATGCTCATTGGGATCATGTTCATCAGGTCAAATCTATCTTTGAGCGCCTTGGTGCCGCCGCTAACGCTTAGGGATGTAAGCAGATACCCTTCACACGGCACAAAGTCAAAATTTAAGTACCGGAAAAAATCAAACTGACCGGTCCAGCAAATTAGGTACCCGATTGCGACGACAACTACAAAGGCCGCCTCGTCAGCAATGCTGTTAGGCAGCCACTTGAAACGGTCCAATATTTTCTGAATGATCGACTCAAAAACCTTAAACAGCGCATCAACCAGCGGAGCAAGGAACACTAGCGCGATTATACCAGTGATAAGCGGAACGAATGGCGAATCAAAAAACCCTGTGCCGTAGTAACCGGCATTACCTAGATAGTCTTCGTTCATGGGATCAACCCTTTATTGTTATTATAGGCAGTTCACTACCGTCAACCGTACAGTTCAGCGCCTCGCCCACATCGCGCACGCCCAGGTAGGCCCGTCCGTTTTGGATAAATGGCGCAGTATGACCCTGTTTTTCCTCACCGTTTTTCCAGTACCGATTTTGCCCCACCTCGAATTTTAGATCAATCGGCGGACGTTCAGGCGCTATATTACCGTCAGCAAAACGGGCGAAGCTAAACACCCCAAAACCAAATTCACGGTCACGCCCGGGGGCGCCCAGGTCTTCGGCGTCTAGTTGCATAATTAATCGCAAAACATCAGGCGGCAGCTTTTTACCGGTACGCTTAATCGCCTTTGATTGGATCAGTGCCGCCGCTCCGGCGATCACAGGCGTAGCCATGCTGGTACCGGATAATTTTGCATACTGACCACCTGGCCATAGTCCCCATACCTCCACGCCGGCAGCACCCATCTCAGCCTTAGTGCCACGGGACGAGAAGTTGGCAAGTCCTTTTTGCAAATCAACCGCAATCACGGCACAGCACTCATCAAATTCCGCCGGGTACCCGATAGTGTCCTCGTTCGGGAATTCCTGGCCCCAGTTGCCGGCAGCAGTGGCAAAGAAAGTCCCTTGCTTATAAAGTTCCTGGATGACTTCGTGGTACCGTTGATCAGTTGGCCTTGGTCCGCCCAGGCTCATGGAAATGACATCAATGTCATTTTTCAAACACCATTCCAAGCCAGCAATTATGTCTTTTACATCACCGGTGCCGTCATTTTTCATAACCTTGACCACGTAAAGATCGCACTCCGGAGCCACCCCAACCATTTTGCCATTAGCCGCAATAGCCCCGGCGCACCAGGTGCCATGACCGTTGCCGTCCTGCACGCCCTGCCCGGTAAAATCAATCACCCCAGCAACATGTTTTAGATCCGGATGTTTGAGGTCCACGCCAGTATCAAGCACGGCGACCTTCACACCGGCACCCTTTGTTTCCGGCCACTCTAATTCCACCCCCAACATCACGGTGGCATACGAAAGCCGCGGTGGTTCTGTGGCAGTAGAAAGAACTTTAAAATCATAAATACGTGCCATGTCATTTTACCTCCGTATAATTAAACGAATATCTGAATAACGCATTGGGTTATAGTCACAATAATTCCCACTGCTGTTGCTACGATCGTCGCCAACTTCCACCGGTACTTTCTTTCTTCTTCCTTATTGGCATCTACTTTTTGATGTAAAGTTACGATACGTTTTTCTTCAATTTTTTGATATTCCAAGAAATCAGTTTTAGAAACATAATTTCCAGCTACTAATACTCGCAAGTCAGCGATTCCGGCCATGACGCTATCCACTTTTTTCTCAACTTTACTGATATCTTCTTTTAAATCTTGTATTATAACGTCTGATGCCCCCAATCATAACCACCCCCTGGATAAAGTTAGCAAAAAGGAAGCGCCTGCCATGGACGCTCCCTCATGTTTCGGGTACAATGTCTTTGCAGGCAACCGGGGCGCAATCCCGGGACCGTTACCCCTGGTACGGTCGCGCCTGCATTTTTGTTAAACAATCTTACCAATAACCACCCCACCATGCGCGACCATAGCCACAAGCACCCTGTCACCGGCGGTAGGCGTATAGCTTGCCAAATAGGGATATGTGCGGGTGCTAGCAATAGTTTCTCCGTCGAATTGTACCGCTGGCCTGCCTGACACATAGTTAGCCGGGATGGTGCCCATCTCAAGATCCGGGGCTTGTTTTTGCTCCGGCCTGACAATTTGTAAAAAATCTGTTGCGGCGCTCATATGTTCACCACCCGCCTAATTTCGTGTTTCATGCGACCAGATGCCTTTAACTCCATTTCCCAGCTGGTTTCGCTATACTTCGCGCTAATGCCTAGCGTTGTGTGTTGAAGCGTAAACACATCGGCATTGCTATGCATCGGCATAATTCCGGTTTCAAGCTGTACATGCTCATATACCTGTGACGCTTCATAGGCTATTCTTTCCGCCCGGGCGTCGAGCGTGGCCTGATCTACTGCTTCTTCGTACTCTCTATAGTCCACAATAGTACGCCCACGATTAACCGTGCTTGTCGGGCTGCTGGCATTGCTATTTGTGTATGTGCTCGTCAATACCGGCCGGTCAGGCTCAGACACAACCAGTACCCAGCTATTAGGTACCGCCCATAGGTCAAGGGACTGCTGGACCCCGGGGTAAATTACGCTTGTGTTATCTGTGGCATAGGTGTATTCGCTTACCCGGTCACTCGGGCTTACATAAGGCTGTCCAATCGCGTAACCGTTCTCATCCATCCATAGTGACTGGTAATTAATTGCACCAAGCAGATTATTTACTATGCTCAACTTAGTTGTCCCGGGAGGCCAGTCCTGTGTTGTTGGTAGTGCTTTGTCCTTCGGGGTTAGGTTTTGCTGCGTCAGTCCTGCGCCTGTTAAAATAGTTGATACTGCAGCTATAACATTTGTGCCAGCCTCTACTGTGTATCTGTCTGTTACCTTGTCGTCAACTAGCACCTGCAGCAGGTCGTATGTTTCAACTTCGCGTGTAATTTGCCCAACACTATCCGCCACCCGGGGCGGAGTGGTAAGCAGGAACACACCCTGTGGAAACTCTGCCCAGTCTTGTCCCGAAGGTATCCAGACACGGCAGTATGGTTTGACGCGGTCAGTTAGAAAGTTTATGGTGCTGTCCTCAGTCATGGTAAATTTAGCAGTGCGCTTGATGTCGGCAAGGGCATTATTCGCAACAGAAGCACTCAGGATATTTCCCAAGTGCTTCTTGAAACCATTATATTGGTCTAATAGTTCATACCGGAAACTAAGTCGCACATTGGCGGCGTGAAGGGCGGTTTTAACCTGGTCCTCCGTGAATCCGTCCCTTGCTAAACCCTGCATCACACCACCTCACTGTAGTCGATGTCCTCTACCGTAAATGATATAGTATAGCCCCAAGGCACCTCATCAGCTATTGGCATCGCCCTAATAACACCAAAAACCTTGCGCCCCCTACCGTCTCTATAGCAAATAGTACCTTTTAGTTTTACCAGGGCCCTAAGCATAGTTAAATCCTGGCTGCTTTTCAACATCTGTAAAGTAACCGGTATATCAGTAGTTTCAAAATCCCCAAATAGGGCAACACGTTTTGTCCGCCCATCGTACTGAACTAAAGTGCAATCAGCCTGCCATTCCTCTTTTCGCCCACCGCCGTCATTTTTGTAATTGTAAATGGTATTATAAGCGTCCGCCACATCATGGAGCCAGACGCTTTTTAGTGTTATGCTTGTACTCTTAGATTCACCACCGATGCTAGTGCCATTGTCGCCGTAGGTGTGTGCGTGGTACTCGTATACATTGCCAGAGGCCACAGCGTAGTCATTATAGACTGCGTTTTCGGCCAATCCTGTAGCTATTCTGATCCAATCCCCGCCGGTTTCGCGCCGGTAAATGTCGTTACTTGTAACGTTTGGCTGAGTGCCGGTTGGAGTTGGATTTGTTATGTCTATTTGAATATACCCGTTTTGCCCAGATAGTGTCACAACTGGTATCGCGGGTGGCGTATAACTAACCGTGATAGATACACTGGCCCACTCCGACCACAGACCCCCAGAGCCCTTGACCCTGACATTGACCGTGTACGTGCCTCCGTTTGCCAGGTCAACTCCTACTGTCTGTGCCTTGTTGGTGCTGACTACCTCGTTTGTGTCCCAGACGGTCTGATTTATAGAGTCAATTACCTGTATTTGATAACTAACCTGGTCCATGCTGGACCA
>Ga0307377_10007127_pt1 | contig 11591 bp, 23 predicted proteins | sample TR3MG_FD_202535 | JGI IMG/M metagenome (GOLD analysis project Ga0307377, IMG submission 202535) | Soil microbial communities from Risofladan, Vaasa, Finland - TR-3 | ecosystem: Environmental > Terrestrial > Soil > Coastal area > Acid sulfate soil | place: Finland: Risofladan, Vaasa | collected...
GCGAATAGCTTAGTACATTATCTTCTCCCAAGATAACCCTGAGAGTTTCTTTATTACCGAATTCACCATTGCGTGAATAACTGAGGTCATAAAGTCTGAAAAGGATTAGTGTCTTTCTCATGATGTTGGTTTTAATTAATAATCGTGTACATTGGTTATACGAAAAAAATGCTGCGAATGTTACAGTTATTCGCAGCATAAATTACGTACAATAGTTTTTAATTTAAACTTGTATGCCGAGAGAGGCGAGATTTGTATTCAGGATTTGTTCTCCTTTCTCAAGCTGTCCTTTAATTCTCAGGATAGCAGCTTGTAGCTGCCCTTGTGGTATCTTGGACAATGGCATCTTGAACTTATAGATGCTGTACTGTGATGCGTTTGGCACTCCAACAAGAACGCCTCTCTTCATCTTCTTATCCATTTCCATTTGCTCCTGAAGTTGTGTAATGAATAAATCCATATCCATTTTCATGCTGTGGGTTTTACCTCCCATAATGAAATCGGTTGGAGGCAATGTTTTAATGTAGTCCTCAAACTTTTTAATTAAAACCTTTATCTGCTCTGCCTTTGGATTGTTGTAGCAGAAGTTTTGATATTCCATACAGCCACCGTATGCTCCATCATGAACGTGCATACATTTAACTCCATCAATCCAAACGTCTGCGTTTAGACCAATTCCATCGTGACCCTCAAAAGTTTGGACATTCTTTAATTGAATTTTTGGTTTTTTCATGTTCGTTGTTTTTAATTAATAATATGTGGACATTGGTTATACGGATATTAATTAAGAATTGTTACAATGGTAGGATATCTCCCACCAATATACCTTTACCCTCTGCATCTACCATGTTCGTACTTTCGGGTGTAACAACGAATGCGCTTTGAAGTACATTGCCTTCTGCCTTTTTGTTGGCAATGCGTTTGAACTTCAAACCTACAATGATACCTTTGGCATCAGCTATGCGATAATCAGTAAGGTCGCCATTCACGACTGGATAACCGTTCCAAGTCTTAGGTAAATCAGCCTCATTCTTCACATTGAATACGACTGCAACATTGTGTCCTGCATCAAGTAATGCTTTACATGAGTTCCAGTTTTTACCAGTGTATGAGAATGTTAAGTGATAGTTTGCAGCCAGTGAATAGAACTTAGACGCTTGTTTGGTGTAGTCATAGAATTGCACTTCGGGAAACCAAGCAAAGATATTCTTGCCTCTGTGAATTACTTTTGCCCAATCGATATCAGATGTACCATTCAGCCTTACGCTAAAATAGAAACCATCTTTAATGGCTTTGCGCTGCGCTGCTCTGATTTCAGCTATAACCCATTCCATAAAGAAGTCCTGCTCTTCGAAAAACAAGCGGGTCTTTTTGATACGTGCTTTTTTGATTACAGTTAATCCTGCTTTCAATTCCATTCCTGCATGACCACTGGTTGCAAGACAACCCATTCTGCATTCGACAGTACTGTATTCGCATACATCATAACCGCTCTGCTTTGCAGGAGCAAGGTATATAATATATGTATACTGGTGGCTTTCTTTTTGACTGTGGAGCATCTTTGCGCTTGTGTTAACGCCTCCTACATAGGATAGTCCAGTAAGTCTTTTGGCTGCTGCTAATGTTGTGAAGTCCATAATGCTTGTGTTTTAGTTACGGTAATTATACGAATAATAATCGATATTTGTTACAAAATTTCAATTAGGTATTCACTTTTCTTTTCATGGGCGATACCTTTCTTAATTAAAAACTCTGTGATGTGAATGGCATCCAGCGATTGTATCAGCCAGCCTTTGCCAGCTTTGAGTACTGCATCGGGTTTGTATTCGTTCCAAAGCAAATCATTTGCTTTACACATACGCATCCAATTGGATTTGCTTTTCTTGTCCTTTCGTGCTAATAATACGCTCATAGTTCTTAATTTAAATTAGTGAATCATTGCATCTTCTTCATCGGGATTGTCAGTAATTTCAATATCGTCATCGTCAATTGCATTGACAAAGATTTGAGGACTTGCATCATTGAATCTCTGCTGGATTACTGCATTGATTTCATCCAGCATATCAAGTGCGTTGTGCTTGTCTGCTCCTTCATCATAAGAGTCAAACTGAATGGTTAAGTTTTTAATTGAAATTGTTTTCATGGTTCTTAATTTAAAGTTTCTCTGTGTTTCTCTTTTCGGGTATAATTCTTTTTAGAGGTATGAACCTTGTGCTTGGCTTTCCAGCCATGCTCAAAGGAGAGTTCAGCATCTCTGCTCCCTCTCCTATTGGCTTTTATGTAGTCAGTTGTTGTCACGACTTGAAATATAATTCACCGACTGCCCAATGCTCTTTGTAGGTGTTATTCTCTACGATAGCGACCATTGAACCATTCTCTAACCCATTGATATACCATTCAGCATATTCATCGTCAGATGCTCTTAAAACCTCAAGGATGGGTTCTTTAGGGATTCGGGTGCAACCGATAATCGGTGTGTGCGTGAAAGCGATTCTTACATCGGGAAATTTCTCTCCTATGATGTTTCTGTAATACTTCGGTGGTGCTTGTTTCATCGTGTTCGGTATTAGTGGTTATTATTCAATCGGTAATTATACGAAAAAAAACCCGAACTTGTTACAATTCGGGTTAATTTTTAATTTAAATTACTTGAACCTAACTTGATTCGGTGCAGTAATTATGAATTCAGTTCCACACTCATCGCAATGAGCATTCTTGTCATCGCTGGTGAGCAGTTTCTTCTTGAAACAATTCGGGCAAAGGATTTCGGTTCTTTTCATTTGTCTGTGTTTTTAATTAATAATTGTGGTTTTTAATTTAAAAGTCAAAATACTTTTTGTACAATGCCAGCTTATCTTTTGTTGCCAGCAAAGTGAACATTCCTATTGAAGTTCTTTCCAATCTCCAACCAGCTTTAATCTCACAAGCATGGCAGTTGGTAATATAATCTTTTATAATTTCAATTTGTTTCTCTGTGATATGGACAATAGGCTTACCCAAACGGACATTAAGGTTGCCAGCATAGTGAACATTGTTGCCGTGTATTTTTACCCAGCCATGTTGTTCCAGCCAGACATCTGGATTGTCATCCTCATCTGCTGGGATAACACCAGCTTCGCACAATGCGTCAGCTATCTGGTTATGCAACATATTGGCAATCTCACCATTAAGAGCATAGTACAATCCATCTGGACTTAACCAGCCAGCAGAATAGTTCTGCATGATATCAACTGGTTCAATGCCTTTGGACAATACATTATCAATCTCTTTGCTGGCATCCATATATGCATCAAGCATCTCGGTGTCTGGTTCATTCAAGAACAAACCATAATCTTGTACTGCCAGACCTTGCATCTTCTGTGCCAGAATAGTTACATCATAAGTATTGAATTCAATATCCAGATGATATAAACCAGATATCTTTCTGGCAAGTTCACCCAGAGCAAAGCTGGTTTCAATAAACTCTTTGGTCAGTCTGATAAGCGCAGACATCTGGTTCAGTTCATAGTCTTCACGAATTTCATCCAGAAGGTCTTCGTCTTTACCATAGATATACTTGATTACAGACTCAACGCTGAAGTCCATGTGATAAGTACTACGATATCTGAACTTGCTGATAAGCATTTCCAGACCAGTTTCAAGGTCTTTGCAATGGTCAAGCATTTGCTTATGCTTTTCAGTAAACCATTGCACGAAATCAATCTTTGGATACATCTTATCCAGATGCATATATTTACTGCGGTCAACCACAATGAATGACTGTTCTTCCTCGTCAACCAGAATGAGTTTGTCGCCCTTTAAGAGAGCCAATTGCAGTTCTTCGGGGCATCCACCACCAAAGCTATCGCTAAAGACTGAAAGTGCTTTATCGATGTTATTTTCATACAGAAGATGTTCTTGAGCGATGGTCATAAGTATTATTCCCATGTCCGCTCCTACTCTAAAATGTACTGTCTGTGTGTTCATGTTGTTTTTAATTAAAATTAGTATGCACTTACTGGTAATGTTTGGTTCTGCTCATACGACAGACTTTCAAATCCTTCTTCGGGATTGGTAAGGTTGAAATAGTACTGCTTGAGTTGTTCAGCAATTTCATCCAGTTCTTCTGCAAGGCTTAATTCAACAAACTTATGCTTTGCTCTGATGGTATCATTACAAGCTACTCTGCCCAGCATTCCACCACCTAAGTAGTTCTGATATGCTGACATTCTTTCGCCTTCATAACCAAGAGTATCTAAGCTGATTTCAATTCTACCACCTCTATAGGTGATTTCCTTTCTTAATGTGATTGCTTCAAAGTTAATTGCTTCCATGTTGTTGTGTTTTGGTTATATCAATTATACGGATATTAATTAAAACTTGTTACAAAAAAGACCCCCAAGCATTACACTTGGAGGTGAAAAACATAAGTTTTTACTTACCTTGTTTTTAATTAAGATTAGTCCAGTAGATAACTCAACAAATCAATTTGGCTATCAATTGGCAGATGTTCTATGTTCATCGCATATTCATCTCCCCAATCCTCACCTGTAAGAAAAAGTATCGCCATGTTGCCCTCAATCCTCTGCACATTTCCTTGTAGGTAATAGCCATGCTTACTGACTGTGAATCCCCAAGGATAATCGTAGATTGTGTCCTGTTCATCGGTGTCAGCAATACTGCGGTCAAAGAGAATGATAGTCTTCTCGGAGGTCACTTCCAGAATGGCATCAACAACCTTCTGGAGAATTGCGTTAGCTTCGGTTTGTAGTTGTGTTAATTCTTCTTTGTTCATAGTATGGTTTTTAATTAAGATTAGAAAATTTCAATTCTCTATTGGTAAATTTCTTAATGGTGATTCTGCTATAAAACCTCGGTGGGTTTCCAGAATGTGTTTTCTGCCATTCCTTGACTTGTTCATCAATGTCAAGTCTGTGCATCATTTCTTCTTGCTCCTTGGTGTTCTTGTGGAAACAAACCATAGCAAGGTCGGTTTTCTCTGCGTTGTCAAATATTACATACATGACTATAGTTTTTAATTAACAATCATCTTCTGGGTACAGGTGTTCACCTGCATTGAAATAATCGTAGTAAGCATCCTTGCGATAGGTGTACTTGCTTGGGTCATCAAAGCAGTCATCACACCAGTTACCAGTTTCAATACCATAGTGGTCAAAACGCATCTCAACATCGTGAATCGTGCCACAACCTTTACACCTCTTATAGATGTAATCCGTGCCTTCCTCAATACGATAAACATCTCTGGGAAACATCTCACGGAGTTCCTTGAGTTCTTCCTCGGCTTTCTCTATGCCTTCATACCAACTGACAAGTCTCTCGCCTATGTTAGTCTCAACAAGGATTTGGAAAATGTTGTCTTCTGATTTCATGTCGTTGTGTTTTGGTTACAATCATTATACGGATTTAAATTAAGATTTGTTACAAAAAAAGAAAACCTCGTAGTATCAGTACGAGGAATTCACCAAAACAACATGAACATTATATTTTACTCAAGATGTCAATAAGGTCTTCAAGTGAACATTCGCTATACATACTATAATGATAGCCATCATTGTCAAGGAAGACAAGTTCATCACCTATTAGAGTGAGTTCTACATAGTCAAAGACATTTACCTTGATGACGGGAGCATTCATGAACTTGGATTGAATCTGACTGTTCAGAACTTCTTCTCTTAAAGCATTTATAACATCTGCTTCCAGTTCATCATGTCTGCGTTTTAATTCAGCGTATTTCATTTTATTTTATTTAAGATTTTAATTGCAAATTCAATAGCACCAGTAAGTTTTTCGGCATCTTCGCTTTCAGTTACAAAGTCGGTAGCAGAGTGTAAGAGATTAATGTTCTTATCAAGAGCATCAACTTCTTTCTTGGACATTTCAATTGTAATCTTCATTGGACGTTGAGTTTAGTGTACATTACTTATACGAACATTCTTATCTGGATGTTACAGTCCATGTAAGATAACTTCCATTCCTTTATTAAATGGGTCATCAATGATAGGGTCTTCATCGTCATCAAAACATTGGTCAAGGTAGCTTGAATCAATTGCGAACATTCCACCTGACTGGTCATGAACGAATACGGACATTGCAACCTCGCCTTTACTATTAGGGTCAATGACCGTGACTTCTTCTGTGTATGTTGCTGTGCTTTTCATAGTGGACATTGGTTTTAAATTATTTTGCTTGGGTCTAATATTATCTCACCGTCTTCTGCGATGTAATCACAACCACAATCATCACAACATCTCATTGTATCTGGGAAGTCGTAATCTGGTCTGGTGTTTTTCCTTCCACAATGTGGACATTGCTTCTCGGCTTCTGCCTTTCTAACCTCGGCTTGTGTTGGTGGATGACCAAGAGTTTTTTCAAGTTGAGTAAAGTCTTGTAGGTTCATGTCGTTTGTTTTTAATTAAAAACTATTCTTCTGGGTATTCCAGACCAGTGAAGTTACATTCTTCACATCCTCTGCCTTCGCAGAATGAACATTCAATGTCTTCGTACATACCATCTGTTGGCATCTGGGTGGAAAGGTCTTCTTCTGAAAGGTCGATAATGAAGTGTTTGCGTGCCATTGTCGTAAGTTTTAGTATGGGTTGAACAATATACTAACGATAGTAATCATAGCCAAGTAATGGCTTCTTTGCATCATCAATATGACCTCTGATTCCCTTGGCAGGAACTCTCCAACTTGCAGCCTTATAGATGTTGCCTTGGTAATCCACAAAGCAATGGACGCTCGGTGAACCAAAGGTAGTGCGGATAATCTTAATGTACTTGCTGCCCTTTGTCATACTGAATACTGGTGCAGCTAAAGTATATCCTTTGCGTTCCCAATCGGCATCACTTGCCGATTGTATTTCTTGCATATAATCTTCGGGAGTTTTCATGTGTACATTGATTTAAGTTAAAAACCACCTGTGAAGGTAACGACTATGTTTCCATCACCATTCTCTTTTGCCTCAAAGGTTACACCTGATTTGATTAAACCAGAAAGCATATTCTCAAAGGTCTGTTGGCTAACTGTTAGTGTCTTCATGTCATGTTGTTTTTGGTTCAATACTTATACGGATATTTCTGGACATTTGTTACACTTGTTTTAAATTAAAAAGGGTGGCAGTCTGGTTAACTACAACACCCTTTTCTCACTTACAACATGAATTGTTTTATTTAAGGTCTTTTATAATGCTCTCTTGTATTCGGATGGCTCTTCTGATTGCAAGGAAAGGCATCCCTTTAGTTTTCTTTAGTCGGTGTAGTTCGTTCAGTACATTAGTCGCAGTCTTTAATTTGGTCACATCTGCCCTCGTGTACATCAAGGTCTGTATGAGTGTTATTGCGTTCATGGTACTATTGTTTGGTTACTTCTTATACGGATATTAAGAACATTATGTTACAAAAAAAGACCCTCAAATTGAGAGTCTTTTCTTATTTAAGAATGGTTAGGACTATCCCAATTCAAGTTGGAGCATTGCTCTGCATCGGCTTATCATACCCTTAACAGAACCCATTGGTATCTCGCAAATCTCGGCTATCTCTTTGTACTCCTTTTCACGCAAGAAGTAAAGGGTAGCTATCTTACGATACTTGGGTTTCAGATTACGGAATGCCTTTGCAATTTTGGTTTGAAACTCATGGCTCTCTGCAAGGCTATCAGTTTCTTCTGATGCAACAAACTGAAACCTCTCTAAACCGCTTTCTTCATCTGCAAAGTCAGAAGTACAGATTTCCCTATCTGAATGGTCAACTCGGTAATGGTCGCTAATACAAGTATTGGCAACATTTCTCAACCATGTGGTTAGCTTACTCTTGCTTTCATCAAAGCTATCCATGTAACGACAGACCTTTTCAAAGGTATCAATACAGATTTCTTCTGCATCTTCAACACAATTCACTTTGAACTTAATGTAGTTCTGAATCTCATTAAAGTGCTTTGCATAGATTTGGTTAAACCTATCCAATTTGTCAGCAGTTAAATTAATAACTTGTTGCGACTTGGGATTGAATGTTTTCGTTTCCATGTTGTAAAAAATTAAGTGAGTATTAAGATTAACACTACAAATGTATATTACATAAATGAGAAAAACAAATATTCATACGATTATTTTCATATTATTTTGTAACTCTCTTAATCCCAGGCACTTGCATGAGGGTCGGTTTCCTATATATATAAGGTGTATCTGAACCACCTAATCTTAACTAAAAAAAGTGATGCAAATGTGTGCTGATTATCAGTGAGTTAGAAATTATTTTCACTTTTAATTAAAAATAGTTGCCAAAATATTTGCGTATGTCAAAACTTATCCCCACATTTGTATTGTCAATATGACACAACACTAATACCAAACAACATGGAAGCAATTAAGAAAATCAAAAAAGGTGCAATCACTTGTGGAATTGAAGACATCCTTTTTCCCGTAGAAGTTCGTGATGAAGAGATGGCATCCAACAAAGAGTATTGCAAAAGAATCGTTGGTCAAATCAACGGTGGAGATTTCCTCTTGAACCAGTGTTCAAACATCTACAAACTTATCCCTAATACCGATGTATTTCCAAACATTGAAGCAGTTCTGGACGCAAACGGCATTGAGTATGAAGTAGAGTACAAGCATATCAACCATGTTCGTTTCTATGCTGACTACAAGATTACCGATAAGCGTTATAGTTACACCATGAAAGGCACGAACGACAAGATTATGCCGATGTTGAGGGTTCAGCATTCATATAATGGTCTGACTAAATATCGCATCCTTTTCGGTTTCTTTCGTATGGTTTGCACAAATGGTCTGACTGTTGCAGTTGAGGAAATGAAGAGGTTCAACCTTGTGATTGTTGGTAAGCATACAGAACAGATTGCAAAGTCTTTCAGCAAACTGAATGAGATGCTTGTATATTTCGGGAACAACGCACACATCATAAGCGGTGCAATAACTGACAAGTATGAGAAGCTTGGTGGTGTATGGGTTGCCAATCCCGAAGACAGACTGAAAGAAGTTCTTGAAGCCTCTATGATAACCATAGTTGAGAACAACAAGTTCAACACTCTGAATGACATCATGTCACGCATCAGCCTTGAAGCCAACAAGGACAACCTTGGTTACAATGGTAAAGTGAACAATTGGTTAATCTATAACGGCATCAATCAGTATCTGAATGATGACTCAAGGAACATTGCAACTCCCGAAGTTCGCATAGAGAAGGACTCCAAAGTATTAGAGTTCATGTTAGCAACTGCCTAACCACAACTCGGACAATCTATAAAGGGTGCTAATCAGCACCCTTTTTTATTTCGTACAATCTGCCCTCCTACAATCGGACAATGTGTAAGGTCTTCGGACAATGTGACAAGTAAGCGAACATTGTGACAACCGAACATTGCATTGCTGGGTAATCGGTGTTTGTGCTGGGTAATCTGTTGGTCTTCATGCAGTCGTTCAGTCTTAATTAAAAACATATCCATAGCATCTATTTTAAGCCACTATTTTTAATTAAAAACTATCAGCCATATCTTTGTATCACTTATACTAAATAATCTCTTAAATCAAAGCTATTATATTATATCAGTATATCTGCATAACACTACATAATGTGTAGCACATCACACACAAATGTACCCGTACTTGTACCCCTAATATGTGTAGCGTAATGTGTAAGCACCTACACACATATACCACACACCCAGCACACACGCTGGATGCACACATACGCATACACACGCATAGGCACATACACATATGCACACACATACACACGCATAGGCGTATGCACACATACACACACATAGGCGTACACACACACATAGGCGTACACACACACACGCACGAGTACGCACACATTATAATACCGCTAAAAAGCTAAACCGATTTTTGACTTATCCAAATGTTTTGCCATTTATTTTCAATAGCTACCCTTATTTAGAATCTATTTAGATTACTATTCTTAATTAAAAAAAGTGCTTGAATACTTGCGTATGTCAAATACTTGAAATATATTTGTAGTGTCATTAGTTAATTAAGACTTTTGAATGAGCGTTACGAGGATTAACGCCAACCGAGAAAGCGGTATCTTTCGCAGTAGATTCCCAACTACGGCATAGTGTCAAAAGGAGGATGAGAAAACCAAAGGTAGTGTTATCTTTGTTGTGAAACAAGGAAACATGAGAATAGGTGCAAAAGTAAGGTAGTTGAAACAGATAGTCATAATTGAGAATACTGCTACCTTGATATGCGAAACTTTTTCGGTAGGCAAGTATAAAGGCTTATAGAGGTTCAAATCCTTACCTACCACAATTATTTTTTATTATTCACTTAATACTTACGATTATGAATATCACTATTATTGTTGCGAAGATTGTCAGTTTATTTGCTAAACTGAATGGTTCTACTTTTGCAGGTTTAACTTACACCAATCAAAAGGGTGAAACTGCAAACCATGTAGTTATTGCTGATGCAAGTTATTTCAATGCTTGTGATAGGGCAATGGAAACTCTTAACTCTCTTACCGAAACCGATTTTTCAGCTATTGCCGAAAAATACGATGTTAATAATGTTTCGGGTATTCAGTATAGCAATAACGCTAAAGGTATTGAATACCTTACAAGTGGTAAGATACCTAAAGAGGGTACGAAAGCAAGAGAAGATGTTTTGAAGTCAATTAAGACTACCAAAACACTTGCTGAAATCCGTAACGAAATGGTTCAAACCATTTTGAAAAATCGGGATTCTGAAACAAGGTCTGCAAGAAGTGCTGATGAAATTGAGAAGTACGAATATGTTACCAATGGCATAAAGGTACATAAGGAAAGCGGACAAGTTGTTGTGTTTGCGAAAGCACATAGCAAAGTTGTACTTGTTGAAGGTGTTTACACCGATAGCGAGAAACAACCTGAAACCTTGCAAAAAGAGGCAATCTCAAAGTATTGCAAGTATGTTCTGAATGCTGAATTGCCGAATGAGAAATTTCGGAAATTTAATATTGACCTTGACCAATTGAAAAGGTTAAAGGTTAATGGTTCTGAAATTGTTTGCGAATAGCAAACAAGGGGTTATGGTAGATTGAGAGGGTTCGTTTCCCTCTCCCCCTACAACGCTTTGCAAGGGTAAGAAAATAATGCCACCTTGCACCGAAAAGCTACTTTGCGAGTAGCATAAGCCAATACCCAATAGTGGTTCGTAGCGAGGGCGAAAGATTGTAGCTTTTCGGTTTAACTTTTTTGGCTTTTAAAAGCAAGGGTAATTGAGCCACCTTGCAGTTGTGTAAGTTTACACGACTATTACCAAACTTTAATTTAATACTTACAAACATGAGCAAATTTATTCCGTCAAAGTATCAGAAAGCCGTTTACAATCATATTGAAAATGGCAATGGCAATGCAGTTATTGATGCAGTTGCAGGTAGCGGTAAATCAACAACTATTGTTGAAGCTATCAAATTGATTCCCCAAAAATTTACCCTCTTATTTCTGGCTTTCAACAAAGCAATAGTTGAAGAATTGAAAATGAAAATTGGCAATCTGCCAAATGTTGAAGTTAGAACTTTACACTCTTTGGGTATGTCTGCACTTTTAAAGACTTTCAAATTTCAAGTTGACG
>Ga0307377_10007128_pt1 | contig 11590 bp, 16 predicted proteins | sample TR3MG_FD_202535 | JGI IMG/M metagenome (GOLD analysis project Ga0307377, IMG submission 202535) | Soil microbial communities from Risofladan, Vaasa, Finland - TR-3 | ecosystem: Environmental > Terrestrial > Soil > Coastal area > Acid sulfate soil | place: Finland: Risofladan, Vaasa | collected...
TTTTCCTTGAGTATAACCTCTACTTTCTAAATCTTTCTCAGGGAATATATTTAACTTATTGTCGTATAGTCTGTAAGAATCTAGAGAGTCTAAATTGTCAACCAGCTGCCTGGCTCCATTATAGATGTGGTATTCAATATAATCAGTCTGAGGATCAAATACACTCGCAGAGTCAAAAGATACAATAAGGGAAGTATCTTGAGGTTTGTAGTCTAGTGGTACTAGTTCTGTGGTAGGTATATTCTCAATATAGACGTTCTTATGCATTGGTTGTATTAGCTATGGAAAGTAACTGCTGCTGCAGTTCTAGATTCTCTTGACGTAAATTAGTAATTTCTTGAGTTAGTGCTAGTATCTGCTGATTAACAGCCTGACCTTGTACATACTCACTACTTTGATTAATTAGGAATTGATGTGAGTCAGTTTCCCCTTCTTTAGGTATTTGAAAGAATAAATCTTGGTAGTTCTGAAAGAATTCTGATATGGTAGGTAACAGTGGGGTATCAACTGTACCGGGTGTTTGACCTGCTGGTCCAACAGTCAGCTGTGTGAAAGCTGGTTTAATAACTTTAACGTATTGGTCTTTTTCAAATACCTCTATTGTTGGTGTTATCTGCTGTTCCATTACCCATTTATAACTTTGAAGTAGTAATCGTTATCTATTATTTTTGTAGTACCGTCTATAGTGGTTTTAACTAGGATCTTATAGTATCTCTCAGGTTCTAACCCATTCATATACACATCGAAGTAATTACCGTTAGAGTCGGCCGATACTTTAGTATACACTGTATCAAAGTCAATTGCAACTTCATCTGTATCTAAGTCTTTAATTGACCAGTAAGAACCAGTTGGAAGTACGTAATTTGTAGTATAAACTGATCCTGTAGTAAAGACTCTGGTTGGATTTTGAGGTCTTACATCAAGTCTAAACCTTTTAACTGCTGAAGGTTGATACTCTCCAACGTTATTAGGTAGAGAGATGATACAGTCTGCTGTTGAGATTTCAGATAAAGACCCTGTGTTGTAAGAGAAATCATTCCATCTAAATTCTAACTGAGGTGGGTATATTGTGTTTGTATCTACTGAGAAGTATTTTAGTTCAATATCGTTTAGAGATTGGCTTAAGAATTCCGTAGTTGCAGATTGTTTTAATATAAATCCTTCATTCACTATCGATCCACTATACCAGTTTAGAACTGTGTTGGTAACGTCTAAAGTTATATCTGTATTAGTTCTATATTCAAAAGAAGCTGTCTGTAAAATATCTAATCCTAAACTAGAACCTGTGTACCAAGTTCCTCCTCCGGGTATTGAAGCCGGGAAAGAAGCAGTTGCATAGGTTGCAAATCCTGTAGTAGTCCATGCTCCAGATCCTGATGCTGTTCTATAAGTCCAACCTACCCCGTTGGTTGTTTCCGGACTATCTAGATATTTACCTGTTCCATTAGCCCATGCTCCTGATACTGGATATGCTTCTAAAGTTACCTCTTGATTTAATCCTGAAGTTTTAGCATTAAATAAACGTAAATATGTTTTGAAAGAAGCAGCTCCTACTAAGGTATCTAGCGTATCGTTGATCTGAGAGTTATTAAATTTAACTAAGAATCTACTAGATTGGTAATTACCTGCGATATCCTCGTAGGAATTAACCTCTAGGATCTCATCAATACCGGAATTCATTATCGGGTATTCGCTGTATAGGGTAGCGTCTTTCTCGGGGAAAAGTTTGTAAACAGCCATTTGTTATAAATATGAATTAAAGAGAAACTACTCTTCCTTTGATATCTGTACTAGGGTACTTAACTTCAAAGATCATCGGGTCTATAGAAGGATATACTACATTATCTATAGTTGCTCCTTGAATATCGTAGGAGTAATTAGAATAACCTAAAGATTCTCCGCTAAGATTATTGAAAGTTAAACTTTTAACTGTTCTAACTCCGTCTACTTTATCTAGTAAGATATTAACATCTTTTACTAAGATAGGCTGATTGATCTGCCAATTGTCAGTTTTAAAATAATTCTGGAGTTCAGTTATTGCTGTAAGTAATACTTCGTTACTGTTATAATTTGGATCTACTGTAATTTCAAAATCTAATCCTATATTAACTACATAAGCATCTTGTATTCTAACTGAATCTCCGATTACTCTGTACTGTGTTAGATAGGTTCTTAGGTTATTTTTTAATGTCTGTGAGCAGGTTACCAGGTGCTCATTCTCATCATAGGTTAAGGTATATAGATCTAAAGTAGAGGCTACTTCACCTATTCCTACATTACTTGCTTTAGTTTTTTCGATATAAGCTTTAGCAATGGTACCATACTGTGAAGGCAGTGATACTGCTCTTACTAAATAATCATCCGGGGTTACGTTTCTTAATTGGGTAGAGAAATTAGATATGGTATTCTGTCTAATCTCCTCAATTGTATCTCCGGAAGATCCTCCTTCTGCTGCTACTGGGTTAGATACAGCTAGAGAGTTAAAATAGAGATCTGCTGTTGCTCCGGTAAGATTTGGATTCTGGAAGCTTGGTATTGCAGTTAAGTTTGTTAAGGTGTTAGCTGGTGTATTAGCTACTGCTCCTCCTCCGGTCAAGTATCTAACAGTTAATGTAGTGCTAGAAGGTGCTATTCCGTAAGTTTTTGTAAATATAAAATTAGTAGGAGAGAATGCTGTTGTAAGTTTTGATTGTTCAAAAGGTAATCCTAAACCCACATTGTTTGGATTTGGAACAATAACCTCATCTGTATCACCGGTACTACCTGCACCAAATTGTAATTGTAATGAACCTGAATCTAAGAACCTGGTCACAAATCTACGCTGTGTCTGCTGTAGAGTTAGGACGTTAGGTGCATCAGTGGCTGCCGTATTCGGGAAGTTTGCTTGTGTATTTTTTCTTCCTATATAAACACTATCCTGTGCTAGATTATCTACTTCATACCATACATTACCATCAGAATCTACAATATCTAAAATTCCTATTAGATTGGCTGCAGATAAGGTCCTAGTATCAAATTGTACCGGATCTGTGAAGGAGTATGTAACTGTATTCACGGTTGCAGAAATTGCAGGACGGCTCTTCTTTAAGAGGTAACTTACCGGGTTTATACCAGATGTTTGGTAGATTGTTATTTCGGTAGGATCTAAAGATGAGGAGGTTGAAAAGTCTACACTGTCCTGTACTAGGAACTTAACACTTGTATTTTGGTTTGAAGTTAAGGTAGAGTTTTCCGGTACCTGTAGGGTATAATCAAAATCCGGAACGTAAACACTGCCGGAGAGTTTGGAGGGTACTTGCTGGTAAAAATCAATGGTTGTTGTAGCAACCCCTGTAACTTTCGGTTTATACCCGAACATATACGCTAATTCAAACAGGTTTTCTGTCTGACGGGCATACTGTAAGTATGTTTCTTGAATTTGATTATCTAAGTAGAAAGACATTACATCTCCAACATAGGCAGACATTTCTAAGAACATCATACCTGGTGAAGCAGGGGTAAAGTCGTTATACGTTGCCGGGAAGTAGGTCTTAGCGTAATTAATTAAATCAGTACGTAAGGTACTGAATTCTCTGTTTAGGTATTTTATATCTCTTCTAACGGCCATTTTTATCCAAGGGTTATGTCTATGTTATCTTGTTCTCCTGCGATGCTGAAGGTTATCTTTACATCTAACTGGTTAGTATCCTGAAGTAGGTTTATAGTTAGGTTATCTACAGTAACTGTGGGGAATAACTCTGCTATTGCTGTTTGAATATCTTCCTCCAGTCCTTCAACAGTCTCATTATTTAACTGTTCAAAGAGGTAACTCTGTATTCCGAATCCAAAGGTTGGGTTTAAATACCTTGTACCCTGTCCGGTTAATATAAAGTTAATTAAGTTATTCTTAGTAGCTTGAGCAGTTGTGTATGTAGTCTCAAAGACTCCTTCGGATGCATAACGTAGACTTACACCTACCCCTGTTGAGGGATCAATATCTAAAGGGTTAATTGTGTTTATCCGAAAGGCCATTTAAGTTTTATTTCTTTATGAATCCTAATACTTGATCAAGAGAAACTTCACCTGGAGGTAATGCAGATCCTTCTCCGGCTGTATTAGCAGAGACTGGCGGTCTGTAACCTGGTGTAGCTCCAAAGCCCATAGCATCGGCTGAAGTCATGTTTAGGTTTCCGTTTCTTGATTGAGCCATTCCATCTAGTAAAGAGGAGTATTTCTCTCTCACAGAAGGGCCGGTTTGTGGTGAAGGTGCTGCCGGTCTTACGGCCGGTTGAACGTTCTCAGTTACAACTTGTTTAGGTGAACGAACTGCTTCCAAAAGGATGTCTTTTAATTCCTCTTGAATTGCTTCTCTAACAGCTTCTTTAATTAATTTCTTTAGAGCGTCTGTTTTCATTATTTATAAATATTTCTTAGTTTGCTTTTAGATTATCTCGATCTATGATGAGTTTTAGTTCCTCAATTAGTACTTGAGGGTCTGTGGTGAAGGATGGGTCTGTTTCTAGTAGTACTATTCCTTGACTGTTTAGTGCCTGTCCGATCTTACGGTTGACTGTGGGTGAGAATGGTTTCTCTATAACTTGGAATGTAAACCCTTTATAAGAAGTCTCAAAACTGTTACTAGCAACTGCCTGTCCTTTAGCTACCAGGGTATTTAAGTCTTCACTAGGTTCTCCAAGGTCTCCTCCACATTTCTCTAAAAAGAGATCTACTGCCTTGAGTGTTAGTAGGATTGAATTAAATACTAGAGCAGCCCTTGTAACATAAGTTGATCCAGTATCAACAGCTCTTTTTAGTTCCGGCAGTTTAGGGTTACCGTCTGATTTAAATGTTAGAATAGTTCTAATATCGTCAAAGTATGAAATTGCTGCGGATACTGCTCCAGGTACTGCTGGAAGGAATTGTGATGCTGCAGCAGTTGAAGTCTTAATTAAATTCAGAGCACTTAAGCTTGTCTCTGTTCCGGAGATAACTTGAGAGATTATATTTAAAACTCTATCAACTATGTTTATAAAAGCTGCTGATGCTTCTATTTGAGATATTAGAGCGTTACGTCTCTGTAAGATTTGCTGTATTAGTAAAGGGTCTGGACATAATTCTGGAGAGTTTATATTACCGGTTCCGATTCCTGTTATACCTAGAGCACCAGCCATTCCAAAGATTTCAGTAGCAGCCTTACCCTTCACTCCCTCTACTGTATTATTAATCTGCTGGTTTAATTTATCTAAACCTCCTACACTTTGAGGTTCAGGAGCTTGTATATCTGCTGAGAAGCTTTTCTCTATATTTAGTTTAGAAGTTAGGGAACTTCTTTTTAGCCTATCGGCCTGTAGTTGCTGTTCGAGTTGTGCAGGAGTGGGCATTAGACTGTAAAATTACGTTTTGATTTAGTTAATTCTAAGTTTATTAGATTAGCTCTGGTTAGAAGGTCTAGTGCTCTTGAATTCAAAGTCAGCAACGGCCCACCGGCATTTCCTGCTGTAGAGGCTGCTAAAAGTAATTCTTTAAGTATGGAGAGCATCTCTCCTAACTGAAGTACTGTAGTATCACCTAAGAGTAGAGGTTCATCTGCTGATTTAGAACCTATTAGTGTCTTTCCGGACTGTATAACTACATCCTTAGTTGTATCAAAGTGTATACCTTCTTCTGCATTTAAGTTGATAGTTTTAGCAGAACTCAAGAGTATGTGATCTGATTTTGAATTTAGGATTAATCTACCTGAGTTTAGTATTATCTGATTCTCTGTGTAGCTATCCGCCGCTTCTGGTTTATCGGTATAGGAATAATAATCGTTAACGCTGCTAGGAATTATTCCGATCTTCTGATTGCTTGTCAGGTATATTGAAGAAGCATCTGTGTTGATATCTTCTGTGATTAATTCCCAAGCGTTAGAGTAAGAACTACCCTGTCCGTTCCGTAAGATCATAATAGGACTACCCTGCTCCCCTGTTGAGGACCAAGGACTAGTACCTCCAGTACTGCCTAGTCTAATAGTATTACTAAACCTACCTTCTAGTATAAAATCACCTTCAAAAGGCTTTAACGGATTTATATCCTGCTTTTCTTTGAAGTATTCTCCAAATTTAATTGTACCTGTGGAGTCTGTTAGTTTGTTGACACTACCTACAGCGGTGTCTTGGTAGTTCTTTGAATTTTCAGCAGTATTAGATCCTGCAGAGTATGGTATTGCGTTATGGTGTGGATGGTTCCAAAGATTTACAATACTAACATAATACGTGTTAAAAGCCGTAGTCTTAGATTGTATATTCTTGGAAGGTTGTGCAGTTAGGAATACGATCTCGTTTATTAGCGGATACTTCTTTGAAGATGGATCTATAGGGTATGCTACAGTATATTTTTGATTCTTTACTGCTGTAGAGTAGTCTATAGAAGCTCCTCTTACATCTACATACTCGATTGCTCCTATTGCTTTAGGTCCTCCTAATTCTGAATAACGTGGATGGGTTTCATCTAAGACTACTGATAATACTCTACCGGTATTCTGGGCTAGATCGCTTAGTTTTAAGCCATCAAGTATACCACCGACTTGAGGAGTTTTAACCCTGGTGGCATTATTAAGCGCTAGAAACCCGCCATTAGCCATTACTGATCTTTACCTCCTTCTGGTAACTGTGGTGGTTCTGGTTTGGATTGAATAGTTTCAATCTCTTTTAAAAGCTGCTCCCTTTCTTCATCAGAAATACCGAAGCCTTCAGCTCCTGAATCCTGGTTTTGAAATATACGTTGAAGGATTGTTGCGATCTTAACTAACTGGTCATCGTTTCTAACTCCGATCTCCATATACTCTTTAATAAGAGGAACTATGATAGTAGCATCTCCGGTGTCTTGAATTAAAGGACGTAACTCACCTATAAGCCCGGAGATCTGCTTTTCTTTTCTTTTTTGATTATCATAAATCTCCTCTAATAAATCGGAGAAGCGTTTTTCTTTGAATATGATTTTTTCTAGACTCATAAGGAAGACTATTTTTTATAAATAGAATTCTACTAGATTCTGAAGTCTGTATAACCGTGTTCTAAGTAGTGTATGTAATGTTTCTTGTAGATATCCCCTAAGTCATTAGCGACTTTAGTGATTTTAGGAGTCTTAACGTCTACTATTTCTCTGATGTAGATATAGAGTGCTTTCTTATTAAAGATTGAGATATGCTCTCTCTTACGAAATAATTCAAGGATAGCATCTGCAATCTGTGCATCTTCATCTCTAGGAAATAAGTTAAATATATTCTCGGTACAGAAGTCTACGTATTGGTCGATGAATTCCGATAGTTCGTCGACGTGATGTGTATTCTTAGAATCTTCTGCAGATAGATCAGGTAATTCTCCATGACTCCATTCACCATCTTCCTCCATCGATATACTATCTAAGGATAAAAGCTGCATTCTCTTCTTATAATTCTTCTCGTTAGATGCTATAAGGTAACGCTTGGCTATAGTTCCGAAATAGGAATAAGCCTTAGCTCCTTTAGAAGGATCAAATAAATGTAACTTAGATAGTAGGAAGGTTATAACTTCATGCTGTAAGTCTTCTAAGTTAGATTCTTCTGTATAGTAGAATTTAAAAGTGTGAATTAAGTTCTGGGTTAATTTAAAGAAGGCGTGGTGTAGCTCCTCTCTGTAGATCTTACTACGGATCTCTGAATCTAGTTCATGGTTGAACCTTATGATGGCTGCTTCAGTATCAGCTGTAAAATAGTTTTTACTTTTCGGTTTTCTCTTTTTCTTCTCTGGTTCCATTCTCGGTGTTAATTAATCTAAAATTGTTTAACCTTGATTGTATGTTTAGAACCTCACCAAAGAACCATCCGATTTCATCGTCAGATTTGAAAGTACCCTTCTCGTCTATCTTGTTGAGCCTGTTGGCTGAATGGTCTATGATTTTTGATAAAGAGTCCATGTAAGCTAAATATGAAGCTAGGACGTCTTCTTGTTTTTCGTTCTTACGTAGGAGGTTCCAAGTCGTGAAACCTAGAACCCCTGTTGTAATTGATAATATGATTACTGCTGTTAGCATTAGTCGTTAAAAAAGGTATCCATTATATTCTTTAAACCTTCTGATTTAACATTCCCTAGAGCAGTGTTTTTAGCTTTCTGCTGATGTGGGATTGTGGTTGAAGATTTCTTTTCTAAGTTAAAGTTCTTAGATTTAGGAGCGTCCTCTTTTCCTCTCTGGCTTTCAATGATAGCAGCCATTAGATCTGCTTGGTGTAGAATGTACACGATTGCAGACTTAGGTTTACTTTCTGGAATCCTGGAAATTAGATAAGGCTTGTTAGCATCATCGTAAAGTCCGTCATGAGTTCTGATAGCTAGCATTTCATTAACTGAGTAACGAATACCTGCTTCTTGTAAAAGGAAAAGAGAACGATCGGGGATAGTCATGAACCCTACCTCCCCGTTGAACGTATAGAGTTCTCCTAAATTCTTTTTTCTCCAATCATCTTTAGAAGGTACGTAAAGATCATTTGCTGAATCTCCTACCTTACCTAAATCATGGTTTATTGCTGAGAAGACTAATTCTTCTTTAGAGAAAGTCTCCATATCACATCCCATATTCTCCCAGAGTTCGTATTGAGCTAAGGAACAACGTACAACACGGTTAACATGCTCTACATACCCTCCAGGGAAACAGTTATGATATTTAGTAGTGTGAGCGGCGGGCATTAAAACGAAACGATCTTCCTTAGACTTATAAAAATCTAATAATACCTGCTTTCTAGGCTCGGAGATATGAGTCTCTATGTTAGAAAGAAACTCCTCCCAATTTGATTGAATTTGTTCTGCTGTAAGGTTCATAAGTTAAAGATACGAACGAAAAGGCTCAATTGCCACCTATTTCGTTAGAACTTTTAGGTTCAAGTTGAACATAAGATTTAACCTTTTCAACTCGTTCATCTGTTTGATCTAAGACGTCCATAAACTCCTTTATTGACTCTCCTCTTTGTACCATACGTCTTAAAGTCTTTAATTGACTTTCTAGTACCTCAACATTGTTAATTATAATATCTCTATATCTCATATTGTTTTTAATTATTTAGTTTTCTAGTCTCTTTTAGTCTCCCCCTCTTTTCCCAAACCCCGTGATAGGAAGATACGCCCGGAAAACTATAAAGGCAACTTATTTTGAGAAAATTTTATAAAATCTTGGAATTTTTTGATGAATGCACACTTCTCATACTCCTCCCGTTCGGTAAAGAACTGGATAGTCATGTCGCAGGCTTGTAAGAAATCATCACCGGTCTTCTCTAGAAGTACTTCAACATGGAATGGATCTTTAAGATCAACCTTAGCTAGAAACGATAAGGCACGGTTATAAATCATAAACTTATTAAAATGCTCTTGTTCGGCAGCAGTTACTTCACGAGAGATCTCCTGGAAGAATCTCATAATATCCTTATTAACTTCTTCACCTCTCAGAACCATACGGGTAAACATCCCAACTAAAATTAAAGGATGATCAGAGATTTCAACCTTACCAATCTCCTTTTCTTCAGACTCCTTAGATCCAGAGTCAAATAGTCCGAATATGTTTTTAGGATCTATACCCACGTATATAAATATAATATAAAAAAGAAAGGGAAGCAAGCGCCTCCCTATCCTCAATCTTAATTAACCCCTAAGATCTTTATTTCAAGATAATATTCTTGTTAAAATATGTAATTGTATTTGCAAGTTGACGGATCAATTTCTCATCACCTAATTCTTTAGCTGAACGATAAGCATCAGTCAATTCATCAAAAGCAGTCTTAGCTTCATCCGAACCAGCATCCATATCCATTCCACCTTTCATATCAGCGTCGATCATACCTTCATCCGCAGCAGGTTCTTCAACAGCTTCTTCATCTTCGATTTCAACATCTTCAACTTCTTCTTCTTCATCCTTCTTAGCTTCCATCAAACCAGAATCATCTAAAGTAGTTATAAGTGAAACTAAGTAATCATGTATATCTTCTTCATCAAAGCCATCTGCTTTAAGATCTTGGATCATCCCACCGACTGCACTAAGTAACATAGACTTAGCATTTTGACTTACAAGACCGTCCATCCTATTCATAGCATCAGGAGTAGCTTCGTCAAGGAATTGACCGCCGGGTAAGTTGTGAGGGTCAGTCATCTCATCATAAGGACTGTCAGCAGGATCTTCGTAATTAAGTTCTGCCAAGATAGCATCTTTGATAGCTTGTTTAGCTTCTGCCTTAGTCATTTTCTTCCTTCCTTCAGGAATACCTGCCATATCTAAAGCCGTGGTTGCAGACGTATCATCGATATCAGGATTACTGCCAGCAGGTACATAGCCTTCGGTAATAATACCAGCTAGTTTTTGCATACGTGTGAATTCTTTGTTCATTATATTAAAGCGCTTTATAATAATAAATAGCAGCTATAACTAGAAAAGGACCCTCGTTCGCTCGCCTATCCTCCTATATCAATATATATTATATATAAGAAAGTCTAGCCGAATAAATTCCCTCAATATGAAGGGTCTCTTAAAGTTTTGCCGAAATCCAATATAATCACACTAAATACTCAAGAGAAACAAGAGAGGACTTGGAGACACCGTCATAACCGTTCATTCTAACGGTCCCACATGTACAGATAATCTCACCTTCCTTAACAGAGAATTCTTTGATAGGTCCGTCCATGGTCCGGTCCCCGAGAGAGAAAATCTTACTATCTTTCATACGTAATACGGACTTTATAGGGCCGTCTGCTGATACCAAATCAACGATTCTCCAGTGACTGTTCATGATTCTGTTTAGGATAACTCTGGGATACTACCAAATTATATTATTATATAACACCTTATAGTGAAAAATTTTGCCCGAAAAAATTCCCCGTAGGTCTTAGTTTTTGACTAACCTTGACCTCGGGAAACCTTGACGTAATTTTTGGATGCTTTATTCTTAGACATTTTAGTTTTAGAATGAATACCTTTTCTTTTTGTACTCCCCCTTTCCTTGAAAGAAGAAGATGCACTTATAGTCTTTTTTGCTGCCATAACGTAGATAAATATCTACATTACCCTCTACTTTTCTCAAAGATAAAATTTACTGCAATCAAGCCAAAGCTCACCCCGAAGGCAAAACTTGCCAACACATCCACTACCTCGATACCGGACCCGGCTAAGATACCGAATCCTACCCCGATCAAGGCTAATCTAAAGTTAGATCTTTTGATAGACTTCTCCGGACTCTCATCCTCCTCTAATTTAATCATTCGATTACTTCCTAAGATCATTCCTGATAAGAATAAGAAGCCTAAGAATAAGATCAACTGACCTTTTACCAATCCTACAATAGCTATCAAAGCTACCAATACTGCGACGATGTTTAAGTTTAATTTTTTCATAACCTTTATTGTTTCTTTATTATGATATAAAGATACGAACTATACTTCTAATAGGCAACTTTTTCTTGAAAAATTTCTAAATCTTTTCCATTCCCAAAGTCTTCCTTGTACGATAATAAGGCATTCAAAGCCGTATCATAAGAGATCCTAAAGAATTCTCTTGAAGATCCTTGGTCTGAATCTATTCTAAAGTCTGCAAATTGTTTATGTAACGCATTCTCAAC
>Ga0307377_10007130_pt1 | contig 11589 bp, 9 predicted proteins | sample TR3MG_FD_202535 | JGI IMG/M metagenome (GOLD analysis project Ga0307377, IMG submission 202535) | Soil microbial communities from Risofladan, Vaasa, Finland - TR-3 | ecosystem: Environmental > Terrestrial > Soil > Coastal area > Acid sulfate soil | place: Finland: Risofladan, Vaasa | collected...
TGAAACATTCAATAGTACTAATCCATTAAATCTACGAAAGGGCTTGAAAAATATTGAAATTTTATTTCCCCCCATATCTATATTTCTAAGTGGATAAAATTTACATAATGACTATTAATGAAAAAAATTGCTGCAAGAATTCGTCAATATATATATCGTAAAACCTTTTATAAGAATCTAGATCATTCATTTTATACTATTAAGGATTGATTTTCAACAGTATTGTAATATTAAAAGACTAATTAATATTATTGAACCCCAAGTTATAAAAATTAAGCAGTTTTGGCAAACTAACGACCATAATAAAAATTACTGAAGGAAGAGATAAAAGGGGGTGGTCAATTTAATCCGCGATCCAGTGGTCACATTACACTGTGAATACATGGTCATGTCTCGTCCTAGAAAAACCTTACACATTTGGTTAGTAATCCTGGTTTCACTTTACATATTAATTTAGTTAATCCTAAATTTCCTTTACAATACAAAACAATGATAGTTTAATATTATCAAATTAGTATTTGTTCTTTTGTTTTTTTTCGTTTAGAATATTGTTTCCAGCGCTTATTTATTATTCCTTCATGGTTATGGGCCTTTTCAGGTGTAAGATAATCAATACTCGCATGAGGACGTTTTTCATTATAGGTCATTATAATCCTTTAAAACCCAAATATTAGTACTGTTGTTACCAAGTAAAACTTTCCATGAAAGTTGATCGTCTGTTACTATTAGATAATGCCATAAATACTTAAATTTCATATGATTATAAACATGCTATAATCATATACCTTCCTAATTTAAACCTATAACATCGCAAATTCCTGGCATATATTTCACTGTTATAAGCTTTGTTCCAGCCAATATTTGAACCGGTCCGTGGTTTGCATCAAAATCAGTCCGACGTATAAGGACACTGTCATCCAATGCAAGTCCAGAAATCACTGTTCCTGGTTTGTTGGGGACATCATATGTAATAGGTATGCCGTAATCAAGAAATTTACCATATTTCTGTGCAGCGGCATAAACTTCATGAACCAAGCGAGTTTCTTCAGGAAATTCATTCTTAAAGCTGTACATAAAAAAGGTATCTGTTCCCCTTAACAACATGTGCCATAACATCTCCTGATATGTATTCTTACTCATCTGAATTATGTTTGGATTTGATTTTGCCCCGACAAATAAGGTATTACAATGCACAAAACTGATAATGGGAATATTATGTGGGGTACTCTTTCCGACATTACTGGCATTTAATAACATATTATAGAACCACCTGTAATCGAAGTTTTCGAAATCATACCAAGTAAATATCTCCCACCATGGATAAACTACAGGCATGGCAAATGTATATCCAGTTAAAGGGAAATCATTATACCATTTTCTATAAGTAGCTTTCTGATCTGTTTTATGCGGATGGACATCATTAAAAAATTCAAAATAATCGTACCAATAACGGTATCCATCATTTGGATAAACTGCGTAATTACCAACCAAAGCATCGGGGAAAGATGAAAGAACCGGTGAACTATATGCATAATATTGAAGATAAGACCGCATTTCCCTCATAGTCTTTTGAAATTCATCGAACCCGAAGTTTTCTCCTAAATGTAAGCAACATCTTGCACATTTCTTTGATGATTCATAAGCATTGTTAACTTCAATGGGACCGTCGATCTCCCAATCAGCAAAAATGAAATCTATTGAAAGACCTTCTTCCTTGTATCTTTTTAAAAAAAATTCAATCCGCTCACGAATCTCATTTTTCCGAGAATCAATTGCAAAAGGGCAACCCATTTTGCTATTGCTGCCAAAACTATTATCAAAAAATTCATTCCCGTTTTCATCAACATGAGCAGTGTTTTCATTGCCATTATAAAATCCATATAGTAGTGAGGTGGCGTCAATATTTATCCTTTGTCCAAGGTATTTCTGAGCTTTAGCAATTATGATACCTTGCGAAATACTCATGTCCATGTCTTTCCGATTCCATGAACTGACAATCCCTATACCGCGTTTATCAAGTTCCTGAACAAGAATCTCCGCTGATTTATTATCGAGTGCTCCCGGATCAATTGTTGGCCAAAGGTAAAGTGGAAGACGATTGCTCCGATCATATTCAAGTAGTTTTGTATTTTCAAGCACTACGTTTATCTTATCTGACCATTGAGGATTGTTCACAACAGGTGTGGTGCAGTGCGTTAAAAAGATAATAAAAAACAATACTAAATTTTTTGATTTCATGGTAATTTTCTTTTAAACAATTTCAGAGTAAATGTCTTTTTGTGCCGTTGGGTACATAAAAATTCCAACATATTTCAGCATTTGCCGTTTGTTGAATTTAATTGCCTGTATAGTCAGTCTTCCAGATTTTACTTAATTCATATGCTGCCGGTTTTGGATTTCCATCAAAATCAATAATAGAGGTATTCGCAGTGCAAGGATAACTGTCGTGTCCCATCTGGATAATGAACCCACCACAAGTTGGGAAACGCATTTTGCTGGCTTTCAATGCAATGGTCAATCCCTTTGTTTGACGATCCTGACTCCATGTCACATATTCGTCTAATGTTACCGGCACTTTTGCTTGATGCTCTTTTAGATAATCATTCCATTCTATCCACCAGTTAAACCGGTTCCAGAGCGGATTATCTTGGTTGGCAGGCAGGGCATCAAATTCCCCTTTATATTTATTAATTAGTCCTACTGATGAGGCACCAGCAACTCCAACCTCGGAGTGCATCAAGACTACATCTCCGCCGACCCCCGCCGCACAAGTATTGATGGCTTTCAGGATACCGGAGGTGTCATTGGTCGCACCGTAGCCTACGGCGCTGAAATCCCTGATGTTGCAGGTTGACATTTTTTGATCTCCAGAGGGGATGTTCTTACTATAATCGACAATATTTAAACCGTAGAAATTTTCCCCTTTCAAAGCGAAGATGAGAAATACATAATTTGTTTTCATAAGATTAGGGTGTAGCTTTAGTTTTTAATTGTCATCCGATATTGAAGGAGGCAACTGACCACTACTACTCCAACCTGAAGGTTTGTTTCCCATTATAAACGAAAGTGTTCCTCCATTCATAATTTCCGTGTGCTTAAACCAGCATTGATTAAGCGGCTTCCCATTAAGTGTAGCCGATTGGATATAAATATTTTCGGGACTTGCATCTTGTGCTTTTATGAATAAATTATTTCCGTTTTCCAAATGAATGGTAACTTCTTTAAAAATGGGGCTGGAGACCAAGTAAACATCTTGTCCGGTATTTGGATAAAATCCCAAAGCCTGGAAAATAAACCATGATGACATTGACCCTGAATCGTCATTACCCGGAATTCCTGAGCGACTTGTATTGTAGAACTTTGCCAATATTTTACGAACTAAGGCTGCAGACTTGTCTGGTTTGTTAATGTAATTATAAAGGTTAGGTACTAAAAATCCAGGTTCGTTAGCGACTTGAAATAATCCCAGTTGTGCATCTTTGTTTTTTACGGAATGAGTAAAGAAAGTATCTAAACGGCTATCAAATGCCTCTACCCCGCCGCACTTTTCAATTAATTTTTTTACATCTTGAGGGACATAAAAAGAGAGCTCCCAAGAATTGGATTCATAAAAGAAGTCGGGCCACGATCCTGCTTTTAATGTTGTGAAATTATTCTGACTTTCCCATGTTTTATCCTTAAATCTAGGCCAAATAAAACCTTTGGCACCAAGACTTTCAATTTTCGAATTCCAAAGATTCTCCCAATTTGATGCTCGTCTTCTATATTTCTTATACAAATCCATTTTCCCCAAACTCTTTGCAACAACAGAGACAGCATAATCGTTATTGGCATATTCTACAGTTCGACTACCGGCACGCTCATAGTCGTTAGAAACAAAGCCAAGAGTCTTATAATCGGTCAATCCTCCTCTGCCTTCTTTGCGTTCATCCCCACCTGGAGGAACTTCAGCATTATATATCATAGCCTCAAAAGCTGTATTATAATCGATCCCATCGATTTTTTTCACCAAGGCATCGGCAACCAACATATCTGCATTTGAACCACCTTGCACTCTGCCGTTATCATTTCCACTACGAGCATCGGGCATATACGCCTCAAACTTATAAATATCAATCAAAGAACGAATAATATCTCTTGACAAACTCGGCATCAACAAGTTGTAAAGTGGATTTGTTGCTCTAAAAGTATCCCATATCGCATAGAAATCATCATAATATGGTTCTGCTGAGTACCATTTCGGATTCTCACCGGTGCGATTTGTTGGTTGGAGAAAGGAATGATACATGGCAGTATAGAAAATCTTTTTATTCGCCCCGTTATTGTCCTTTATATCCACTTTACCCAGTATTTCATTCCATTTGTTTTTTGCATCCCATTTAACCTCATCAATGCTCCACGAAGCTAATCCTCTCAAATTTTCCTTCGCTTTTCCCGTACTAAGGAAAGAGATGCCCACTTTAACTCTCACTTTTTGCCCTTGAATGGTTTGAAAAGTAAAATAAGCTCCTGTTTTATCTCCGGAATCAAACTCACTCCTACTTTCTGGTGTGAGTTTGTCTGACTTCCATGTTCCCGCCTGGCTTGCGGGAGTATCAAATTGGGCATAAAAATAAACCGTATATGCTTCACCCATATTCCATCCTCCACGCACACGAGAATATCCTTCAATTTCTTTGTTTGACAAAATCTGCACTTCTGAACCAACAAGTTGTTGACACTCTGCATGCTGCCTTGACAAAAAACTACCTGCATCAATCAGGATATGTGACTCTTCACTCTTGGGGAAGGTATATTCGTGCAAACCGACACTGTGCGTCGAACTTAAACGAACAAATACATCATATTTATCAAGTTTTACAGTATATAATCCGACTTCCGCTTTCTCATCGGAGCGTGGAGATGAATAATCGTTAATATTTATTTTACCAACAATCGGTAATACCAAAATATTCCCATATTTAGGACCACCACCGGCTCCACTAACATGCACATGACTAAATCCATTTATATTTCCGTTAGAATCCCATCCTGCATTCGTGGATCTATTCCCATAATCTGGTCCTAACTTGACCATACTTAAAGGCAGCGTTGTACCCGGAAATATGAGACCTCCTCCTTCTGTACCAATAAAAGTATCAACATAATCGGAATAGTTTTTTATTCCTGTTTGAGCCATCAAACACAAGGATGTGATTGAGAAGAATGTGGTAAAGAATAATAACTTTCTCATATGAAAATTGTGTGGAGAATCTCCCCACATTAAATGGTTAAAAAAACGATAATTCTATTTTGTATATTCCGGACACTTTTTCAGCAATCATGGTAAATACTGCTTTATTGCTCCACTCTAGGCAATGACATACCATAAGTGTGAAAGAAATTTTTGCATCAAATTTCTGATTTTCCATTTTTTTAAATACATTTTCAAAAACCTTGCTGCAATATTGGAGTAAAGTCCGTCAATATCACCAGGCCAAATCCATGCCTTACCTTGAAGTTTTGGTCCGAGTGTCGTCCAATTTTTCTCGAATCCCTTCTTTATATCATATTTTTCCTATTGATTATCGATAGAATGATCTATATTCCCCGTAAAGGGGTCGAACATTAATGACGACAGACCATCTTTGCCTTTGATCTCTAACCATGTTTGTAACTGAAGTAATTTCTCCAGATTTTTTAATTTTACCTTGACCAGATAATCCCAGTTAAAAGATTCCAACAAGTCGAAGAGCCCTCCTGAGAAAAACCCGCTATCGGCCCGGAAAAACACTTTTTCTATGTTTTTTGGTAAGCTGGATTTGACTTCTTTAAGGAAATCAACAATCCCATTGGCAGTATAGGCTGAGCCTGTTCTGAACCATGTATGATAAAGCAGTTTCATCTCACCTACAAAAACCAGGAGCGGATGGTAGCTTTTTGCCTTTTTTTTTGTCATGTTAAATCCCTTCGCTGCCCCTTCCTGGTTGCCACAGACTGATTTAACGGCTGAATCGGCATCCAGCATGATACTTTCCAGCCCGCTTTCATGCAACCATCGGGCGTTTTTTGACAGCAACAACATTTGCAGCTTGTGCGCACCGCTTTGCCCAAGGTTCTTCAACGTTACGGATATAGCGTTCTCGTTTATTGCCTTATCCAATTTTAGTAATGCTTTTACCAAACCGTCCCCGCTGAAAGCAGCAATCTTGTAAATCCGGCTTATTCCACTAATCAATGATAGCGTGATTGCCAGCAATATCTGGTTGACACCAAACTTTGTTGCATTGTACCAAACGGTGGGGAATGATTTACCGAAGATTTTTACTATGTTTTTACGATTCATATATTTAGCTACTGTATTGAGCCCTGAATACTTGGTTATGTTACTGCCTGTAAATGAGGACTTAACAACTAATGATTGGTTAATTAATTTTTTCTTTGTATTTTTCATCCTGAAAGTGATGTTTTTTTGTTTGTGTTTTTTGTTTTAACACCTTAAATAGAAACAATATACATCACTTTATTTCATTTTTAAATTACTTTTTTAAGTGAAGTTGTTTTTATAATATTTAGTTAATCAATTAATCAGGTTCATTTGTAAGTATTTTTGGTTGCTCTTCCCAACTTGTCTGCTCCAAAAGTGCTGATGTTGGTGTTTTATAAGGTATATAAAATACACCTTCATCTAAATACCCGCCGTTCTCTAAAATATTCCACTTGCCTACTTCTATAGTTGCATTTAAAATATCATCCCAATCTATTGAATTGGGGTATATATCCTTAATCGAGCTGTTTTGTATTGTTAAATTCCTTAAAATTGCCCACTTCTTAGGAATTCCTTGCATACCTAGAACGGTGCCTAAGATACCTGCAGAACTTGATGGATTACAATCACTGTCTCTACCACACCGCATAGAGATATTCATCGTCTTCAAGAAGTCACCCTCACCATACAAAAGTCCCAGATAAATATAAGCCCCATTAATGGGTACATATACCCCGCTGACTAATTCACCATCTTTTTTGCCCCATTTCGGTTCCAGTTTCCTCCAGGCATCCTGCCAGTTTGGATAACGTTGATGAAGGTCCAGCACTTCTCGTACCATCTTGGCGTAGCCGCTTTCCGCTGGAATAGCCTGTAAACTATATTCAGCTAATTTGCGGGGATCACTTTCAAAAAACGCTTCACTATACATTGCTGCCATAGCCATACCGGCATAGACGCCGTCACCATAATTCATAATGTGACCAACCTTATCCCCCCATGCATTGCTGACTCTTGGCATTCCGGGGGATATAAGACCAAATAGATCTGCTTCGATCTGAAAATCAATGGCATCACCCCAGATTGTATTGCGAGGATGTCCTGACCACGGGGGCCAGATTCCTTTTTGAAAATTCTGGTAAGCTCCTTTATTGGCACACCAAATTCGATTTGAATCCAAATACTTGACCCAATCTTCAGCAATTTCAGTCGCAGTAACATCAAGACCGTGTTTCATAATTGAGTATAAAAACATAAATTCAATGTACAGATCGTCTTGATCAGACATCTTATTAGGCATCCATATCTCCCAATTTTTTTTGTCATTATAATACGATAACATAAAGTCTCTCCTTTTCTGACCGTCTTCAATTTTTGCAGCTTTATCTTTGAGTTCTTGAGGTGTGTTTTTTGATACATACCAGTCTTCAAGATCAAATGGCACCATTTCACCTTGCCATTTTCCTTCTGTCCATTGTCCCCAGAGAACGGCTATAGCTTGCCCTAACCAACCACCTGCTACCTTATCGGCATAATCTTCCATGGAGATTTGACGGTATTGAATATTATTATCTGTCCCTTGTGCATAAATATAAAACGGCATTGATGCGGTTAGAAAAATCATGCACATAAAGAGATAGACTACCGAAAATGTGCTTTTAAATTTTGTTTTCATAGTTTTTAGTTTAATGTAATTAATTCTACTTTACGACTTCAAAATTTTTTAAATGGGAACGGTTTCATTAAGAGCAAATTGACCTAAAGAATCCCTAAAAGAAACAGCCAAGTTCTAAATATTTACCTCAAGCTCATCGTTGATTTTAATAAACAAGGAGCCTTCATTGTCATCTCCTGACCTGATAGTTATAAATCAGTCTGTTATGAATTATATTTTGTAAAACAATATGTCGTAATTCGGTTGCGATTTTTAATAGGAAAATGTGTTAGTAACAAAATATTAATAATTTACGATTTTTACATAAAAACATTATGGTACTCCAGACAAAAATAGCGACAGTATAATTTTTAATGTGTCAGGAGTTCTGAAATTATTCATATTATTAACTAAAAATATCATAAACGTCACTTCCGGTCAATGAGCCAAATCATCCGGGGAAAATGAAGATCAATTCCTTTCCCCAAAAAATTTAATTTAATGGTTTTTTTACAATAATCTTCAATCATTTGATGACAGATTTGATTTCCTGGCAAGATTGGACCTGATAAAAGGATGCTTAGTTTCAATAACGATAACATCTATTTCATGTGGTTGTAAATGAACTCTGATGGCCATGGTATTATTATTATCTGGTGATTTGTATGGGATGCGTTTGTTGTCTTCAAGAGAGGTTACTTCCTTTATTTTGAGATCAGATTTGAAAATGGCTTTGAGATCTGCATTGAGTTCAAAAGCTACCGGTTCTCCGGTAGTATTCCATACCGCGATAGCCAAGGAATTTCCGGATATATATGCCTTTGCCAAGATGTTCGGGTTGCTAACGTTCAATCCAATATTATCTATGAAGCTCCCATAGAAAAAGAATTCGCCACCTATACGCCATAGTTTTTCAATTTTATCGACAACCGCAACATATGCTAAAGAGTCGGCCGATTTGCCACCCCAATTTTTGTTACTAAGTGATACTCCCCGTATTCCCAAAAGGAACCGGTAGTAATCTCCGTAAACCTTGTCTTTTGAGGGCGGATACGAATATTTTTCAGGATAATTTTGAGTTATATACCATGGCAAAGTATATCTCCACATTTCCACAAACGTCTCAACTTCGGGGTGGATTCGCATAGGAGCCCATACTGGATTCTTGTCTGAACAATAATCTAAGTATTGACCATAAACGTCATTCATCCCTTCGGTCCAGATTGCAAACTCAGGATTGATTTTTTTCCCCTCCTCATGTATCCGACGGAAGATTTCCAAGAGTCCAGGGCCCCATGCGTTTGCTGGTGTGGTATGCCCGTGATTCTTGTTATAGCATAGTTCAGCATAATAGGACCCGGGTTGATCTAAGAAGATGCCATCAAAATGGTAATCTCGTAGACAGTGCATAACCTGTCCCACAATATGATCTTGCCAGCCTTTCGCATAAGGACACATTACGGAAAACCATCCCTCACTGTTCTTATCAAGAGACCAATCTTTATTCCAGCCTTCATGCAGTTCAAAGAAGTCTACAATGCCCACTCCGAGTCCGGGAGTCATACCTAATACGGCCCATTTCTTCCCATATTTCTTATATGTTTCGGTCTCTATATTATTGAGTCGTCCATTTAAATATGCATTCACATTGCCGCCTATACTATGAATTTTGTTGACCGCATCAATAAGGGCTTTGTCGCCTCCCAGTTCAGGTATTGCTTTATATTCAGGATAGTAGGTGTCGTGCCCGTTATAAAACCAACCAACCAACAATATACTAGAACCCGCCTTCCTTTGCTGGCTGCCCTTCACTAAATCTTTATAAGTTACGCGCGTTTTCATATCCTTATTTTTTATAAGTGATTCGCCTCCGACTCCGATCATTTCGGCTATGCGCTTAACGGGCTGAGGCTTTTGCACCCAAGTTTCAATCCAGTTCCGGTAATGATCAGCTCCCCAATGCCAGTCTCCGGGATGAACACCAACAGCCATGTCGGGAGATACCCATCTAGTTCCGCTGGCCACAAATGGATATTTTACGAACCACATGGCCACATCATAGCTTTCGCCCTGCCGGCCAAAATACATCCTTGTATAATCAAGGCTTTTATCATAAGATGCCATGTATAGGCCAGCTTTAGGTGAGAAGTATTCAAACCATTGCATGGAGGCCCTGGCCGGATATTCTAAGTAAACGTTCGGTGTTTCGTCTGAGAGCTTGTTAAATGGGTCAATCAGTTTCTCACCACCATGGTTGGGCATGATTAAATTAGTAAATTTAGTTAGGCCTGAAACAATTGGAAACCGCACCTCTCTGATTGTTCCCGAAGCTTTATTATCGATAAAGATTCGCCACAGTGTTTCTTCTTTGCCGTTAACAAGTTCTATCGTATACTTGACGGAAATCGGGATGCTTCTTCGCTCCAAGTTAAGACTATCATAGGATACTTCGAGCTTGCCTCCTGTTGGGGTCTTTTCGAACCACATAGCACTTACCTTTTGTTTACTTCCTTTGATAAGAGTCCCGTAACCGGCGCTCCATATATCATTTGAAGTTGCCCCGTGTAATTCCCAAGTGGAGTATTCCATCTGGAAAATATCCGGCTTTCCTTTTCCGAGATACTGCACTCCCGTAGTCTTATTCAGAAGTCCGGTTATAGACCCGGTTAAGCGGTCTAGCTGAATCTCGATTTTTGCGTTTCCCAACAGCATGTTACTTTCGGATTCTTTAAAATAACAAAAGTTTACAGATATGGTTCCATTATTGGGTTGAGACCTCAAAGGCTTATTTGTCCATGCAAAAAATATCATGATAATCAAAGTATAATAAATCGAACGCGGGATTGAAATAATTTTTTCCATATGTAAATAAATTATAAGTTAAACATTTTAAGCAACTGAGGAAATATTTTAAAAAACTAAATTTTCATAATCGTTTTTGTTTTCTTAATAATGGGTGTTTCATATTAAAATTTATTCTATTTTTGGAGAAATTGCTAATCTTAACTTTTCACAATTATTTAAAAGACACAACTTTATCTGGAAAAATAATTCAACAGCTTCTTTTAATTGAACCTACTTTACTTCATCCTTTATAGTATAGTTAATTATATCGTTAACACTACCAACAGTATTATCTTCAATAAACGGTAATAATGACAGGTGGTGAAGTTGTATGTTGTTCGTAATAGTTATTGAAAACTCTAGCAAATATTGTATAGGTCCCTTTTGCTAACCCAGATACCTTTAATGAATAAGGAAGTGAATCAGCAACACCAACTCTCATTGAGTTAATATAAAATTCTACCTTATATTTAATATCATTTGGATCACTCCTTCCACTGAGGTTATATGATACACTTGTCTTAATTGTAAAATTACTTTTCGTTTTAGATTTATTAGCAGGACTCGTAATTGAAACTGTTGGTGAAGTGGCAATATGCCACTTTTCTGAAGGTGGACATAGGCTGCCCCAATTCGGGCCATACTTTACTAAATCGTAGTTTAAGCTTTGCTGACTGTTGATTTTGGATTTTACCTCGTCTATTATTGATGCTAAATTAGGAGTAAGCGGTAATACTTCATCTCCCCACCAGTTCCACTTTTCCGACCATATCCATACATATTTATCAGAGGTCAGCAGGGCATTATATAATTGGTGCTTCCACCAAGCGTCACTTTCCTCATC
>Ga0307377_10007132_pt1 | contig 11587 bp, 10 predicted proteins | sample TR3MG_FD_202535 | JGI IMG/M metagenome (GOLD analysis project Ga0307377, IMG submission 202535) | Soil microbial communities from Risofladan, Vaasa, Finland - TR-3 | ecosystem: Environmental > Terrestrial > Soil > Coastal area > Acid sulfate soil | place: Finland: Risofladan, Vaasa | collected...
TAATCCAACCAGTGTATCTCCATAAGCCAAAATCAATCTATTAATTTCATTATCAACTCCCATTGTCCATTCTTTTAAATCCCCTCCTGTACCGGTTGACCATATATGCAACGCATCAAAAGCTGAAGCAGATGTATTAATGATTTTAGAAATTGTATGTGTCGCAGTATTAGAGACATGAAAATCAAGAAAGGAAGTTATATTTTCTGCTCTGTCGATATGAAGCCTTGTGGCTGTTCCTGTGATTGAATCAGTTTCAAAATCCATTCTCGCAGGAACTTGTGTTGCAGTAGCAGCCGCAGCCTGATAGCATGTTATTAGACCGGCATTTCTCTCGGTTGAAGAACTGTCAACGCCTTTAAACGCAAACGCTCCTAAAGTCTCTGTGTCAATTGTTTCCACTAAAGTATCTATTGTATCGGTATGTGATTTTATTAGTTGGATATAGGGATGGTGTGTATTTGTATCAGAATAACAATAAACTTTATGCGAAGCCCAAGAAGCCGTATTTTTATAAGTAGTAGTGGCATTTCCTATAAGAAATTTATCTATATTACTAAGTCCGAAAGTTATTACATTAGTATCTGTGGTTGTGTCAAATTTTAAAAGAGTACCCACGCTATCTTTTATTGAAAGGGCATCGGGTAAATTGGTAGGAATAACTATTTGATTCTCTGTAGTAGCTCCGGTAAAAGTAATATCTTCCTGAAGATTAAGACTACCGCCATCAGCTATTGTTATAGCCCCGCAACCAAGCGTTCCCATTCCCGTAACATTCGCTCCGGTAAAAGTAACACTCTCTATCGCAACTGTTCCGCTTGTGGAAGCTATTGTTAAACTCGTGGTGCCGGAGTGGGTTATAGTTGCTACGTCTGCGGAGATAGTAATAGCTCCTGTAATTCCAACATTCCCCGCAAAATACCCGGCCCAATTTGTATCGGCACCACTGGCAGTACAGTAAACCCCGTAACAAGTAGAGGCACCTGCGGTATCTCCCTCAGCGGTAAAATGACCACCATAGGTATTTTTTGTCCCGGCATCCGTTGATCCCTGAGAAGTCGCATGACCCCACACCGCCATTAAATCAAAGGTTCCGGCAGAAGTATCCGCTCCTCCTTTTTGTACCTGGGACTTAATACCAATTACGGTAGAATGACCAGTTGTAATAACAGATCCAGCACTCGAAGATACCCCCAACGTGGTATAACTTTTACCCATCGTATCGCCGTTAGATTGTTCTATTTGCGCACAATACGAGTTTCCAAGAATTGCATCCTGGGTTACCCTGAAAGCCCCCGCTGTTCTTTGATGAACAACGCTGTTGGCATCTATCCTGAATTGTCCGGTAGGACCGGCGGTAAAAACCATATCCCCCAAAGCGTCAGTATGAGTTAAGTTTGTTGCGACAAGCGTTTTTGTGGCAGACCATTTTGGAATAGTGTCTGCGGTTCCTGTTTCCATTGTCAAGGTTCCGGTAATTGCGACATCACCAGTTACTTCAGCATCACCAACAACTTCCAAACCACCCTCTGTTTTAATCGACTGATTAAAAGTAACCTGTCCTGTAGTGGTAAATGGAAAAGCCCCGCCATTGGAATTTACACCGTCCATTTGAAGAGTATCAGTATCGTGGGTATGACCACCAGACGAAACAACAGTCGTTGTATAGGTGTTATTTGTTACGATATCAGCTTCGGCACTTGTTACCCTGCTCAAAAGCTTTACAACATCAAGATTATCATTAAGGTCAAATCGCTTCCCCTGGTATCCGTATATGATAGGAGCCTGTTTAATGTTCTTGCTGATATCCTCAATAGACTCAATACGGTTAGTAAAATCCCTACTCGCCTCATCGAGCTTATCAAGTCTATCCATTACGACATTACCAGCCATTGGTTATCGCTCCCATCTTTGCGAGAAACTCGCTTCCCAATTGCGGTTTAGGAACAAAAGGCATATCAGCGCCAAACCACTTAAATTCACCGGTAGTCGGGCAAGCCTTTACAAGTTCATACTGAAAGAAACTCCCTACAAATCCTGCAGGTGGAATGATTTTAAGATGGTGTCTGAAATATGGTTGACCTGCCGCCGCCTGGTTGCTTATTACATTTTCATCGGCAACGTAATCACCCGTTGATGTATACCTCATGTAATCGCTTAAAAGGGTTATATCCAGACCATTCATGTCATAAAATTCGCAATAGGCAATAAGACTGAATATTTCGGCAAAGTTATTGCGCTCCGGTCCGGCAAATAGAGGTTTGCTTTTTATTGTAATATCATACCTTATCCCACTCCTGCTCTTTGGTACGGGAACAACACCGGCCCCTGATCCTGTAATTTCAATATTACCCAATCCCGCAGAAGTAGCAACGGGAACGACACCTGCACCGGAACCGGAACTTGAACCACCGGTTGCGGCGGAAGTTGGAACCGGAACAATTCCTGCTCCTGTACCCGTTATTCCAATAACTCCATTCGCGAGAGAATAGGGAATTACCGCGATTGGAGTACCGGAACCGGAAATACCTATTGCACCTGCAGCCGCGCCAGTGGGAACAGGAACAACACCCGCACCGCTTCCGGTGGGGTTTCCGTAATAAACCCCCGTCCCAACACTTGTTGGTACCGGGACTTCCCCGGCACCTGTACCAAAAATATCAGCCATAATATCCTTTTACGGATTAGGTGCAGTATATGTAAGTGCTGAAACACTTACGGTTGTTCCGGCCACAATCGACAATGAATTAAGATTAAGAGCCTCTCCGGTAAGACCAACCGATCCTCTCCAAACTTCCAGAGCATTACCATCTTCTACCTTATACAATGCAGCCGTACCGGTAGCGTTTGCGGCAGTATCGTCACCAATAGCCCCGGCGGTAGCAACACCGGCAGCGGCGGCACCGAAAGCAGGATTAGACAATGCGTGCTCAGACAATACAACATCGGCAGCCGTCATAATTATTAATTTCCCCGGTGCGTTTACATCGAGCAAATCAACAACAGCATTAGCGGCAGCGTTTCGTGCTGCGGTAGAACGGGTTAAACTTGTACTCATTTAAAGCCTCCTTAAAAATTAATCTTCGGGATCAATAAATATATCCTCATGTATATCTGTATCGTTTGCTTTGTAGCCCTGAAAGTCGGTTACCAGTAAAGAGCTAACATCTTTAGCAGCAGGTTGATGTTTACAAATCAATCTCATATCATCCTCTGATATTTTGATGAAACAGGCAGTTGAGGGCTTTGCCGTAAAACCGTCCCACTGAACATACGAATAAGACTCTATACCCCTTGAACCATTTGCAAGAAATATTAGTCTGTTTGAGTTGTCAAGTGTAACACCATAAGCAAACCCACCCTGATCGTCATTTTCGATATAAGCCAAATTTCCCGAACTATCATAAGCGTACACTTCCATACCAGAATAATTATTAGCAAAAAAAAGTAATTTCCTTTGAGCGTCAACCGCAGAACTATTAAAAATACCATCTCGGGTATCTTCATCTACGTATGTTAAATTTCCCGATGTGTCATAAGAATATGTCTCAATATTAGTTCCGTTTGCTAAAAAAATTATCTTTCTTAAACTATCAACAGAAACATCATACGCTTCCCCCCCCTGGTCATCATTGTCTATATGGGTTAGATTGCCTGAAACATCATAAGAGTATGATTCAAGACCATCCATGTAATTTGCAAGAAACAAAAGTTTTCTATCAACATCAACCGCAACCCCTTCGGCGTAACCCCCTTGATCGTCATTGTCTACATGAGTTAAGTTCCCTGAAGCATCGTAAGAATATGATTCAACGCCACTATCATAGTTTGACAAAAACACAAGTTTGTTGGTAGTATCTACAGCAACACCCGTTCCCTTACCCCCCTGATCGTCATTGTCAACGTGAGTTAATGTCCCATCCGTATCATAAGAATAAGATTCTATACCATTAAAGTCATTTGCCAAAAATACCAACCTATTTACAGTGTCAACCGCAACACCGTAGGCTATTCCCCCCTGGTCATCATTGTCTACATGGGTTAACATTCCATCTGTATCGTAGGAATAAGATTCAAGACCGTTGATATGGTTTGCCAAGAACAACAAATTTAATAAAAGGTCAATATCAATTTTGTGACCATTCCCGCCCTGATCGTCATTGTCAACGTGAGTTAATATTTCATTTGACATATTAAACCCTTGCCATATCAAATTCAAAAGGCCCATGCGGAGCATCGGGATTAAACTTTAATTCAGGATTGAAATAATATCCAAATATTCTTTTCACCCCAGAATAAGTTTCGTAAGAAATCCACCAGGTATTATCCCAATACTCAGAAGCGCAATGATGAATTATGTGCTCTCTCTGATCTTCAATATCGTTATAAAGCTCCCTGTTTTCTTCGGGCCACAATTCAGCAATTCTATAATCGGTAAACAGGAATGTTTCCCCGCCCTGCTTTGTTATTGCAGGCCCCAAATTGCTTAAAAAAAGCAGGCACTGACCGCCATACTTAGGCAATTCACCAATAATTAATGTGTCCGGAAAGGCGCACCCTATATCTTCACTGATTAAAGTTGGGCTGGCTATAGTAGGATCGCTACCGAAAAGCGCATATATCTCACCTTCAAAGAAGAAAAAGAGATCATCAGACAATCTTTTAATGCCCGTTGGTAAGTATCCCTTTTTAACACTGAAATCAATAAAGTAGTTGTAATTAAACATATTGAGAAATTTTTGAGGGTATGTATGAGCAGCATCAATCGGAGTGCCGCCGGACCCGCCCGGTACCTCTGAATAATAAGCTCTACCCTTTTCGGTAGAAACTAACCCAAATAACCAGAACCTTGTTTTGGCGTATTCGCAGAATCCGGCAAGTGGACCGACTGAGTAAGGTGTCATAATTAATTGTGCGGTTTCACCGGCCAGGGCTGCATCGGTAACAGAATCCTCAACATCTAATTGTTTCGAGCTTGAAACTATGCTCCCACCGATAACATAAGGCGTTATACCGGCAGTAGAACTACCAACGAGATAAAAACTATCATCGTCAATTACTTCAACCTGCCACGAAGTATCATCGAGTTCCTCTGCTCCACTTTCCATATCAATCAACTTTACATAATAATCATCAAGTAAATTATGGTCCGTCGTCGTATTAACGATTATACGGTTTTCAGGTGTAGTAAATGTTGAAATTTCCTTTAATGTTCCGGCTATATACCCTCCGGTCATGGGCGGTACCATGTCTGCCTTATTGTAAATAGTTGGAGCCCCCGCAGGACTTTCGAATGGATAATCATATTCATCAGAAGCGGTATCTTGTAGCTCAATTATTGTATCGCTGATTCTTGTAACTGTATATTTGTGATCGTTCAATCCTTTATAACTGGAACAATATTTCTCGTACAGTATCCAATTACCTCCGGCAGTATAATAATAATAAGTTTTATATTTTTTTCTTTCAGCTACCGGAGTATATAAGTTTTGACCATTACCACCTGTTATATCAGCAATTAAAATTTCTTCATCGGTAATCAATCCATGCGGCGCAGTTGTTGTTATTCTCACATTCGTTGCCGTTAAGAGGTCAATAGAAGATATGCTGAAATAATCCTGTGAAGCGTGACTTGTTCCGGCAGGATCAGAAGCGGTATAGGTACTTTTTGCTTTAAATATTTCATAGGTTTCATCGGAAGAACCATTTATTTTAATAACTGTTCCGCTTTCCACCGTTGCAGCATTGACACCTATTAAATCATGCGGATAGGCATAATCGTCCGTATCATCAACATCTATTCCCAAAAAAACATTACCGGTAGCAAAACCATGAGCACCGGAAGTTGTAGCACGAACATCGTTTGAATTTAAAGTAATGCTCTGTATTAACTTGGTAGGAAGAACAAAAGGAATTGGTATATCCATACAAAAGTAATGAGTAGCTGCAGAAGCCAGAGCCTCAGTTGTTAATAACCGTGTCCTGTGAATTCTTATATGCGTTGCTCCCTGCTCAAGAGCATACATATAATCTTCAGGAGTTTCATCAGAAGAAAACAAAGGAAAATTAACACCAAATGCCCCGACCGAACCAACCGCTTTTCTATTCCCAAGACTTTCCAACCCCTCGCTTACACCCGGATAAAATGTTGTCAGAGTGATTGGTTCGTCATCATCATCAAATGCAGCGTCAACCGTATGCCTTATAAAAGTAAACGCGTAGCTTAAGTAACCGGCGCCAAATGTTGTTCCGGTTATTACTGTAAGATCCGCAATGCTCGCGGCAACATTGATACACATTTCCCTGACTACATCTTCGGTATCGGTATCGCCTATCTCAATCACCTTGTGCCTTGTAAGATTTTGCGATTCGCGCCAATACATTTCTTCATCACAAACCGTATAAAGATAGGTAAAAATGTGAATAAACCTGAAAGCTGGATCGGTAAGTCCGGTTGCGGTTCCGAGTATTGTCCGTATTTTTGTAGAAAGATTTATTTTAATGAGGATATAATCATCACCGGATTTCACCCACATAACGGCAAATTTAGTACCTGCTGCAGTTATGTACGCGATTGCCGGAGAAGCAAAATCATAATCATCGGTATCTAAGATTCTATTGTGTCTGCATCCTTTACGTGGTATTGGAGGATTGCCCGGATAGGCATTAACGAGAGAGACAACTTCCCCTTCTCGCAGGTCCTTTGGATCGTCCCTGCTATTCATTCCATAGATAGGAGCCCTGTCTTTTATTCTTGGAAGTTCCGGCATTACATAACCTCTTTATATTAATCGTCACTACTTTCAAAATCCTTATCGTACCCGCTTTCACCGAGCCTGTACTGGTCGAACCCTGGACTATAACGCGGTTGCGGTCTGCCTGGAAGTCCACGCCTTTCGGCTTTTAAATCAAACAAAACTCTGTCAAACTGTTTACTGTAATAAATGGTTTCCTTGGAAGTGGACAGGGTAGCCTCTTCAACCTTAAACCGCAACCATGCCTTTGTGATACGCTTCTCGTATTTATCGTCAATGGGGACTTCATCACCAATCGCGGTAATATCATCATAAGAACCGGAATGCTCAATTATCACATAATAAGTCTCGCTTACCAGGTAGCAACTTGTAATTTTCGCAGCATCAAGAACGGTAGATAAATCATGCCTGAAGTACAATTTTGTATATCCCAAAGCAGCTGCATCATTACTCTTGATGATAATCGTTTTACCGGTTTCGGTTCCACCGTCAATTACAAGAAGGTAATCTTTAAAATCATCCTCATCGGCTACAGCAATATCAACATCAATCGAACCGAGCGCGTAGTTTTGAAAAGCATCGGCGGTATCGGGATCATCGTTCTCGTCAATTTCAACATTAAGCAGTTTTATCTTATTTTCAACCTCTTTGTACTGATAGTGCATTAATGGTTCAGCAGGATTGTATATTTTGCCGATTGTACGCATACCGTCGGGCTTATCTATCCAGACATCATCTTCTACCACCACTCCGGTTTCATGATCAATGGAGGGCATTAAAAAGCCCTCTCCGGCCAATGCCTCAAGAAGCTCATTCATCCAGACAATCCAATACGAATCAGCATATCTTTGAGTAAACTCGTATGGTTGCCTGGCTTTTACTACTGTTAATGTTGCCATTTTAAAATCCTATTTTTTGAGAGGATCTTTATTTTCTATTTCATTGCTGTCTTCGGGATCGATTAAAACAGGATATCCCTTTTTATTATCGCCATTGTCTTCTTCGGCAATAAGAACGCGCCCGTCCTTACCCACCTTTTCGACCTTGCGGGTAATCATTACATCTTTAAACCCACCCATAGCGGTAGGGCGTCTGACGGAAATTTTATCGGGATGGGATAAGAAATACATTTTTGGCTGTCTCGCGAGAAGCCTTTGCGCGTATGGTAATTTTACCCGATACTGTTTTGTGCCGTGCTGGCTTACCATTTGTGGAAATACTTCCGGCACAGTTTCTTTGGTATAGGGATTTAACCATGTCAAACTTTTAACGGCAGGAGTAAAAGCGAAAAGCACAACATCACTATTGATACTCCCTGCAAAAATTGGTTTATTCATAAAATCCACCTTCCGGAGTTATAAATTATTAATCCCGGGGAAGCAGGGAGCCGAAGCTCCCCACAACACCCCGGATAAAAAAACCAAAGGCTTTCACCTTCAGTTATTATTTACTTTTTGTCTTCCTTTTTATCCGAGCCTGTCAACCTATCAATCTCAGGCTCAAAAGTATCGTATAGTTCAATCTGATCCTGTCTTAACTGCTCACCTGTTTCAAGCTCTTTGAGTTTGTTACAGATGATTTCAAGGTAAACTTCACCGACTTCTATTTCTTTCATCGGGTCATTTTGGGGGGTAGTCATTCTACTAGCCATTCTACCATTACCCAAATCGGTTTCAGTCAACCCGACAAGCTCACCTTCTTTTTTATCCATGCTTAACTCTTCCTGCAAAATACGCAGGAGTTTAAGCCTTGACCGCCGCCCCTGTTCTTGTGCAAGTAGATCCAACAGCATGAGCCTTACAGGACACGACATCTTTATTTTTGTAGACATACAAAACCTCCGGGGTTTTAATAATTAATGGAAATGGGAGCCTCGAAAGACTCCCTGTTATTACTTTTTCTCTTTTTCAGCAGCTTCTTTTTCAGCAGCTTCTTTCGCCGCTATTTCAGCCGCCTCTTTCGCTACATCAACACAACCTGCTTTGCGACAAAGTAGGTCAGCAGCAGCCGGAGCTACTTTGTCTATTTTCCCGTCAGGATACCGTATTTCAACAAGGACTACCTTAAAATCCTTGTCAAATTCTTTATTCTCTTTAGGCATAAAAGCCCTCCATTTTTAATTTTTTATTTTTATAAAGGAGCATGCCGAAGCATACCCCTTTTGTTAATTGTTAAAAATTTCCGATTAAGCTATAGTAGTCCAGAGTTGGATATAACGGGTATACCCACCATGCTTTACCTTGTACCATCCACCTACACCAGAACAGGTCGGAGTGGTTGTAACACTCATCCAGGTATCGTTTGTGGTAGACGATTCAATGAGATAAGTCATTTTGTTTGCCGCAGCAAAACACCCAAGAAAAGCATTACCAACATTTGCGCCGTTATGCTCAAGACGCAGTACGTGTAACTGGTTACTTCCTACACGATCATCATACGTGTAAATAGCAGCCCCGTAATGGTCGCCAATGGTCGCTGTAGCTACCACATAGGTTTCAATCTTCAGACCAGTATGATTACCTGAAGAACTTGTGCCGGTAGCTTCCGTTTCGATGTACAGACCGGTGTGTTCACCAGTTATTGTCTGGCTTGCAGACCTCGACTTAATCCTCATGCCGTGCCATGCACTTCCGGCCTGTGCCGTAATAGCAATGGAATCGACAATAGGAATATAGTCAGTCAGGTACTTACGCCACACATCGTACTGGTACACGTACCGATGTGCAGTAGTTACGACATTACTGGCATAGGTAAGCATCAGGTATTCATCACCGCCACCAACAACAGTTGAATAGTTGGTACTCGGAGCAGTCTCACCGACATACTCTCTACGAACCGATCTTTCGCCAGAGCCATGAAAGGCGTAGGTATCGGCAGAAATTACATTCGCAAAACCACTGCTCAACACACCGGCATTAACCAGTGTATTTGAGTGGATGATTCGGACATGGTGTCCTAATTTGTCATTCGCGATAGTCATAGTTCTCTCTCCTTGTTGATTTTGTTAATAAAAAATTATTTCCGGGGTAATTTATTATTTACGTATTACTTTCTGTTAATTAAGCTGCAAAACTTACACCCGGCCCTGGATCGTAGAACCATGCAATAAGGCTCTGGTTGTTCAGGTAAGTAGTAGTCCCGCCGATTTTGGTCATAGGTTCATACCTTTTGAAACCATGCTTCATGTGAGCCGCCCATGAGCCGCCCTTACCATGAATACCGTAATCAGCAGTAAACCAGGTTTTTCCACCCTTTTTACTGTTTGTTCCTGCTCCATAAACCTTTTGTGAGGTTGCATGAAGAAGGGCTTTAGCTCCCAGGTAAATTGCAGGACACAGGTAAGAATCGGTATCCGCGGTTGCAATAGCGACCTGCGGATCGGTGTCAATACCTGCACCGTAAACGGGAAGTCCACCGGAAGTTGACGCTCTCCATGCCTTGATCCATTCGCAAGGTATATAGAGAATCTTATCTATCTCAACAGCCTGGTCCTGATTAATAGCATGGTTTTTGTCTGCACCTCTGTAATCAGCGTCCCTCATCATGGTAAACCAGACATTGTTTGTGCTTCTCTCCATCAACCTTTGAAGAAGCCACGGATCGATAAGGCAAACTGCTCTTAACTGCTTGCCTAAAACCTGTGCACTTTTAAATCTCAGCACAGATATAATCTGGTTTTTAATAAACGCATGAGCGGCAAGACTGAAACCATCACCAGTTACATCGGTGAGAGTGTCCAGAGCCGTCGCAACAGAAGCCTCAAAAGTTGCGCGGGTAGCGTTCCATGTAACCATACCATTACCGCCGACATAGGTATTTTTGCATGAAATTATATCTCCTGCGGCCGCCGCGTTCATCAACTGCATCCCCAGACCGCCATCGGTAGTAAGAAGCGTTCCTCTGTCCCCGCCACAGAAAAGAGACTGAAAAGCTAAAAAGTCAATCCACTTTCCCATGTACTCGCCAATACCTTCCTGGTAAGTAGGTTCAAGGTTCGCAATAAGATTAGCGAATCTTTGCTGATCCATTTCTGACCAGAAGGGATACGCCGGGGAATCAAACATATTAAGGCGTACATCATCATGGTAGAATAGCGGATATGTACCTTCTTTCACAGCAACCGACCCGTGAGTAGGAAGTCCCTTAAAATCATCGAGCAAGGTGAAACGTACCTCGTCACCTTTGTCTACTACCTTGGTCTGGACACAGGAAGAAGTTGAAATATCGGCGGATCTTCCCGCAACGTCCATTGTTTTAACCAATCTTTCTATTCCTTTACCGTTTGCGCCCAACCCACCGAAAATACTGTACCTTTGAGAAAATCTGTCAATGGATTTTTCAATCATTGCCTGCACAGTAAAGGCGTGGGTGTCAGCCCCGGTAGCTCCAACATAAAGTTGTTCAGCCATATAAATAGCCTCCTGAAAATAGTTAGTGTTTATTATCAAGCATTTACGCAATCCGGGGCAGGCGCGAAATGCCGGTTATCTATAATCTTACGTTTTTTGTAACCAAATTTTGAATTGCAAATATTTCCTCTTCGTCTTTTGCGTTATCAATTAACGCGCCAACATAATCGGGATCAGACAGCTTTCCCTTATCAATAGCTCCAAAATCAACAATGGTTGCTTCTTTTTCGGTAGTCTTAACGGTATCCTTTGATTGCTTCATTGCCTTATCAAGTTTTTTGGGATTAAACATACTCAGCATCTTGTCACGTTCCGTCTGTCTGATTTTAAAATCCCTCGACTTTGTATTAAACGCGACCGGTTCACCGAGATCGGCGGCAATCATGGCGTAAAGAGCTTTTGGATTATCCTTGAATTTCGCGA